>Ga0068858_100005264_pt1 | contig 12676 bp, 9 predicted proteins | sample KBSSwiS12_FD_66589 | JGI IMG/M metagenome (GOLD analysis project Ga0068858, IMG submission 66589) | Switchgrass rhizosphere microbial communities from Kellogg Biological Station, Michigan, USA - KBS Switchgrass S1-2 | ecosystem: Host-associated > Plants > Roots > Rhizosphere > Soil ... | reverse complement strand
TCGAGCGAAGGCGCGACGACGATGCCGCTCGAATGATGCGGCTGCGCGACCGTTCCGGGCAACGCGCGGAAGTCCGGCAGCGCGGCGAGCGCGACGTTCATGCGAAACGTGCCCGAGCCGCATTTGTAGGCGGCGATCCGGGCGCGAAAATCGGCGTCGACGTGCTCCGCCGGAACGAGCTGTTCGAACAGGAGCCGCGGATTCACGTTGGCGACGACGCGGCGCGCGTGGATCACGTCGCCATTCGCGAGCACAACGCCGGTCGCGCGGCCGCGCTCGATTTGCACCTGCGCCACGCCGGCGCCGACCCGAAGCTCGACGTTGCGCACGCGACATTCTGCCGCCATCGCCTGGGTTATTGCCCCCATGCCTCCCAGCGCATGACCCCATTGGCCGCGTTTGCCGTTGACTTCGCCGAACACGTGATGGAGCAGCACGTAGGCCGAGCCCGGCGCGTAGGGACTCGCGAAGTTGCCGACGACGGCGTCGAAGCCGAACGCGGCCTTGATCGGCGCCGACTCGAACCACCGGTCGAGGAGATCGCCGGCGCTTTTCGTGAACAGGTCGAGGAGATTGCGCCGCTCCGCCAGCGAAAGCCCGCGAAAGCCCCGCGAGACCTTCCACGCGCTGAGCACCGCGCCGATGTCGTGACGCCCGCCGCCGCGCACGTTCGGCGGCGTCTGCCCCAGCAGCGCGCGCAGCACGTCGGCGACGCGGTCGAGCATCGCGTAGTACGCGGGCAGCCGCTCGGCATCGCGGGCCGAGAATTTCGCCACTTCGGCTTGCGTCGCGGCGAGGCCGCCGCCGACCTTCAGGAATGCATCGCCGGGCAGCGGGAGGAAATTGGCGAACGGCCGCTCGACGATCGTCAGGCCATGCGCCGCGAGCCGCAGATCGGCGATCACCTGCGGATCGAGCAGGCTTACCGTGTAGCTCGCCGTGGAGTTGCGGAACCCGGGATGGAATTCCTCCGTCACCGCCGCGCCGCCCAGCACCGCGCGCCGCTCGACGACGCATACGGAAGCGCCCTTCGCCGCGAGGTATGCAGCGCATACGAGACCGTTGTGGCCGCCGCCGATGACGACCGCGTCGACGACGCGCGCGCTCACCATGGCGCGGACATCCGTGCGGCGGGCGACATTGGGCGGCGGCGGGGCATGCGCGCAGCGCGCGACAGGTCGGCTTCGCCGCCGCTGCGACTATTCGTCGCCGAAGCCGGCAGCGACGTTCGAGAATCCGCAGTCGACGTACGTGATCTCGCCGGTGATGGCGGACGACAGCGCCGACAGGTAGAACGCCGCCACGTTGCCGACCTCGTCGATCGTCACGTTGCGGCGCAGCGGCGCATTCTTTTCGACGAAGTGCAGGATCTTCGAGAAGCCGCCGATGCCGGCCGCGGCCAGCGTCTTGATCGGCCCCGCGGAGATCGCGTTCACGCGCGTGCCCTCCGGTCCGAGCGTCGCGGCAAGATAGCGCACGTTCGCCTCGAGGCTCGCCTTCGCAAGTCCCATCAGGTTGTAGTTGGCGAGCGCGCGCACCGCGCCGAGGTACGTCAGCGTCAGCAGCGACGCATTGCGTCCCGCAAGCAGCGGACGCGCGGCCTTCGCCAGCGCCGCGAAACTATAGCTGGAGATGTCGTGCGCGGTGGCGAAGCCCTGCCGGCTGATGCCCTCGAGGAAATCGCCCGCCAGCGCCTCGCGCGGCGCGAACGCGATCGAATGGAGCATCCCGTCGAGTGCGCCCCATTCGCCACGCAGCGTCTCGAACAGCGCAGCGATCTGGTCGTCGGACGCGACGTCGCACGGGAGCACCGGGCACGCGCCGAAATCCGCCGCGACGATCTTCGCGACGCGGTCCTTCAGGTCCTCGTTGACGTAGGTGAAGGCGAGCGTCGCGCCTTCGCGCTGACACGCCTTGGCGACGCCGTAGGCGATCGAACGCGTCGACAGCACGCCGGTGATGAGGATCCTGCGGTCGGCGAGGAGTGCCATGGCTAGAACAGCAGTACGTTCGCCGGCTCGAACACGCCGCACGCGTAGCGGTTGTTGGCCACGCCGGGCTGCGCATCCGCAATCAGGCCGCCATAGACGATGACGCTGCGGCCCGCGAGCCCGTTCTCGCCGGTCGTATGAACGCCCGCGACGTGCATCTGCGACTCGGTATTGCCCTCGAGGCTGTTCGTGAACATCGGAATCGTGCGCTCGCGGGCGCCCTTGTCCGTCGGCCAGACGATGGGTCCGGCGGAGAAGCCGTTGGGCGACGAGCAATTGCCGTTGGCGTGAAACGCGATGCTGTAGCCGCCTGGCGGCAGGTTGACGGCCGACACCAGCACGGTGATGCCGTCGCCCCTGTCGACGACGCGCACCTTGCCCGACACGGCCGACCCGAGTCCGCGCAGGTTGGCCACCAGCCCGGCCGAGCGGCCGCGCTGCGCGTCGAGCTCCGCCGACGTGAACGACGGCGGTGCCGTCCCGCTCACGGCGCTGCACGCGGCAAGCATCGACGCGGCCAACGCGGCAAGGCTCGCTGCAGTGATGAAGGTCCGGTGGATCACGATCCTGAGAATCCCTTTGCTCAGCCCGGCATGATAGGTGAATCGACGAGCGGGGCCAAATCGATGCGTGAGTGCAGGCCGACGCGCGCCGCACCCGTGGACGGCCAACACGCAGTGCCGCGCAAAAAAGAAGGGGGCTCGCGCCCCCTCCGGAAATGCCACTGTCGACGCTGATCAGGGCACGAACAGATTCGCGCAGTGTCCCGCTTCAGACGGGCTCGCAGTGATGGCGCCGCCCTTCGGCACGCACTGGCTCGGTGGCAGCGCACTACCCGACTCGACGTGATCGACCAGAAGGTCGAACGCGCGCTGCGCATGCGGCTGGATCACCACCAGCTGCGGGAAGAGCGGAACATAGCTCTCGATGTGATTGCCGTTCTGCACTTCATAGAGCCGGTACTGCGCGTTGCGGCGGTCGTTGTTGCCCTTGCGCGAGGCGTCGACGGCGGCCTCGTAGGCGCGGGCCTGGTTCTTGATCAGCAGCAGCGAGTCCATCGTGCCGGCCACCGTGACCAGCGGCTTCTTGATCTTGCCGGTCGTCTCGATCGCCGCGACGCTCTCGAAGACGCCCGGGATGCTGTTCGAGCGCGCGAGATAGTCGTAGTTCTGGAGTCCTGCCGTGTAGGTCCCGTAGGTCGGGTCGAAGCGTTCCTGCCACTGGCACGCGGTGACTTCCCAGAACTGCCCCCAATAGCGCTGCCAGAGCGAATCGGTCGGCGTCACGCTGCGGTTCACGATGTCCGGCGGATAGCCCGCTGCGATCATGTTCTGCGCCGCTGTGCTGTTGGCGTCGTAGTTGGAGGCGACGTACGCCGGAAAATTCTTGAGCGCCGGCGGCAGGTCGATGAGGATGTTGGGGCCGTCCGGATTCACGTAGGTACCTTCCCAGTCCACGCCCCCGTCGAAAAGATCCGGCGCTTCCTCCATTGCGCGGCGGACCTGGTAGCCGCCATTCGACGTGCCGACTGCATAGGTATGCCGCGGGAAATGGTTGTACGCGGTCTTCGCCGTCTGTTGCGCGAGCGCTGCCGTCTTCAGCATGTACTGCGTCCACTGCGTGAAGGGTTTCTGCGCGTCGTTGTCGTAGAAGTGCACCCACGTGGGCGAAACCGGATTCAGGCGGCAGGACAGCGGGTCGCCCGCAGGCTGCGTGGCCGACGACAGCGCCGTGATGTAAAGGTTGTATACGCCCTTGTTCTGCGACGCATACGCGTAGCCCTTCGGCAGCACGTAATCGCTCCACGCCCAGTCGCCGTTGAACTCGCTGCGCGTGCCCGAGGCACCCGCCACGACAAGGCTGCCGTTCCAGTCGTCCGGAAAGCGCAGCACGAAGCGCGCCTGACCCTGCGGATCGTCGGCGAACCAGCCCTCGACCTGCACGCCGGGAACGGGGCCTGCGCTTGGCGTCGGGCCGTTGGAAATCACGCCCCGATCGGTGATCGGTGTGACGGTACCGCTTCCGCCCAGCAGTCCCGGCAGCGGCGATCCATCCGCGAATGTCGTGACGAACGTGTTGTTGGGAGGCGTCGTGACTGCGTTGTTCGTCCGCAGGTCGGTGCTGTGGAAGCACAACACGCCAAGCGCCTTGCCTTGCAGCATCTGCTCTATTTCGGGGCAGCCCGGCGCGGCGACCGTCGCGGCGGACCAGAGCGCAAGAGGCAAACATGCACCCGCGCACGCAGCCGCTGTCTTGAATTTCGTCATGATGATTTCCCTCTCCAAGATGAACCGGCGCATCGAATCACTCGACACGTAGTAGATTACAAAGCGCGTTCGGCGCGCCTTTTCGTTTGAACGGCACCGGATGCTATCGAAGAAATCGCGCGGCGACTAGTACGACCGACGTGCGGCGCGCGGGCCGACGCCGGAACCTCCCGCGCGCGGCCCGCGGCCGCGCGTGGTGCCGGGGCGTCAGGCGGCCACGCGTTAGAATTGATTGCCGCGTGCCGTCGCTCGCTGGCGCAACCAATACACCCTTCCATGTCCGCGCTGATGACGCCCGAAGAAATCGTTCACGAGCTCGACAAGCACATTGTCGGGCAGGACGCGGCCAAGCGCGCGGTCGCCATCGCGTTGCGCAATCGGTGGCGGCGCCAGCAGGTGCCCGAGCCGCTGCGGCAGGAAATCACGCCGAAGAACATCCTGCTGATCGGCCCCACGGGCGTCGGCAAGACCGAGATCGCGCGGCGGCTCGCGCGGCTGGCCGACGCACCGTTCGTCAAGGTCGAGGCCACCAAGTTCACGGAAGTGGGCTACGTCGGGCGCGACGTCGACACGATCATCCGCGACCTGGCCGAGGTGGCCATCAAGCAAACGCGCGAGGCCGAGGCACGCAAGGTCCGCGACCGCGCCGCCGACGCGGCGGAGGAGCGCGTGCTCGACGTGCTGCTGCCGCCGGTGCGTGAAGTGAACTTCGACGACATGCGCCCCGTCGATTCGGCAACGCGCCAGACGCTGCGCAAGCGGCTGCGCGAAGGCCTGCTCGACGAGCGCGAGATCGAGGTCGAGGTGGCATTGCAGGCGTCGCCGATGGAAATCATGGCGCCGCCCGGCATGGAAGACCTCACGAGCCAGATCCAGGGCATGTTCCAGCAGATGGGTGGCGGCCGCCGCAAGATGAAGAAGATGCCCGTCGCCGAGGCGCTGCGCCAGCTCACCGACGAGGAAGCCGGCAAGCTCGTCAACGACGACGACATCAAGGCGCGCGCGGTGGCGGCGGCCGAGCAGAACGGCATCGTGTTCATCGACGAGATCGACAAGATCGCAAGCCGCTCCGACATGCAGGGGGCCGACGTCTCGCGGCAGGGCGTGCAGCGCGACCTGCTGCCGCTCATCGAGGGCACGACGGTCACGACCAAGTACGGCATGGTCAAGACCGACCATATCCTGTTCATTGCATCGGGCGCCTTCCACCTGTCGAAACCGTCCGACCTCATTCCCGAGCTGCAGGGCCGGCTGCCGATCCGTGTCGAGCTGAATTCGCTGTCGGTGGAGGATTTCGAACGCATCCTCACGTCGACCGACGCCTGCCTCACGCGACAGTACGAGGCACTGCTCGGCACCGAGCAGGTCCACCTCACCTTTCGTCCGGATGGTGTGCGCAGGCTGGCCGAAATTGCGCACGCGGTGAACGAGAAGCAGGAGAACATCGGCGCACGGCGCCTCTACACGGTGATGGAACGCCTGCTCGAGGACGTTTCGTTCCACGCCGCGCGCCGCACGGGCGAGACGATCGAGGTCGACGCGGCGTTCGTCGATGGACGCCTCGCCGGCATCGCCGGCGACGACAACCTGGCGCGCTACATTCTCTGATGCCGCCCCCCACCGCATCCCGCTCCCCGCCCGCAGGGAGCGGGTGCCCGCAGGGCGGGTGAAGCACCGCCGACCATGCTCGAGCGCATCCTCGGCATCATCCTGCCGGTCTACGTGATCGCGCTCGTCGGGTATCTGTACGCACGGCGCGTCAAGCCCGACATGACGATGGTGAACCGGATCAGCATGAACGTGCTCGCGCCGGCGCTCATCTTCTCCGCGCTGGCGAGCAAGGACTTCGACGTTGCCGCGAACTGGCGGCTCATGGTGGCGAGCGTCGGCGTCGTCGTCGGCTCCGGACTCATCGCCTGGCCGCTCGCCCGCTGGATGCGCGTCGACCCGCGCACGCTGGTGCCGCCGGTGATGTTCAACAACTGCGGCAACATGGGGCTGCCGCTCGCGGCGCTCGCGTACGGCGCTGCCGGCTTCGGCCCGATGGTCGCGCTGTTCACGATCTCGAACCTGCTGCACTTCACCCTGGGCGTGTGGATCATCAATCACCGCGCGCCGTTTCGCAATCTGCTGCGCAACCCGATGGTGCTGTCGACGTTCACCGGCTTCGCGCTCGCGCTCACCCACCCGCCGCTGCCCGAATGGCTCACCGTCGCGGTGCGCATGGTAGGCGACGCGCTCATTCCGATGATGCTGCTGTCACTCGGCGCGCGCCTCGCCGACGTCCGCTGGGATTCGCTGCGCCTCGGGATCGTCGGCGGCATCGCCTGCCCCGTGACGGGACTGGCAATCGCGCTCCTCCTCGCCCCGGCGCTCGACCTCGACGCGACGCAGAAGGGTCTGCTGCTCCTGTTCGGCGCCCTGCCGCCGGCCGTGCTCAACTTCATGGTCGCCGAGGCCTTCCGCCAGGAACCGCACAAGGTCGCTTCGATCGTGCTGATCGGCAACGTGCTGTCGATGGTGTTCGTGCCGATCGGCCTCACGCTGGCGCTGCATTGACGGCGATGGCGGCGCGCATCGACACGATTCTCTTCGACCTGGGCGGCGTGCTGATCGAGCTGGTCGGTGTCGAGCAGATGCTGGTGTGGTCGCCGGGGGTGGCCGACGCGCACGACCTGTGGCGACGCTGGCTGCATTCGCCGGCAGTGCGCCGCTTCGAGACCGGCGGCGCGACGCGCGCGGAGTTCGCGGCGGAGATCGTCGCTGAATTCGCCTTGCCGGTGGCGCCTGCCGTGTTCCTCGAAGCGTTCACGTTCTGGCCGCGCGCGCTCTACGCCGGCGCGCTGCCGCTCCTCGACGAGCTGAGGCCGCGCTATCGCCTTGCGAGCGTGTCCAACACCAACGAGATCCACTGGCAGCGGTTCCGCGACGAGTGGTCGCTCGACGGTCGTTTCCACCACAACTTCCCCTCCCATCGCGTCGGCCGGCTCAAGCCCGATGCCGACTACTTCGCGCACGTACTCGACGCGCTCGGCGCCACGCCGGCGAGCGTGCTGTTCGTCGACGACAACGCGATCAACGTCGAGGCCGCGGCACGCGTGGGACTCACGACGCGCCAGGTCGCGGGGCCGGACGGCGTGCGCGTCGCGCTTGCCGAGCTTGGCCTTCATCCGGAGGCAACCGCATGAACCTCCATCGCATGCTGCGCGAGCGCGCCGCGGCCGGCACGCAGCTGCGTGTCGCGCTGATCGGCGCGGGCAAGTTCGGCACGATGTACCTCGCGCAGGCGAAGCACACGCCCGGCATTCACATCGTCGGCATCGCCGACTTGTCACCGGCGCGGGCGCGCGCAGCGCTGGCCCGCACCGGCTGGCCCGAGGAACGCTACGCAGCGCGAACCGTCGCCGACGCCGCGCGTACGGGAACGACGGCGATCGGCGACGATGCGCTCGCGCTGATCGCCGCGCCCGATGTCGAGATCGTCATCGACGCCACCGGCAATCCCGCAGCGGGCATCGCGCATGCGCTTGCGTGCTGCCGGCACGGCAAGCACGTCGTGATGGTCAACGTCGAGGCCGACGCGCTGGCCGGGCCGCTCCTTGCGCAGCGCGCCCGCGAGGCGGGCATCGTCTATTCGCTCGCCTACGGCGACCAGCCGGCGCTCATCTGCGAAATGGTCGACTGGTGCCGCACTGCCGGCTTCGAAGTCGTCGCCGCAGGCAAGGGCACGAAATACCTGCCCGCATACCACGAGTCGACGCCGGCGACGGTGTGGCCGCACTACGGCTTCAGCGCGGAGACCGTCGCTGCGGGCGACTTCAACGCGCAGATGTTCAATTCATTCCTCGACGGCACCAAGAGCGCAATCGAAATGGCCGCGGTGGCGAATGCCACCGGACTCCGGCCGGCGGTCGCGGGCCTTGCGTTCCCGCCGTGCGGCGTCGACGACCTGCCGCGCATCCTGAAACCGGCGGACGAGGGTGGCGTCCTCGAGCACGCCGGGCAGGTGGAAGTGATCTCGAGTGTCGAGCGCGACGGCCGCCCGGTGTTCCGCGATCTGCGCTGGGGCGTCTATGTAACGTTCCGCGCCGGCGACGCGCTGGGCGAGGATTACGTCCGCCGCTGCTTTCGCGAATACGGCTTCTCGACCGATCCTTCCGGCCGCTATTCCGCGATGTACAAGCCCTATCATGCCATCGGCCTCGAGCTCGGGATCAGCGTCGCGTCGGCCGGCTTGCGGCGGGAGCCCACGGGCCAGGCCACTGCGTGGCACGCCGACGTCGTCGCCACGGCGAAGCGCGACCTGGCGGCGGGCGAAGGACTGGACGGCGAAGGCGGCTACACCGTCTACGGCCGGTTGATGCCGGCGGCAGAATCGCTGCGCATCGGCGGATTGCCGCTCGGCCTCGCGCACGGTGTGACGCTGGCGCGGCCGGTCGCGGCACACCGGCCCGTGCTGTGGACCGACGTGGCGGCGCCACCTGCGAACGCAGCGACGGCCTTCCGGCGCGAAATGGAAGCGACGTTTCACCCCGGATGACGTTGCTGCGCAGTCCGTCCAGCAACGCGCGCATCCGGTCGTGCCAATTTCGCGTAGCCTAGCTTGCCATCAACAGATTCGGGAGGAGTCTGCCATGCATCGTTGCACCGGACGCGTGTTCCTTGTCGTCGCCGCCGCCTGTGTCACCTGTGCCGCCCTCGTCGCCTGCACGACCGCGCCGCCGAAGCCCACGGCAAAGCTCAACGACGGCGAGCTCGCGGTCCCCGCCGACTACAAGGCATGGCCGAAATTCCTGTCGAACGTGCAGCGGCCGGACGCGAAGCAGGTACGCGACATCTATCTCGTTCCCGGCGCCGACAAGACGAAAATGGGCGAGGCGTTTCCGGACGGCACGATTCTCGTGATGGAGAACTATGCCGCGAAAGCGAATGCCGACGGCACGCTCGTCACCGGCGCGGACGGCAAGCTGGTCAAGGGCGACCTCATGAGGATCTTCGTCATGGGCAAGGGCGACGGCTGGGCGGACAAGACGCCGGCGGAGCTCAAGAACGGCACGTGGATCTATGCCGCCTACGATGGCGCGGGCAAGCCCGTGGCCGATCCGACGGTCAACTGCCGCGCGTGCCACCTGCCACTCGCGAACAAGGATTTCGTGCACCGGTACGACGAGTACTTCAGCGCGCGCTCGAGCAACTGAGCGCGCGCCCGCCGGCGCGCTCGCGCCGCCGCTAGAGCGTTGCGAGCGCGTCCTCGACGACGTCGCGCTGCAGCACTTCGGGGAGGAGAAGCGGCGCACGCCCCGGCCGGTAGAGCACGTACACGGGCACGCCGTTGCGGCCGAGCGCAGCGAGTGCCTGCGTGATCGCGGGGTCGCGGCGCGTCCAGTCGGCGCGCACCAAAGCGACGTTGCGCTGCGCGAACGCCGCGCGCACGCCCGCATCGTTGAGCACGAGCCGCTTGTTCACCTGGCAGGTCACGCACCACGCGGCAGTGAAATCAACGAAGACGGGCTTGCCGCCCTGGGTCAGCGCGGCCACGCCTTCGGGCGTCCATCGCTGCCACGGCCCGTCGGCCTGCGCCCTGGTGGCCGCCGACGCTGTTCCGGCCGCGTCGCCGCGCAACAACGGCCATGCGATCACGACAGCGCCCACCAGCGCGGCAAGTGCGGCGACGGAAAACGCGCGGCTGGCACCGCCCCGATACGCGCGCCAGGCCCACAGCGCGAACGCCACCACGACGAGCGTGAGCAGCAGCCGCACGACGGCGTCGTTGTCGAGCTGCGCGCCGAGCACCCACGCGAGCCACGCGACGGTGGCGTAGAGCGGAAACGCGAGGAGCTGCTTCAGCCGGACCATCCATGCGCCGGGGCGCGGGAGCACCCGCCGCCACGCGGGAAACCACGACAGCAGCGTGAACGGCACGGCCATGCCGACGCCGAGTGCAGCGAACACGGCGAGCGTGGCGGCGGCGGGCGCCGTCAGCGCGTAGCCGAGCGCCGCACCCATGAACGGTGCCGTGCACGGCGACGCGACGACGACCGCGAGCACACCGGACAGGAACGCCTCGGCGTGCGGATTCGCCGCCGGGCGCGCGCCGGCGCCCGTCCACACGGCGCCGAACTCGAACACGCCGGACAGGTTGAGCGCGAGCACGAAGAACAGGAGCGCGAGCGCCGTCACCACGACGGGCGACTGGAGCTGGAAGCCCCACCCCACCTGCTCGCCGGCCGCGCGCAGCGCGAGGAGCGCGCCCGCGAGCGCGACAAACGTCAGCACGACGCCCGCGGCGAACGCGAGCGCCGACGTGCGCATTGCGGGGCCGTCGCTGTGACCGGGCGTCGCGAGCGACAGCGCTTTCAGCGACAGCACCGGAAACACGCACGGCATCAGGTTGAGGATCAGTCCGCCGACGAACGCGAGCGCGAGCGCGGCGACCAGTGTCGTGTCCGTCGCCGGTGCCGCGGTGTTGAGCACGGGACCGGCGTCCTGCTTCGGTTTCGGACCCGCGACGACCTTGCCGGTGAGCGGAACGTCGATCGTGACGGCCCTTACCGGACCGTTCGCGCCGGCGAAGCCGTCGCTCGCCGTGAGGACGCCCGTCACGCGGCCGAACTCGCCGGCGTGAAGGCTCGACACCGGCAGCGCGAGCACGTAGGCGCCCTTCTCGGCACTGGCGAGCGACTGCGTTCCCGACGGCTCAACCTGCGCCTCGGCGTACGGAAAGAAATGCAGGCGCCCGGGACCGGCCGCGCCGGCCGGCGGCGACAGTCGCAGCGTGACCTGCGCGCCCGCGCCGAGCGCGTCGACGTTCCAGCCGGCCAGCGGCTGGGGCAAGGCCGCGCGCGTCGCCGCAATGCGCGGTGCCGACGCGGGATCCGCGCTGGCCGCGGCCGCCACCGGGAGCGTGAGTGTGAGGTCCGCGCCGTCGGGGATGCACGTTTCCTTGCAGACGAGCCAATCGGCACGTGCGGCCAGCGTCGCTTCCGTGCCCGGCTTGAGGTCCGCGGGCGGCGTGATCGTCACGAGGTGGAGCACTTCGCCCTCGTAGCCGTGATTGACGAGCGGCCCGACCGGCAGTAGACGCGGCGCCGGCCACTCGATCTCGCCCGCGGTGAAACCCGGCGGAAGCTTCCACGCCAGCGTGGTTGCGAGCCCCGAATCGCCAGGATTGCGCCAGTACGTATGCCAGTCCTTGTCGATGCCAAGGCGCAGCGCGACCGTCGTCGGCTGTCCCGGCACCAGTGCTGTCCGCTCGGCAAGGAGCTCCGCCTCGACGTGCTCGGTCTTCACCGGCGCCGCGGTCGCAACGGCCGTCGGCAACGTCGCGAGCACCAGCGCGATCGCGAGCGCGTGGCGCGTCCGGCGGAGCGGGCGGGTGGCGGTGCGAGGATGAGAGAGGGCAATCATGATCAGCCCAACATTATCCTCCCGCGCGCTATTCCGCCCGAACGGGCGTGCGGGCCTGCGGTAGGCAGAGCCTGATGGGCGGTCGTGGCCCGGCAGCGGCGCGTCCGGACGCGGGCCGCGAGGCCTCGATCCGCGGCGCCTGCGCACCGGGGTACACCGGGTCGCGCCGGTATAATCGACGGCTCCCGTCCCGCGCAGAATCGTCGTTCCCATGAAGCCCTATCAGCACCGCGACATCGAAGCGGCCGCGCAAGACGCATGGCGCGCGGCCGACGCCTATCGCGCGACCGAGCGGCCGGACAAGCCCAAGTACTACTGCGTGTCGATGCTGCCCTATCCGTCGGGCAAGCTGCACATGGGGCACGTGCGCAACTACACGATCAACGACGTGATGTACCGGCACCTGCGGATGAAGGGCTACAACGTCCTGATGCCGATGGGCTGGGACGCGTTCGGGCTGCCCGCCGAGAACGCGGCAATGAAGAGCCGCGAGGCGCCGGCGAAGTGGACGCACGACAACATCGCGTACATGAAAGTGCAATGCGAGGCGCTGGGCTGGGCGATCGACTGGTCGCGCGAATTCGCCACCTGCGATCCCGCGTTCTACCGCTGGAACCAGTGGTTCTTCCTCAAGATGCTCGAAAAGGGGATCGCGTACCGGAAGACCGGCGTGGTGAACTGGGATCCCGTCGACCAGACGGTGCTCGCGAACGAGCAGGTGATCGACGGCCGCGGCTGGCGCTCCGGTGCGCCGGTGGAAAAGCGCGAGATCCCGATGTACTACCTGCGCATCACCGATTACGCGCAGGAGCTTCTCGACTTTCTCGCGAAGATGCCCGGCTGGCCCGAGCGCGTGAAAGTGATGCAGGCGAACTGGATCGGCCGCAGCGAGGGCGTGCGCTTCGCGTTTCCGCACGACGTCCGCGACGCCGGCGGCACGCCGATCGGCGACGGCAAGCTGTGGGTATTCACGACGCGCGCCGACACGATCATGGGCGTGACGTTCTGCGC
>Ga0068858_100005261_pt1 | contig 12678 bp, 13 predicted proteins | sample KBSSwiS12_FD_66589 | JGI IMG/M metagenome (GOLD analysis project Ga0068858, IMG submission 66589) | Switchgrass rhizosphere microbial communities from Kellogg Biological Station, Michigan, USA - KBS Switchgrass S1-2 | ecosystem: Host-associated > Plants > Roots > Rhizosphere > Soil ... | reverse complement strand
CCAGATACGAGCAGTGTTGTCATCTGCTGCAGTGGCGATGTGTGATCCGTCAGGGGAGAATGTGGCGTAAATGACTTGCTCGGCGTGGCCGCTCAACACCATCATCTGGCGCCCGTTGGACGCATCCCAGACACGGGCTGTTTTATCATCGGACGAGGTGACTATCCGCTGGCCATCCGGAGAAAACACTGCACTCTCCAGAAGTTGAGTGTGGCCGCTCAATACGGACAGTTGCTCGCCGGTCCTGGCGTCCCAGATCCGGGCTGTCTTATCGCCCGAAGCGGTGACGATCCGGGTGCCATCCGGTGAGTACTGAGCCCAGTTCACATCCCCTGCGTGCTTGTTGAGCTGCAGGATTTCCCGGCCTGATTCAACATCCCAGACGCGGGCGGTGTTGTCATGAGCCGCTGAGACGACGCGTTTCCCGTCAGGGGAAAAGCTCGTTGCCGTGATTACCCCGGTGTGACCTTTGAACGCGCGAATTTCGGCCCCCGTGCCCACGTCCCAGATCCTGGCAGTGTTGTCATAGCCGCCGGTCACTACCCGGCGGCCGTCCGGGGAGAAGCCGGCAGAACGCACCCGGTCGCTGTGCCCATTGAATTGCTGGAGTTGTTTGCCAGTCTGCGCGTCCCAGATCCTCGCGGTCTTATCCAACGAGGCCGTGACAATGCGCTTGCCATCGGGAGAGAAGGCTGCGAACCGTACCCGCTGAGTGTGGCCTGACAACACGAGGATTTGCTTGCCGGTGCGCGCATCCCAGATACGCGCTGTCTTGTCATAGGACGCAGTTAGAACCCGCGAGCCTTCCGGGGAGTAGACAATTGACCGAACCTGATCGCTGTGTCCCGTGAGAACGAGCTCCGTCAGGTCTGCCGCGCGTCCCTCCTGAAACACGCTGAGGGCCTCGGGCGTGTAGGGACGATCCTGATTTCCGAGCACTTCGAGGATGATTGCGAGCCCGGTGATGTCGTTGTCTCTTACACGGCCCGCGGCAGTTTGTGTCAGCGATCGTGATTGCGCATCGAGCGCGGCGTCGCGTTGCTTCGCTGCGATTCTCGCTTCGTAGGAAGTAATCGCCAATGCCAGCACGAGGAGGGCAGCGATGCCGAGACCCAACCGATTGCGCCTGACATACTTCACGGTACGATAGCCAAGGCTATCGCGCTGCGCCGTCACGACGTCGCCCCGCAGAAACCGGCCGAGGTCATCACTGAATGCAATCGCGGTTGGGTAGCGCTCCGCCGGTAGTTTCTTCAGCGACTTGGCGACGATGGTTTCCAGATCGCCACCCAGCGCTTTGGCGAGCTTCCTGGGCGTGGTGCCACGGTTTGCCGCGGCGCTGGGGCTCATGTTGCCGCGGCTGAAGGGCACCGGCTCGGAATTCAGGATCGCTTCTTCGAGCGCGCCCCGTGTGTCACGGGGCAAATGGTAGGGACGCTCCCCGCTGCACAGTTCATAGAGCATGACGCCGAGTGAGTAGATATCGGCGGCAATGGTGACTGGTGCTCCGGTCACCTGCTCGGGCGCGGCGTAGTCAGGCGTCATCGCCAAGCCGCCGAGCCGCGTCAGCTCGGTCTCCTGCGCTGCACCTTCGGGCAGCAGTTTCGCGATTCCAAAATCCAGCAAGTGGACCTGGCCATCCTCGGTCACGAGAATGTTGGAAGGCTTCAGGTCGCGGTGAATGACCAGGCGCGCGTGCGCGTACTGAACGGCGGCGAGTACCTGCCTGAACAGCTCGAGGCGCGCATTGACTGTGAGTCGATGCTCGTCGCAATACGTTTTGAGCGGTATGCCCGGGATGTATTCGAGTGCGAGATAGGGTTGGCCGTCTGCGGCGAAGCCCGCATCAAACAGCCTCGCGATGTTGGGATGGCTCAGGCTGGCGAGAATTTCCCGCTCCCGCGAGAAACGTTCGGCCATGACCCGACCGGTGAGGCTGGAGCGGATCAGCTTCAATGCGACCTGGCGGTTGAACAGGCCGTCGGCGCGCTCGGCCAACCAAACGCTACCCATGCCTCCATGTCCCAACAGTGAGACGATGCGGTAGGGACCCAACTGCTTGCCGATCAGCTCGGGTTCCGCGGCAGGGGATGGCTCACTCAACGGCGACAGTGTCTCCAGAAAGCCCTGGGCGGCCATCCGGTCCTGGGCAGTCAGGAGTTTGCGAAGCAGGGGTGCCAGCTCGGGCTCCGTGCTTTCGAGGCGCGCGAGCCAGGTTTCCTGCTCGGCTGGTCCGAGGTCCAGCGACTCATCCAGGAGCGCCAACAGGCGGGCCGATTGTGCCGGCGACACGCCTTTGAAGAATGCGCTCGGGTCTACTGAGCCTGCCGACATGTGACCTGGATCCGGTGGTCAGGTTTGTGTCAGGTTATCAGGTCATTGCGCGCGCCGCCACGGAGCGGCTGTTGGAAAGTCATGCGGACCTTGGTTCCTTTGCCGTCCGGGCCTGATTCGATGGAGACCGAGGCCCCATGCAGCTGGGCAACTTCCGCGACAATTGCAAGACCCAGTCCGCTCCCGGCGCCGCGGGCATTGCTGCCGCGAAAGAATCGTCCCAGCACCCGCTCCCGTTCGTCGACCGGAATTCCGATCCCGCTGTCGCAGACCTCCAGAAATTCAGCCCCACAGCGCACGGTGATGGTGCCGCCGGCAGGCGTATGCGCAATCGAGTTGTTGACCAGGTTGCTGAGCGCTTCCAGCAGCAGCCACCGCACGCCCTGGATGGTGCCCGGCTCGGTGTCCGCGCCAATGTCGATTCCGGCCGCGAGAGCTGCGGAAATCCTGTCGGCGACAGTTGATTCAACAACCTCCGCCAATTCGATCTGGGTGAATTCCGAGCGCAGATTTGCGGCTTCGTCGGAACGGGCGAGCGCCAAAAGTTGCTGCGTGGTGTGAGTCAGTCGTTGCGTGGCGCCGAGCAGTGGCGCGAGGCGCTCCTTGACGGCCGCGGCGCAAGGATCCTCCGTCAGAAGCTCGAGTTGGACCTGCAGACCTGTCAACGGAGTACGCAGCTGGTGAGCCGCGCTCTCGAGGAAGCGTCTTTGTGCATCACTGGTCGCACGCACGGTCACAAACAGCCGATTCAACGCCGTGACCAACCCTTCGATCTCGGTGGGGACTGATTCCTGCGGAAGTGGTGTCAGATCGCGCGCGGATCGCTTTGAAATCTGAGCCTCCACGCTTCGCAACGGTCCCAGCGCGAGACGTACGCCAACCCAGATGAGCGCCAGCACGAGGCTGAGCTGAGAGATGTCCACGGCCAGGGACGTCCCCAGAATGCGCGAGCGTGTGTGATCTCTCTTGTGCAAGGTCTCCGCAACCGAGACATCGAGGATGCCGGTAGCGCCCTTGGCTCGATAGGTGACGAGCCTTACGGGTTCACCGTGATATCGCGTGTAACCGCGCGCGGGATTGGTCTTTTCCGGCGGCAACTGCGGCAGATCGCGGTCACCTGCGATGAAATCACCGGATTCGGAGGTGACTTTGAAAAAGATGGAGTCGTAGGTGTCATAGCGCAGGATCGCGATGGCGTCGGGCGGAAGGGACAGGGTGGGATGTCCCCGAGCGTCGGCTCTGACATGTGCGGAGACCGCGAGCGCCGCATCAAACAATGCCTGATCGTAGGCGTCCCGGTAAGGAGCGAGTGCCGTGAAGTAGTCGCTCAATGTGCCTGCGATCAGAATCAACACGGCAGGCAGCAACAGCAGGCCCAGCAACCGCTTGCGAATGGACGGCGCGGTCATTTCCTCGGCTCATCGATGCGGTAGCCCATGCCGCGCACCGTGCTGATGACCGCCGCGTTGCCGAGTTTGGCGCGCAGGCGGGACACATACACCTCCACCGCATTCAGTGTCAGGTCCTCACTCCAGTCGGCGATGGTGCTCATCAGCTTGTTCTTGGAGACGATGTGACCGGCATTCAGGATCATACATTCCAGGATCGCCCACTCCCGCTGGCTCAGCTCCAGCGCCTTGCCCGCGGCGGTGACGCTCTTGCGCGTCGTGTCGAGCTCGAGATCCCCGAAGGCGATCCGGGGGTTGGCCACTGAATTGGAACGCCGGATGAGGGCGCGGCACCGGGCCAGCAGCTCAGGCACCTGAAACGGTTTGGTCAGGTAGTCGTCAGCGCCCAGATCGAGTGCCGTGACGCGGTCCTCGAGTCCGTCGCGGGCCGTGAGGATCAGGATGGGGATGACCTGGCCCCGGCTGCGCAGGGAGCGTACGAGCTGCAGGCCGTCCTGGCGCGGCAGCCCTATATCGGCAATGACCAGGTCGAAGGATTCCGTGTCGAGGGCCGTTTTCGCGGCTTCGGCGCTCGAAACGAGGTCCGCGGCGAAGCCGCCCCCGGTCAGGGCACGGCGGATGCCATCGCCGACCAACGGGTCATCTTCGACTACCAGAACGCGCATGGGACGCAGGCTACACCGACCGGCCCTTCGCGGTCAGTCAGGTTCACGTCAGGAATGGCGGTTACTGTGGCAGGCAATGAGGCAATACCCGGCAGTTACGACCATCGAGGCAGGTACCCCATGATTGCGCATACAAATTGGGTTCGAGCCATTCTGGCGGCTCTCGCAGTCGGTGTCCTGTTCGTACTGACGGTACGGACGGTTGGTTTGAATGAGCTCGAGCAACGGGACCACTGTGCTGCCGGGAAGCTCGAATCGTGTCGTGCAGGAGGATCCAGTGGCGCAACTGACTGATGAGTTGATTTCGCGGCATGGCTGGAATTCCATCCGTAAATACGTACCGATTGTCATCAGCGGGTTGAAGGTCATCGTGCAGGCCGGACATGTGACGCTGCAGGGTCGGGTGAGTCTCGCGTTCCTGAGCACGCGTGCCGAGAAGATCGTCCGCGAGCTCCCCGGTGTTACCGGTCTGACCAATCAGATCGTCGTCACGCCTGTGAGTGCCGCCAACACCGAATCCAACGATTCGGCCTTCGCACATACCAGGTCTGCAACAGCCTCGAGGTTGTTGAGGTCCACGACCGGGACGGCCGCATCCAACAGCTTCTGATCACTCGCAACGGCGACGATTCGATCGTCTTGCGGATAAAGTGGTGTCTTCTGCGTTTCCATGCGGAAGACTTCCAGCTTCGGATGACGGTCAGTCTTGAATCCTTCGACCAATATCAGGTCACACGGGGACAGTCGCTGCAGTAGCTCAGCGAGCGTGGCCTCCTTGCCGTCGCCCACTTCGTGCATGTGTGCCCAGCGCACGGCAGAAGACACGATCACCTCGTTCGCGCCGGCCTTGCGATGTTCGTATGAATCCTTCCCGGGTTTATCGACATCGAAGTTGTGGTGAGCGTGCTTCAGGGTAGCTACTTTGAGGCCCCGACGCCTCAGCTCGGGAATCAACTGGATGATCAGCGTGGTCTTGCCGGAGCCACTCCAGCCGACGATCCCTAAGACTTTTGCCTGGTTCATGATCCGGTTACCAGCGAAACAGGGCTGCCGTGAACCCAGTGGGATAGTCACCGGATCGTGGCGGCAGTTCCACGAAGCCGTCCGTGCCCGTCAGTCCCAGGAAGTCACCCGGGCCGTTGGTGGGACGCGGCGTTGCCTTCCCGTCCGTGATCACCACCGGGACGAATTGTACGATCGTGCGGCCGGGGCTGAAGGGGGCGGCGAGTTCGATCTGTTCGGGGCCCCTGGAGCGCGCGGCCATTGCCGCAAGGGCGCCCGGTATCACGTACCGACGCAAACAAACCAGGGTCGCGACCGGATTGCCTGGCAATCCAAACACAACCTGACCTTTTGGGCCGACACCGAACCACATCGGCATGCCGGGCCGCTGCGCGACCTGGTAGTACACCTCGCGCACGCCCAACTTCTTCAGCACCTGGGGCACGAGGTCAAACTTTCCCTTGGACACGCCGCCGCTCAGGATCAGAGCGTCCCGTTGAGCGAGATGTTGTTGGAGTCGCCCGGTCAGCGCCGCCTCGTTGTCCGCGATATGATCGTCGTTGATCTTGTCGAAGCCGTGGGAGCGAAGTGCCGCGACAATCGCGTAGGCGTTGGAACGACGTACCTGATGAGCGGCAATAGGTTGCCCCGGCTCAATCAACTCATCCCCCGTCGACACCACCATGAAATCCGGTTGGCGGCTCACTGCGACAGTGGGTAGACCCGCGGAGGCAACGATCGCGATCTCAGGTGCCCCCAGCCGCATCCCCGCTGTCAGCATCGGCACGCCAGGCTCGCTGTCTGCGCCGCGACGCTGGACATTTGTATATGCCTTGCCTTTGACCTCATCTGTCAGTGTCGCGATGCCGCGAGCGAAGTCGTACTGCTCCATGGGGATGATGCAGTCGGTGCCTCCCGGCAACATCGCCCCGGTCATCACTTCGATGGCATTGTCCGGGTCCGTCAGCTCCAAAGGCGGCGCGCCGGCTGGTTGCATCGCCTCCACGGTAAAGCGTCGCTGACCTCGGGCGAGGGCACTGCTGCTGACGGCGATGCCGTCCATGCAAACGCGGTCGAATGGCGGGTTGTCCCGCTCCGCGTAGACGTCGCACCGCAGAATCTGGCGCAGACACCGGTCCAGCGGGCGCTCCTCGATCGGGGCGGCAGGCCAGTGAGATTCAATAGCCCGCAGCGCCCCCTCGGGCGTAATGAGCGATTGGGGGAGGGGCGGCTTGGGCATTTGCCTGGATTTTATAGTGATTCACCGGGGGCGGAACAGCAGGACGTCTCGAGGATTGAGATCGATGTACCACATTGGAGCACGTCGATGGCTACTGGAGCGCGGCTACAACAACGGACGGTGGTCATCACCGGAGCTACGGCAGGAGTCGGGCGTGCGCTCGCGCTGCGCTTTGCGCAGTCGGGTGATCGTCTGGGGCTCATTGCCCGGGACGCAACTGCTCTCGAAGCGGTTGCGCGGGAGCTGGAACGGTCGGGAGTTGAAGTTGCCACCGAGGCGGTTGATGTTGCTGACGCGGAGGCGCTGTTTGCCGCAGCCGAACGACTGGAGCAGCGACTCGGCAAGATTGATGTGTGGGTAAACGATGCCATGGAGACCGTTTTCTCCCGGGTGTCGGATATGACGGCACAGGAGTTCCGCAGGGTTACAGAAGTAACTTACCTCGGGTTCGTTCATGGCACGATGGCTGCTCTCAAGTCGATGCGCCTGCGTCGGCGAGGCCGGATCATCCAGATCGGATCAGCGCTGGCTTATCGAGGCATTCCGCTGCAGGCCGCGTATTGCGGGGCGAAGCACGCGATTCGCGGATTCACCGATTCCGTGCGGACTGAGTTGCTGAATGAAGGGTCTGACATCCGCATCAGCATCGTCGAGCTGCCGGCGGTGAATACACCGCAGTTTGATTGGGCGCGAGTGCATATCAGTCACCGGCCGCGGCCGATGGGTCGGCCGGTACAACCCGAAGCCATTGCCGATGCAGTCTTCCGGGCGGCGGCCGGCTCCTGGCGGGAGTATTGGATCGGAGTGCCGACGCTCCTGACGATCCTGGGCAATGCCGTACTGCCCGGACTTCTGGATCGGTACCTGGCCAGAAAGGCTATTCAAGGGCAGCAGACCGGGGTGCCCGTGTCGCCGGGACGGCGGGACAACCTGGACGCGCCTGTCACTGGACTGCATCGCACGCGCGGCTCATTCAGCCTCGAAGCCGAGACACGGGCGCCCATGGTTGTTGGGGAAATCGCGCGTGTTGGATTGCTTGCGGCTGGCGCAGTGTTCTTCATGGCCGTGGGCGCGGGTATGGCGCGCTGGTCGCGCCGCCGTTGATGTTATAGTTCGCCGCGTGCTGCGAGCTGGCGCTCGGTCGGGGCTCTGCAGTACATTCCGATGATGAAGTGGCATTTCATCGCTGTATTGAGTCTCATGAGCGGGTGCTCGTCGGGCCCGCCGGCCCATTTCTATACGTTGGATCCCGTGGAGACGCCGCATTCGGTCACGGCAAGATCATCTGCCCTGGTTCAGGTGGGGGCCGTGCATCTGCCTTCCGAGCTCGATCGAAAGTTGATGGTTGCACAGACCGCACCCAACTCTCTGACTATTTCTGAGCAGGACCGGTGGGGCGCACCGCTGGCGGACATGTTCCGGCGGGTGCTCACACAGGATCTCATCCAACGCGTGCCGCACGGGCAGGTCATCATGCCGGAAGGCACTGCTCCGAGCGGTACGAAGCTCGTTGCGATCGACATCCTCGAGTTTCAGCGGGAGCCGGGTGGCGCCGTGGTGTTGGATGGCAGTTGGACGGTGTCTACCGCGGGCTCAGACGACCCCGGTATACAACATTCTTTGGCACTGACGACGCCTGTTGCGCAGGACGGCGCTGTAGCGCAGGACGGGGCTGCGGCGCAGGCGCATGCGATGAGCCAACTCGTGGGACTTCTCGCCGATATTATTGCGGCGGAATATTCGCATTAGCAGCTGAGGAAGCACTGCGGTCGTGACCGAGCGACCACGGACCTCGCAGCGGCGTGAAGCGCTCGATCCGTTGCACGAGCGACCGTGAGCCCGCTGCGAAAACGGTCGCCGCGAAGAGTGGGACCAGGCCCTCATCGAGCTTCCACAGCAGGGGCATCAGCGCGAGTGCGCCTACTACGATGGCGACTTTGAGGGAGAATTCCTCGAGTGACGGAGTCAATGGACGATCGCCGGTCAGGACCCCTTTGCATCCCCGGAATCCGGGTTCGGAGCCCGCTTGCTTTAGCAAAAGCCCGCAGCGGACCCTCTATGGCCTTGCGGTCGTTCTGCTGGGATTTCATGGCGATCCGCCGGCGCGACGTGCAGCCGCGCAGTTTCGTGCGCACCCGGCGCGCGGAGCCGGTACACTACGCGGCTGCTGCGCCCGTAGCTCAGTTGGATAGAGCATCAGGCTTCGAACCTGAGGGTCGGGAGTTCGAATCTCTCCGGGCGCGCCAAATTTGATTTTCCTCGTTTCAGGTCCGCTAACACCTTGAAGGGCAAGGCGGGAATGGCGGTTCTAAAGCGTATTCGCAACGTGAAGCTCGACTGCTTCACCGTCGACCAGCTCATGAACGTGATGAACCGCCTCGCCAACCGTGTTGAGGTCCAGGTCAACGTAAAGCGCGCCGGCCACGAGGCCCATGCAGCACGGTAGTCGATTCTCGAGGGAGACCAGTTTACCAGCGTGCGATGCTGGCGCAGCCGCAGGGATTCGCAAACTGCGGTGGTTGAATGTTGCTTTCATGTTGGTGTGCGCCGCTCTAACTCGATCGGTCGGACAGGGCTATCCGCAGGAAGTGGGTCCAATGAGACCGTGCTCCAACGTCGTTGCTGTTCGTGGCAAGTCTGATATTGAGCAGTTACGAGCCAAATTGATGGCGGGAACCCTCACTTCCCGTGAGCTCGTCGAACGATACCTGGCAAGGATTGACGAACTCGATCGAACGGGCCCGCGTCTAAACTCCATTATGGAAATCAACCCCGATGCCCTCGCGATCGCGGAAAGGTTGGATCACGAGCGACGGCAGGAGTCCCACGGGCTGATGTATGGCATTCCTGTTCTTCTGAAAGACAACATCGATACACACGATGGCATGTTGACAACTGCCGGATCACTTGCGCTGGTTGGATCGCGACCACAACAGGACGCTTTTATTGTCAAACGGTTGCGACGAGCTGGAGCTGTGATTCTTGGCAAGACCAATATGAGCGAGTGGGCTAATGGGCGCTCCACGCATGGGATTGCAGGATGGAGTGCGCGCGGCGGGCTGACGCGCAATGCCTATGCTTCCGAAAGAAGCGCAGGCGGATCGAGCTCCGGATCTGCGGTTGCGATTGCGGCGGGACTCGCAACCGTTGCTGTTGGCACGGAAACGGATGGTTCATTGGTTTCTCCTGCTGCCATGAACGGTATCGTCGCCATCAAGCCCACCGTGGGGTTGGTGAGCCGTTCAGGAATCGTCCCCCTTTCAAATAGCCAGGATACTCCTGGCGCGATGGCAAGATCCGTTGCGGACGCGACGCTTTTACTGTCTGTATTGGCAGGATATGACCCAAATGATCCCGCTACGCTGCCGATGAGGAATCGACCGGCATCAGGCTTTATAGCGGAACTGCGTGAGGGTGGCTTACGAGGTGCGCGAGTTGGTGTTGCACGAAACCTCCAAGGATCAAATCTCAACGTTCGACGATTGTTGGATGAGGCGATCACCCGTCTCCGAGCAGCAGGCGCAGTAGTTGTTGATCCTGTCACACTGGAAGGCAATGAGACGATTCTTTCCGAAACGTCGAAGAAACTTCGATTTGAGATCAAGGATGGACTGAACCGATATCTTGCCGATCGTGATGGCGGGCCACGCTCTCTTGCAGAGCTGATCGCCTTCAATGAACGGGAACGGATGCGTGAAATGCCTTACTTCGGACAGGAAGTCTTCCTATGGGCCGAACGCGGAAAGCCCCTGACCAGACAAGAGTATCAGGATCTTCGCGATCACCTTGCAACCGCAGCTGGTCCACGAGGCATTGATGCGGTTCTGAAGAAACACGAGCTAGACGCCATCATCGCACCCACTACCGGACCTGCTTGGGCCGTTGATGTGGTTGGCGGCGATCACCCCGAGGGCGGCGACGCATCTACTCTTCCAGCCATAGCCGGGTATCCCCTTATAACAGTGCCGGCCGGGTTCGTAGACGGCCTGCCGATCGGGCTTTCCTTCATAGGCACCGCGTGGAGTGAATCCACGCTCATTCGTCTCGCATTTGACTTTGAGCGAGTAAGTCGAGCACGAGAACGTTTCAACTCACCTGTCACCGGACGTGTCAGAAAACGAGCACGGGACGTCCACGGGTGCCGGCAAGCTGCCTATCCGAAGGCTACTTGCAGAGATGCCACAAGAATCGCGCCGGCTACCGCAGTTGCTTTGCCGACGCCTGCTCTACGCGAGCCCGCCAAATAGATTGACAAGCCGCAGATCACAACCGTCGCCTCGACCCACCAACCATTACTCTTTCCGAACAGCCAGACGTTTCCAGCCCAGCCGTGCAGAAAATTGCCAAAACCTGTACTCGCATGGGGATACCACTCGAGAGGCGCGGGATGCATCGGCAAGTCGAGAACCAGATGACTCAACACGGCGGCAGCAACCGCGGCTGCAACCCTGGCGCCTCGATGCCACCATAGCGCGGCAACCAGCGCCGCCTGCACGATGATCGACGCGATCGAATGCGACCAGCCATCGAACCACATACCCGGCTCAGCGAGTTCCAGCCCTCCGACGGAGAGACTGAGCCAGAACAGATCCGGCAGAAACACCAGACCCATCACAGCTGTCATCGGCACACGCGGCTCTGCCGCCTTGATCGCCAAGCCTGCCGCGAAATGGCCCGCGTACATCAGCGCCGTCCGTCGATCTCGATGAGAATCAGGATCGCCGCAGGAGTGAGGATCAAGAGGAGCTGCATGACGAAATCATGCAAGGTCATCACGCGAGCAGCCACTGAACCGCGAGAAGTGGCAGGACAATGTAGGCGATCTCGATTAGGCCTCGTTGGAGTGTCATCCGGTGACTCCGAGGTTCGACGAACATCACATGCTGACCAGGGACTCTAACCGGATCTTAGCAGAATTCAGGTTATAATGCAGCCATGACCTCGCACGAGCTTCCACGCCTACGCGTGGTACAGCACGAATTTACGCCGGCAGACCTATGCGGCGGTCACCTCGTGCTCGACTTCCTCAACACGGCGGCCGGCCTCAACCGCGACCCTCGCGATTGGCTCGATGGCTACCCACGGTTGGTCAAGTGGGCAGAGCTCGCTGGCATCTGTGATGCGACAGTTCGTCGCGAGTTGATCGCCCAGGACCTCGCGAGCCCGAGACGCGGTCAATTCGCGCTGGCGCGAATCCGTCTGCTTCGGTCCGCTCTCCATGCGCTCATCCATTCAATCCGCGACGGCATCCAGCCGCGCGCCGTTGCGATCGAACAGCTCCAGCGATGGTGTCGTCGTGGCGGTGCCGCCTTACAGCTACGGTGGCATCACGATGGAAGCCTCCGCACATCGCTCGAATCCTGTGGCCTTGACCTGATCGGCGTCACGATTGCCCAGGCGGCCGTCGAGCTGCTGTCGCGGCCTCTAGTCGGGCAGCTCGGTGTTTGCGCGGGACGGAATTGCGGCTGGCTCTTTCTCGATACCTCGAAGTCTCGCCGCCGGCGCTGGTGCGATATGAAGACGTGCGGGAACGCTGCCAAGGCAAGCCGTCACTATCGACGTCAGCGAACTGCCGCAGGGGACTCTGCGTAAGGCCACATACGGGCGGAGATCGCATGAATTTGAGCCCGCTGGGCGCGCCACCCCATCAGTCGATTTTATTCAGCCGAGACGCGATATCCGCTTCACGCGTTCGAGAACGACGCCCGAGCGCCTGACTCGCTTGGTCGCCGGCCAGATGCCAGGGGATTGCGTCGAGGAATTGTGGCTCGTCGAGTAAGTCGCTGCTTCGCTCGATCAGGAAACTTCGGAGCTCGCCTGAGGCGGAGTCAATTTCATTCACCAGCTCAGCGAGTCCGTTGATGAGGCTAATGATGTCCTCCAAATCATGACTGGCGCGATAGTCACCGTTGCCGCGATCGGCAAATGCTTCGAGCTTGGTTGCAAAGAATGACGTTGGGGAAATCAGGCTGATCTGCACGCCACCCGGTAGTGCAACAAGAGTCGCTGTTCGGATCGCTTCCGTGTA
>Ga0068858_100005260_pt1 | contig 12679 bp, 8 predicted proteins | sample KBSSwiS12_FD_66589 | JGI IMG/M metagenome (GOLD analysis project Ga0068858, IMG submission 66589) | Switchgrass rhizosphere microbial communities from Kellogg Biological Station, Michigan, USA - KBS Switchgrass S1-2 | ecosystem: Host-associated > Plants > Roots > Rhizosphere > Soil ... | reverse complement strand
CCGACCTTGTTTGGATTGAGGTCGAACAGCCCGCTCACGGCAGTCCCACCCCCATCGGGCAGTCTCGAGTCGACGGGCGCGGTAATGCTGTACGGGCTGTAATCGCTTGCCGAAACCGCCCGGTTGTCGGTGACCGTGAAGTTGCCGTACAGGCGGCGGAAGTAGCTGACATCCAGTCCGACCCGGTTGGTCAGCTCGTGCTGCACGCCCGCGGACACTTCCCAGTTGTAGCCCCGTTTCCCCCACCCGCCGAGCACATTCGGATCGAAGCTCGTGCTGGGGACCTGGGTGCCGAACCGGGCGTCTGAAATCTGCCCGCAAAAGTCTCCGCCCGCAGCGCGCAGATCCTGCTGACCCGGCGTCAACAGGTCGCAGTCGGGGACGTAGTTGAGATTGGCATCGGTCCAGGAGCGCGTGACCGTATTGGCGAGGATCGAGAACACGTTCCCGACCGTATTGTCGCCGGCAAGCACATACCGGCCGATGTTGGCCTTGAGCGCGGTCCTGCCGTTGCCACGCAGATCGTAGACGGCCGAGATCCGAGGCGAGAAGTCCTTCCAGTTGTACCACTCGTATTGGGGGATCACGAAATTCCTGGTCGGCACGAGCGGTCCGGGCCCGATCGGCGTGTCGGGGAAATAGGTGCTGAAGTAATCGAACCGAAGCCCGCCGCTCAGCGTGAGCTGTTTCATGGTCCACTTGTCCTGCACGTACAACCCGAGCTCTGCCCGCAGATCGTCGTAGCGGCTGACCGGTGAGGCTCGCATCGTGATCAGGTTGGGGACGCCGTTATTGAACCGGTAGCTGGTCGAGGAATTGATGTCGCGTTCCAGCAGGTATTGACGACCCCAGCTGTCACCGAACCCGAATTTGAACGCGTGCGCGCCGGTGACGTAGGTCGCCGACGCCCGGAACTCCCAGATGTTCGGCGCCGACATCGCCGCGAAGATGAACGTCGGACCCGCGGCTTGACCCGCGCCGCGATACAGCAGCCCGGGCAGCAGACCACCCTGTTCGGTCACCGCGATGAGAGAACGGTAGACGCTTGCCGGATCTTCCGGCCAGGCGGCATTGTGCAGTTCCTCGCCGTGGCTCGCCAGGCGCGCGTCGAGCAACAAGCGGCTTGTCACCGGCGACGACCAGCTCACCGTCGTCAAGCGGCCCGTATCCACGATGAACTCATTGGCGGATTCGGGTGACACCAGCGTCCGATCGCCGTAGACGTCCCGGGGCTGGTGCGTGTGATAGAAGCTGAACTTGTTCTTGGCGCTGGCCTGCCAGGTGGCGCGCACGTTCACATCCGGCTGCCGGATGAAGGTATCCGCCTGGTTGCTCAGATCGGGGGCATAGCTCCATTTGGTCGGGTCGCCCGCGTTGAGGTTGGCGTAGACGCCGGCAAAGTAGGTGTCGTTCAACTGCTTGCGGCCGGACACGAAAAACCACAACCGGTCCTTGAGGATCGGACCCCCGACCGAGCCATTGATGTCGTAGGCCTTCTTCAGGGAATTGGGCTGAGTCAACCCGCGTGCTTTCAATTCGTCCGTGTAGTTGTTCCCCTGGAAGGATGAATTGACCCCGGTCGCGAAGAAGGACACTTTCAAACTGTTTCCGCCTTCTTTGGGGATGTAGTTGACCTTGACGCCTGCGGTCGCGGCCTCGCCGAGCCCGGCGGCGTAATCGATCGTCACTTCCTGGGTGGCGCCCATGTCGGGGAACATGTTCGTCAGATTGGCGAACGATCCGATGTTGCGTACCTGAAAGCTGTCCTGCTGCACGTTCGAGTCGCTCGTGCGGCCGCCGTGAATGGTGAACGCGTTGGCGAGCCGGATGTTGTTGGTGCCGCCGACATCCTGCGTCTGCGCGTTGATTCCGGTGCTCGTCGACAGGCCCGGGATGAGGACGGCGAAGCTCTGATGGCTGCGCCCGACCGGAATCGCGTCGACGACTTCTTTCTGCATCACGCGCTGCTTGTTGGCGTTTTGCACGTCGACGATGGGCGATTCGCCGCTGACAGTCACGGTCTCGGACACGGAGCCGACCTTCAAGTCGGCGTTCACCGCGGCGGTAAACGACCCGGTCAGTTCGATGCCTTCGCGCTTGACGGTGGCGAAGCCCTGAAGCGTGAAAGTGACCGTGTAGACGCCTGGACGCAGGTCCACGATCCGGTACTGTCCGGTCCCGTCAGTCACGACCGAACGCGTCTTCTCGATCAGCGCCGGACTCGCGGCTTCAACCGTCACGCCAGGCAACACGGCGCCGGACGGGTCCTTGGCCGTGCCGGCGATGGACGCCTGCGCGTGAACCGCGGCGGGAAGGAGGAGCGACCACAGGGCCACCAACAGCATCCGGCTCGACGCGCGCATACGTGCTCCTCGGTTTTGACTTGTGATGTCGGACTTTCTGCTTCAAGGTATGCGAATTATTCGCACCCGCGACTAAATGTCAAGTCCTTTCACCGCTATCACTTCCGGCTGTCACTTCCGTCTTGACATGCCGCGCCTGTCGACGATAATTCGTCCCAGTTTGAATCAGGAATCAACGACGAACGCAGCCCTCTCAGCGAATCTCGAAACGGCCGATCGATATCTCGCGCGGTTTCGGAAACAGGCGACGCCGCGCTTCATTGCAGGCCGTCCCGATCCTGGCCGTGGCCCCACGTTCGACAACCTGAACCCGGCCGACGGCACGTCCTTCCGCCGGGTAGTTCGAGGAAGATTCGCTTTTTCCCGGCCAACTGATGCGCGAACCTTCCCTGCAGGCACAGCCGCTGGTCGCACCGTGGTGAGGTAGGCGAAGGGAGTGGTGTCATGACGCGGCAAGCAGTATTGGCGGCGGTATTCTGCCTGGGTCTCTTCCCCATCGTGGGCGATGCACAACAGCGCGCCGGCAAGGCGGCCGCGCTGACGCCTCTGGATTACATCGAGATCCAGCAACTGGCGATCCGCTATTCGTACGGGCTGGATACCGGGGCCGACGCGGGCCATCTCTATTCGGACGTCTTCACCCCCGACGGGGAGTTCGTGGGCCGTCAGGTCCCGCTCACCCAGGGACGCGAGGCCCTCGCGCGCGTCGCCCGCAGCGTGCGGAAGGCGAACCCGATGTACGTTCGGCACTTCATCACCAATCACGTCATCGAGCCGTCGCCAGAGGGAGCTGTGGGAAAGGTTTACCTCATGGTCGTCGACTGCGAGGAAGGCCAGCCCAGCTCCGTCTACATCGGCGGCCACTACGAAGACGTCTACGTGAAAACGGCGGACGGCTGGCGCATCAAGAGACGAGATGCCAGAGCGATGGGACCGCCGCGAACACCGGGTCTGCAGTAGGGCCGATGATGATGGTGAAAGGACTCGAGATGGCGAAGTCAACGACATGGCTGGTGCTCACCGTTGTCTTCGGCCTGACGGCGCCGGGCGCGCCGCCCGCGCAGGCACAAGGCGACAAGGCGTCGGCCAGACGTCCGCTGTCGGCTCAAGATCAGGTCGACATCCAGCAACTCGTCGCACGTTATGCGTACGCCTACGACACCAAGAACGACAACTGTCTGCCGTACGCCGATCTCTTCACGGCCGACGGAGAGTTCTTCGGCATGCGGGGCCACGCAAAGGGACGCGAGGCATTGGCTGAATATTGCCGGGGCGGTCAGAAACCCGCCAACGGCGTCAGTCACTTCATCATGAACCACGTGATCGAGCCGGCGGCGGACGGCGCCACCGGAAAGCAGTACCTCGTCGTCGTGAATATCGGTGAGGGCGACCGGCCCGGCGGCGAGTTCTCGAACACGGGCGGGCACTACGAAGACGTGTACGCCCGGACGGCCCAGGGCTGGCGATTCAAGCGGCGGGAATTCATTCCAATCGCGTCAAGTCCCCGCCCGACGCCTGCGGCTCCTTCGGCCGCCGTCGCGCTTCCTGCGCAGCAGCCGCGCGCGGTTGCTGGAGAGCCTCGTCGCGTGGCGGTCGCGGCGCTGACCGCGCAGGACTACTTCGACATTCGTGCGCTGGCTAACCGTTACGCCTACGGACTCGATAGCGGCGCCGACAATGGCACCGGCAGCGTGTACGCAAACGTCTTCACCGAAGATGCCGAATTTCATGGGCCGCCCGCAGTGCCGGGCGGCACCCCGTTCGATGCGAAAGGACGCGACGCGCTGCGACGGTTCGCGGTGCCGGGTCGCGGCCCGGCGTACGTCCGCCACTTCATGGCCAACCACTTGATCGAACCGTCCGCCGAAGGGGCCCGCGGGAAGGTGTACCTCCTCGTGATCGACATCGGTCGGGACGGCAAGCAGACCTCGGTGAACATGGGCGGCCATTACGAAGATACGTACGTCAAGACCGCGGAAGGGTGGCGTATCAAGACCCGCAACTTCTACCGGTCGAAGTCTGCGCAGACGATCGAGGCCGAAGCCTCAGCCGCCGCGGCGAAGGCGCCCGCGCAGGCCAGGTAGAGCCACACGAGCTGATTACGGAGGATACGGTGATGCGCGCCACGTTCGTTGCTTTCTTCTTCGCGGCCGTTTCGGCGAGCGCGCTGGCTGGCGCAGGTCAGAGTCCGGCCGGCGATGTGGGAGCCCGATTACAGAGGCTGGAAGACCGCGAGGCCATCCGCGCGCTCTTCATCGAGTACGGCCGGACCCTGGACAGCAGGGACTTCACGGCGTTTGCGCAACTCTTTGCCAAAGACGGCGAATTTGTCGGCGGGGCTGGCGCGACCGCCAAAGGACGCGACGCCGTCGGTGCGCTCCTCGGACGGCTGTTGCAAACCAACTACCCGGACTCGCGGGGAAAGAATTTTCATCTGTTCTTCGGCGAGAAGATCGAAGTCAACGGCAACGAGGCCACCGCCGTGAGCAAGGGCGGTTTTGTCATGGCGAGCAGCGCCAACAAGCCCGAGATGCTGCTGCTGGCAACCTATCATGACCAATTCGTGCGCGAAGACGGACGCTGGAAGTTCAAACGGCGCGAAGTCCAGGGCGATATTCCGGTTCCGCGCGCGCCGTCTCAATAGAATCCGGTTGAGTCGGTCATCGCCGCCGTGAAATTGCCCGCGCGAGGCGACGGACAACTAGTCCGCCGCGAAGCAGTACAGGAGGGCGTCGCCCAGGCTGGCGCGAAGGTCCACCTGGCTGCAGCCCCGCGAGAGGTGTGCTGAGTTCCAGGACGTCGGGCGCTGGCCGCCGCCGCTTCGGTTGTGATGGCCCAGCATGGCGTGACCCGTGCCATGGCTGGTCCATCCCTCGCACGTCGTGTCCGGGGCCTCCGTGGCCAGCGTGCCGTCGACATTCGTACCGGTGAGAATGTCGTGGCGTCCGGGAGCGATGACCGTGCCCTTCTCACTGATCGAGTTGTCCCGATTCAACGCGTTCCCGTCACTGTGCAGGTCCGCAACGCTGGAGGCGACCTGCACGCCTTTCGCGTTCACCCATGGTCCCTTTCCAATCCGATCGCGGGCGTGAACGGCGGGCCGTCCGGCCGACGGAGGGGCGCTGAGATACGCGCGCCACACCCGGTTGCCGTGGCCGACCGCCGTGGCCAGCTGCTGGCAATGCGCATCGGCACCCGCCAAGCCACCAAGGTCCCCGCCGAACCCGCGACCAATGCTCGTGATGAAGAAACTCATGGCGGGTGCGGCCGGCGACTGCTGCTGTCGCGCCGGGGCGGCATCAAGACTCAGTACGAAGGAGCCGACTGTGACCAGAATCGTCGTCCGAAGAAGGACTGCAACCGGCATCGTGTCCATGAGAACACCCGGAAAAGACCGAATCAAGTGCCACCCACGGCCTCACGGCCATAGTTTCGGGTCGACCGTCGCGGCCACGCAGCCTCACGAACATCTGATGCCGCCGCGTCGTTGCAGGCCCGCCGCTCGCCGGCTCGTCGTCAATCATTCCGGCGGTTGATCAGGCGATCGTTGCTGGTGACCCTGACACGGCCGCGCTGATCGATGTTGTAGTATGCTACTCCAATGTTGACTGTCCCCGAGGCCGCCCGCCGCGTGCGCTGCAACCCGGAGACTGTCCGGCGCTGGATCCGATCGGGCCGTCTCCCGTCGCGCCGCGCCGGGACGCAGCACCTCATCGAGGAGTCGGATCTGCTGGCGCTCGTCCCTCCGACCGCGATTCGCCTGCCTGTGGCCTGGCGCAGGACGGCCACGGGTGAGCCGATGCCCGACGTCGTCCGCGCCGTCCGCCGTTCGCGCGAAGGGCGCTGACCCGTGATCGTCCTCGACACCAGTGCGGCCGTCCAGGCGTGTCTCGCGGCCGACGGTTTCGGCCTGTTCGGCAACGCGCGCCTCATCGCGCCCGCGCTATTTTGGTCCGAGGTGTCGTCGGCGTTGCACGAGATGCGCTGGCGCAAGGAGATCTCGATGGGCCTGGCGGACATCGCGTTCGAACGGCTGGTCGCGGCTCCCGTGTCGCCGCGCAGTCCGAAGCGGCTGCGCCGCGAAGCGTGGCGGATCGCCGAGGAGCTCGGCTGGATGAAGACGTACGACGCCGAGTACGTCGCGCTCGCACGGATTGGACGATGCCGCCTCTTCACAGTGGACGCTCGACTGCGCCGGGGCGCCGGCCACGTCGTGCCGATCATCGGGCCGGGAGATCTCTAGCTCCGGCCGCCGCGGTCTTCTTCGCGCTCCATCGGCGACCGGTCGGCGAACCGGACCGACCAGGACCGATCTCGGCTATATAATCCAGGCGCAGCTTCTGAATGCTCACGCCAGGCATGCGCCTCGGCCCGTTCGAAATCCTGGGTCCTCTTGGAGCGGGGGGCATGGGAGAGGTGTATCGCGCGCGCGATCCTCGCCTCGGGCGCGACGTCGCGATCAAAGTGCTGCCGCCGGGCTCCTCGCGTGAAGCCGACCGTCTGCTGCGCTTCGAGCAGGAAGCGCGCGCCGCCGCGGCGCTGAACCATCCCAACATCCTCGCCGTCCACGACATCGGCAGGCACGACGAGTCGCCGTACATCGTCGCGGAGGTCCTGGAAGGAGCGACGCTGCGCGAGCGGCTGACCCACGAGGCGATTCCCGTGCGGAAGGCCGTCGAGTACGCGGTGCAAATCGCCCGTGGCCTCGCGGCCGCCCACGACAAGGGGATCGTGCATCGTGATCTGAAGCCGGAGAATATCTTCGTCACCTCGGACGGGCACGTGAAGATTCTCGACTTCGGCCTGGCCAAGCTCACGCAGAAAGATCCCGCGGCGACGGCCGTGACCGAGCTTCCGACAACACCGAACACGAATCCAGGCCTGGTGCTCGGAACCGTCGGCTACATGGCGCCCGAGCAGGTGCGCGGCCTTGCAGCCGACCATCGTGCGGACGTGTTCGCGTTGGGCGCGATCCTGTACGAAATGCTGGCGCGGCAGCGGGCGTTCAAGCGCGACACGTCGGCCGACACGATGACCGCGATCCTCAAGGAGGATCCTCCGGATCTAACCGTCGGCGATCGACACATCCCGCCTGGGCTGGCGCGCATCGTCGATCGCTGCCTGGAGAAATCTCCCGCGGCGCGTTTCCAGTCGACCGGCGATCTCGCATTTGCCCTCGAAGCGCTCTCGTCGCACTCTGGCGCCGAACCGGCGATTGCAGCAACGACGTCGACCTCGAAAACGCCAAGCCGACTCCCGTGGGCGTTGGTCGCGGTGCTTGGCCTGGTCTCAGTGACCACCGTGTCCTTCGGAGCCTTCACGTATTTCCACCGCACCTCCCCCGATGCGCAGGCGACCCGGTTTTTCTTGTCGCCGCCTGAGGGATGGACTCTGCCGCTGCAAACCGCTCAGGGCGGCGCCCTCGCAGCCGTCGGCCCACTCGCGGTCTCTCCGGACGGCCATCGCGTCGCGTTCGTCGCACGGAACGCGTCGGGCAATAACATGATCTGGACGCGATCGCTCGATACGCTCGCCGCGCAAGCGCTCCCAGGGACCGAAGGGGCCAGATCGCCGTTCTGGTCGCCCGACAGCCGGTCGCTCGGGTTCTTTGCGCAAGGGAAGCTGAGGAAGGTCGACGTCTCGGGTGGCCCTCCCGTGGCGTTGTGCGACGCGGCGCCGGGAATCAGCGGCGCCTGGGGCGACGGGGTCATCGTCTTTTCCGGGGCGGGCGGGACGCCGCTTCAGCAGGTTTCGGCCGCAGGCGGTACGCCGAGTCCTGTGACTAAGCTCGGCGAGGGCGAAGCCGGTCACGCGCGACCGAGCTTTCTGCCCGACGGCCGGCATTTCGTCTACCGGGCCACCGCTGGACCGAACGCCCCGCGAGGTCCGGTGTTTGTGGCCTCGCTCGGGTCGACGGAGCGAACTCGCCTGATGGACGTCGAATCGACCAACGTCGTCTACTCGCAGCGTCATCTGCTCTTTCTTCGCGAGGCCGCGCTGATGGCACAGCCGTTCGATCCTGATCGGCTGACCGCCACCGGCGAGGCGTTTCCGGTTGCAGAGCAGATCCAGAGGTTTGGCTCGCCGCCATACGGGTTCTTTTCCGCGTCGGACGCCGGCGTGCTCGTGTATCAGACTGGAGTGGCCGTTGGCGGGGCACAGCTCACGTGGCTCGACCGCGCCGGCATGTCTCTGGCGACGGTCGGCAGTCCGACCGCTTACGGGGACCTTGCCCTTTCTTTGGACGGGAAGAAGGCGGCGGTCAGTCTCGTCGATTCCCAACGCAATGAGGACATCTGGCTGCTTGATCTCGATCGTGACGGTCTGCCGACCCGCTTTTCGTTCGACGCGGCCCGGGACGTTGCGCCTGTTTTCTCACAGGACAGTAGCCGCGTCGCCTTCGCTTCCAACCGAAAGGGATCCACACCGGCCGCACGATTCGACCTGTACCAGAAGCCTTCGAACGGGATTGGCGGCGAGGAGGTGCTGGCGGCCGACAACCTGAGCAAGATTCCGACGAGCTGGTCGCCCGACGGACGTTTCCTCCTCTATACGCTCCAGACCAACCAGAGCTTCGACGATGTGTGGATCCTGCCGCTGTCCGGTGATCGGAAGCCGATTCCCTTCCTTCAGACGCGGTTCAACGAAGGACAGGGTCAGTTTTCGCCCGATGGGCGCTGGATCGCGTACGTCTCGAACGAGTCGGGGCCGGACGAGGTGTATGTGGCTTCTTTCCAGGGTCCGGGCGGCGCTCCGGGCGGTAAGTGGCAGGTATCAACCAGCGGCGGCACCCAACCGCGCTGGCGCGGCGACGGGAAGGAGATTTTCTTCGTCAGTCCTGCTCCCGAGAATACGTTGATGGCCGCGACGGTGACTGCCCGCGATACTGGATTCGAAGTGGGCGCGATCAAACCGCTGTTTGCTGTCCGCCCGTCCGGGACGCCGCGGAACAGTTATCAGGTCTCCGCTGACGGCCAGCGGTTTCTCGTCAACATGGGCCCGGCGCAGTCGGCCACGCCGACGCCGATTACGGTCGTCGTCAACTGGACGGCAGGGTTCAAGAAATAGATCTACAGCCCGAGCTGCGCCGCCAGATCGTTGAAATCCTTCGCCAGGAAATCAAATCGTCCGGCCGCGGGCATCACCGGCGGCTTCGCCGCCGGGCCCAATTCGTGCGGACGATGGACGTAGGCGGTGTGCAGCCCTTGCGCTTTCGCGGAATCCAGATCGGCGGGGTGCGCCGCGACCATCATCACAGACGATGTCGGGATGCCGAAGAACTCGGCCGGCATGTGATACATCTCCTTGTCCGGCTTGTAGTGGTGCGCCACGTCGGACGCCAGGATACAGTCCCACGGCAGGCCGGCGAATTTCGCCATGTCAGTCAGGAGCGCCAGGTTGCCGTTCGAGAGCGGCGACAGCACGTAGCGTTTCTTGAGGCGGGTCAGCCCGGCCACCGAATCGGGCCAGCCCCGCAGACGGTGCCACGCCTTGTTGAAATTCTTCTTCTCGTCTTCGGTCAGGTTGTCGATCATGAACTTGACGAGGAGACCGTCGAGCGTCATCCGATGCAGGTCGTCAAGCTTGGTCCACGGCAGCTCGCCCGTGCGCACGCGGTTCATCGACGGTCCGTAGCCGGCGCGCCATGCGTCGGCAAACGCCGCCCAGTCGACCTTCAGGCCCTTGGCGCGGCCCAACTTTTCGCCTTCCGCGATCACGCCGGAGCGCCAGTCGACGACCGTACCGAACGTGTCGAAGACGAGCACCTGCACGTCTTTCACTTTGTCGGGCGCACTGCCCTGCTGCGCCGCCTCTGAACCCCGTGCGGTCACGAGAGGCGAGAGGCTGCCGGCCGCGAGTCCCGTCACGAGAAAGTCTCTCCGTTTCATGGGGACACAATACTCCTCGACCATACTATTTGCCACGTGATCGTTGATCGATGCATTTCTATCCCGACAGCGATGGTCAGCGAAACTGAACGTCATTGTGTTGATCACCTGCTTGTTGACAGTCTGATGACCAGGTTATGGTGTGACTGGCGTCGACCGCTGGCGCGGGTTGAGGCGTTTTCCAACGGCGCTCGCGGCAAGCAGTTGGGAGCCCTGAAGGGCAGCATGCGCATCCGGGGCGACCTCGTTCGAGCAGACACCACAGGCGATTGGGAGACGCTGAAGTGAAGTTGTTGCTCGACACCCACGTCTGGATCTGGTCACAGGAAGACTAGAACCCGGAACGGTCTACCCGATCGGCCCCATCCCGCGCAGCCACAGCACCGGCTGGTTCGCCTCGCGCGAGGCCGCCAGGTCCACTTCCCACTCCGCCATCCAGTCGTTGTGCGACTCGGGGTCGACGAGCACCTGCTGCACACGCCACGTACGCCCGTCTTCCGACGGCTCGACGTGCGTGTGCCGGAGGTTGCGCGCCTCGGGATCGAATCGTAGATGCTCGTGGTCGACGCGGTAGTCCGCAAGGGCTGAGCGGAGCCGCTCCGGCGTCCACACGTGTTCAGACGGGTCTGGAGAGCCGCCGCTACGACTGGACGTGACGTCGGTCTCGCCTGGCGGTGGCTCGGGGGCAGGTGCGGGATCGCCACGGTCCGCCTGGACAGCGTCTGAAAGATCGGCTTCAGACTCCGGACTACGGGCTTCGGGCAGAGCGGTTCCGAAAGATCTTCCCGGAGCCTGAAGCCCGGAGCCTGTAGCCGGAACGTCTTGATCTTTCCCGGCGAAGGAATTGTCGAGCGCGACGAGAGCGGCCGCGTGGTCGCCGATCGCCCACGCCCGCAGGAATGTGAAAATGCGCGTCCGGATCGCGGCGGTGAACGCCTTGACGTCGCGCGTGATGTCTGGCACAGCCGTCTCGGCGCCGGGGGACCGCAGCGCTTCGCCGCGCGGGGCCGCGGCCGCGAACGGCCGGTATTCGGGGTCGCGCATCCGCTCCCATTCGTCCTCGAGGCTGGAGTCGACCTGGCGCAGGAGCGTCCGCAGGTACAGCTCCAGTTCGCGCACCTCGTCTGTCTTCACCCCATCGGGCACGGTCTGACTGAGCACCTTGTAGACGCTGTTGAGATGGCGCAGCAGCAGCCCCTCGGACCGCTGCAGCTCGTAGTCGAGCACGTACTCGGCAAACGAGCGGAAGTTCTCGAACATCTCGCGCGCGATCGATTTGGGACGGATGTTCTCTTCGCCGACCCACGGATGCCGATCGGCGAACGCGTTGAACGTCTCGTAAACGAAGTCCCGCAGCGGCTTCGGGTATTCGAGCTTCTCGAGCTCCTCCATGCGCTGCTCGTATTCGACGCCGTCCGCCTTCATCTGCGCCACCGCGCGGTCCTTGATGCGGTCGAGTTGCTTTCGCAGGATCAGCTCGGGGTTCTCGAGGATCGACTCCACCAGCGTGAGCACGTCGAGCGCGTAGTCCGGCGACCCGGGATCGAGCAGCGTCAGCGTCTCGAGCAGGTACAGGGACAACGTCTGGTCCATCGAAAAGTCGTCCTGCAGGTCGACGTTGACGCGCACCTTGGCGCCTTCGACGGTCCTGGGCACGAACTCGACGACGCGGCGCGCGACGAGCGCCCGGAACAGCTGCCACGCGCGACGCCGGAGGGCCGGCTTCACAGCCTCCGGCTCGTGGCAGTCGCGTAGCAGCCGCTGCATCGCGCGGCAGCCGTCGCCGTGCCGGCTGAGCACGTTCAGCAGCATGCCGTGCGACACCTGGAACCGCGACACCAGCTGTTCGGGCGGCGATCCGATCAGCCGCTTGAACGTGTTCAGGTCCCAGTTCACGAAGTTGCGCTCGGGGGGCTTCCGCTTGACGACCTTCCTGGCACTCTTTTCACCGGCGCGCGCGGCCTTCTCGTTCAGCCGGATGTTCTCGATGACGTGCTCCGGCGCCTGGACGACGACGAAGCCACGGTCGTCGAATCCTTTGCGCCCGGCGCGCCCGGCGATCTGGTGGAACTCGCGGGCGCTCAGGTGCGCCGTCTTCTGGCCATCGAACTTGCACAACCTCGTGAAAAGGACCGTGCGAATGGGCACGTTGATGCCCGCGCCGAGCGTATCCGTCCCGCAGATCACCTTCAGCAGTCCCGCCTGCGCGAGCTGCTCGACGAGCACGCGGTACTTGGGGAGCAGCCCCGCGTGGTGTAAGCCGATGCCGTGCCGGAGCCACTTGCGGATGTCGGCGCCGTACGGGCTGCTGAACGCGAAGCCGGCGATACGCGCTCCGATCTCGGTCTTCTGCTCCCTGGTGCAGATCTTGAGGCTGGTGAAGTCCTGCGCGCTGCCCGCCGCGTCCGCCTGCGTGAAATGGACGAC
>Ga0068858_100005259_pt1 | contig 12680 bp, 11 predicted proteins | sample KBSSwiS12_FD_66589 | JGI IMG/M metagenome (GOLD analysis project Ga0068858, IMG submission 66589) | Switchgrass rhizosphere microbial communities from Kellogg Biological Station, Michigan, USA - KBS Switchgrass S1-2 | ecosystem: Host-associated > Plants > Roots > Rhizosphere > Soil ... | reverse complement strand
GCCCTCCTCGATGTGGCGGAAGATGTTCTCCAGCACCACGATGGCGTCGTCCACCACCAGGCCGATGGCCAGCACCATGGCCAGCAGCGTGAGCGTGTTGACCGTGAAGCCGAAGAAATACATCAAGCCGAAGGCCCCGATCAGCGACACCGGGATGGTGACGATGGGGATGATGGTGGCGCGCAGGCTGCGCAGGAAAAAGAAAATCACCAGCACCACCAGGATGATGGCCTCGCCGATGGTCTCGAACACCGAGTCGATGGAGCGCTGGATGAACTGCGAGGTGTCGTAGGCCACGATCAGCTTCATGCCCGAGGGCAGGTTCTGGTTGATGACGGCCACTTCCTTCTGCACCGCACGCGACAGGTCCAGCGGGTTGGCCACGGCCTGCTTGATCACGCCGATGTTGAGCGAGGGCTTGCCGTTGAAGCGCGACACCGTGCGCTCGTCGGCCGGCCCGACGACCACCGTGGCCACGTCGCGGATGCGCACCGGATAGCCGGCCACGTTGGCCACGATGATCTCGCCGAAAGCCTCGGGCGTGCGCACGTCGGTCTCGGCCACCACGGTGAACTCGCGCGCCGTGGACTCGATGCGCCCGGCGGCGATCTCGGCGTTCTGGCGGCGCACCGCGTCCTCGACGTCCTGCACGGTGAGCTTGTAGCCGGCCAGGCGCACGCGGTCGATGTTGATGCGCATGGCCGTGACGCGCTCGCCGAAGGTGCGCACGTCGGCGGCGCCGGGCAGCACCGACAGGCGCGGCTTGACGTAGCGGTTGATGTAGTCGGTGGCCTCCAGGGTGGACAGCGAGCCGGCTTCCACCGAGATGTTGATCACCGGCTGCGAGTCGGCTTCGACCTTGGCGATGACGGGCTCGTCCACCTCCAGCGGCAACTGGGCGCGCACCCGCGACACCTTGTCGCGCACGTCGGCGGCGGCCGAGTCGGGACTGCGCGAGAGCTGGAAACTAATGTTGATGAAGCTGCGTTCGGGCCGGCTCTGCGAGGTCATGAGCTTCACGCCCTCGATGCCCGACAGCGAATTCTCCAGGATCTTGGTGACGCGCGACTCCACCACTTCCGAGGAGGCGCCGCGGTAGGTGGTGGAGATGCTGACAATGGGCTCGTCGATGCGCGGGTACTCGCGCACCGACAGGCGCGAGTAGGAAATCAGGCCGATCAGCAGGATGGCCAGTGCCAGCACCGTGGCGAACACGGGTCTGCGGATGCATAACTCAGGCAGCGTCATAAAGCCTCGCGATGCCGGTTGGGGAAGTGTTTACGGCGAACTCAGGCGGCGAACTCGGGCGGCGAAGTCCAGCACCGGGGAGCGCGCGCTCAGGACTCGGGCGCAAGCTTGCGCGAGTCGGCGGCCTTGGCGGGCTCGCGCCCGGCCACCTTCACCGCGCTGCCCTCGCGCAGCTTGGCCTGCCCGGCGGTGACGATCACGGCGTCCTTGTCGATGCCGGTGACGATTTCCACCTTGCTGTCGCGGCGCTGGCCCACCTGCACCTTCACGCGCGACACCTTGCCGTCGACGATGCGGAACAGGTAGTTGTCGGAACCCTGCGGCACCAGCGCCTCCTCGGGCACCACCAGCGCCTCGCGCTTGCTGCGCGTGACCACGGTGACGCGCGCGAACATGCCGGGGCGCAGCGTGCTGTCGCGGTTGTTCACCTGGGCGCGCACCACCAGCGCGCGGCCGGCGGCGTCGAGCAGCGGATTGACCGCCAGCACCCGGCCCTCGTAGGTCTTGCCCGGCAGCGCGTCGAGGTTGATCTCCACCGTCTGCCCCGCCTGCAGGTCGCGCAGGAAGGTTTCGGGCACGCGGAAGTCCACCTTGATGGGGTCGATGGCCTCGAGGTTGACCAGGTCGGCGCCTTCCTTGACGTAATCGCCCTCGGACACCACGCGCAGGCCGATGACGCCGGAGAAGGGGGCCTTGATCTCGGTCTTGGCGATGCGCGCCTCGGCCAGGGCCAGCGCGGATTGGGCCAGCTCGTAGGCGCCCTTGGCGTCGTCGCGCGCCTGGCCGGAAATGAAGTTCTTGCCGGACAGGTCCACGGCGCGTTCGTACTTGGACTTGGCCAGTTGGAGATTGGTGCGCGCCTGCTGCACCTCGGCTTCGTTGGTGGAGGCATCCAGCTTCACCAGCGTCGCGCCTTTGGTCACGCGTTGGCCTTCCTGGAACTTGATGGCGGTGATGCGCCCGGCCACCTCGGGCCGCAACGTCACCGACTCGTCGGAACGCAGGCTGCCCACGGTGTTGATGATCTGCGGCAATTCGGCCGTGCCCACGCGCGCCGACTCGACCAGGATGGTTGCGCCGCCACCCGAGCCATTCTGTCCACCAGGGCGCGAGCCGCCCGGCGCCGATGCTCCCGCTGCCCCCGCGCCCGCGGCGGCTTGGGCGCCGCCCTGTGTGGCGGGCGCCTGCCTGCCGTACCAGTATCCGCCCCATGCCAGCAATGAGGCCAGTGCTGCACCCAGCACCACCAGCGCCACGGTCCGTAGCGTGCTCATGTTCCCGCTCCTCCCCCTGTGCTGCGTCGTACCGCCATTTATGTCCCCTGCGCCTTTGTCGGCAGCTTGGCAGCCGGTTCAGGGGCTTGCCAGCATGGGGAACTCGGGATTATGAACGCATCCGGCTATTTCGCAATGCCGCCCTGGAAAAACGGCCTGGAGGCCGCGCGCCGCGCCCGCACCAGCCGCACCCCCAGCAAAACGGCCAGGACAACGGCATAAATAATGGGCTCGGTGAGGTCGCGCTTCACCATCCACCAGAAATGCAGCACCGCCAGCGGCCCGATGACGTAGATCAGGCGGTGCAGCCATTGCCAGCGCCGGCTGCCCAGGCGCCGGACCATGCCCTTGGTGGAGGTGGCGGCCAGCGGCAGCAAAAGAACCAGGGACAGGAAGCCGACGGTGATGAAGGGCCGCTTGGCAATGTCCTTGGCGATGTCGGACACGTTGAACAACTGGTCGAAGCTCACGTAGCTGGATACGTGCAGCAGCACGTAGAAGAAGGCGAACAGCCCGAGCATGCGCCGCAGCCGCACCAGCCATGCCCAGCCCGCGACATGACGCAGCGGGGTCACGGCCAGGGTGATGAGCAGGAAGCGCAGCGCCCAGTCGCCCAGGCTGCGCGTGACGAACTCGGCGGGGTTGGTCCCCAGCGAATCCATGCCCAGCACGGCGGCCTGATAGATGCCGATAGCCAAGCGCAGCGCGGGCACCAATGCGAGCAGGAATACGGCCCCCTTGACGGCCGTGACCACGCGCGGGGCGGGATTGCGAAGCGAGTGCGCGCTCATTGCTCGGCCTGCGCGCTTCAAGAAGCCAGGCGCTTCAGAAAAACCTGTTGAGGTTCATGCCGGTGTACAGGCTGGCTACTTGATCGCCATAGCCATTGAACAATTCAGTAGTCCGGTTTGCAAAGAAAGTCGGCAGGCGGCGTTCCCTTCTCTGGCTCCAGCGCGGGTGGTCCACTTCGGGGTTCACGTTGGAGTAGAAGCCGTATTCGTTGGCGTTGGCCTTTTCCCAGGCGGTCTTGGGCTGGTTTTCCACCAGGCGGATTTCCACGATGGACTTGGCGCTCTTGAAGCCGTACTTCCACGGCACCACCAGCCGCACCGGCGCGCCGTTCTGGTTGGGCAATACTTCGCCATACAGGCCCACGGCGAGAAGGGTGAGCGGATGATTGGCCTCGTCGATGCGCAGGCCCTCGGTGTAGGGCCAGTCGAGAAAGGGCAGGCGCACGCCCGGCATGGTGTCGGGCTGCACGGCGGTGATGAACTCCACGAACTTGGCCTTGGAGGTGGGCTCCACGTCGCGCAGGATGCGGTTCAGCTCGAAGCCCACCCAGGGAATGACCATGGACCAGGCTTCCACGCAGCGCAATCGGTAGATTCTTTCCTCCAGCGGAAATTTGAGCAGGTCGTCGATGGCGTAGGTGCGCGGCTTTTTCACCTCGCCCTTGACCGTGATGGTCCAGGGGCGGGTGCGCAGCTTGCCGGCATTGCGCTCGGGATCTTCCTTGTCCACACCGAATTCGTAGTAGTTGTTGTAAGACGTGATCTGCTTGAGCGTGTTCTGCTTTTCATTGGTGCTATAGCTGCTCGGCTTGAACGCCGGCAGCTTGATGCCGGTCTGAGCCTGCGCCTCAGGCAGCAGCAGGCCGCCCACCATGGCCGCGGCCGCCGTCATGAATTCCCGGCGTTTGCGGTAAATCTCGCGCGGCGTGATTTCAGAGGGAAGTATTGCCGTAGGTCGCCTGATAAGCACCACGGGGTGCTCCTTTCGAACTCGCGGGGCCGGATAAACCTTTTCAGGTCTTATCCGCGCCTTATTCGGGATTGAGTTGCTTGTAAACCAACGTCGCTACTTGCAGCAAATCAGCGCGGCTCATCTCGCCTGACAGCGCGTAGCCGTAATTGCCGTCGATCCAGTAGAACACGGCCACCTTGTCTTCCTGGCTGAAACGGAACGCCGTGGAGCGGGGATCGCCTTTTTGCGTGCTCACGTACAGGGTGAGGCGGGTGCCGCGTCCGTCCTGGAACATGAACTGCGCCACCGGGCCGTTCGAGCCCGACAGCAGCCGCCCGCCCACCAGGGTGTAGCCCAGCGTGGCCAGGCTGGGGCACTTGAGGTGCGTGCCCAGGCGCTTGGACAGCCACGCCACCAGGTGGTCTTCCTGGGCGGCCCAGACTTCCACGGGATGGCGCACTTCGGGGCTGTACACGGCGTGGGCCACCGCGGCCTGGCGCGCCAGCGCCGAGGCCGGGCTGCCCGCCAGCGGCAATCCAAAAAAAGCGCTGCGCCCGATCCAGCCCAGGGCCACGCCCGCGAGCAGCAGGCTCGCGGCGATGGCGTAGGGCCGCCAGCGCCGCGGCGGGCGCGCCGTCAACCGCTCGGGCACGGGCTCGTCGAGCACGGGGTTGTAGGTGTGGCGCAGCGCGGCGTTCATGTCGCGCCAGGCGCGCACGCGCTCGGCGTCGGCGGGATGCTCGGCCAGGTAGCGCTCCACCTCGGCCACGCCTGCCTCGTCGAGCAGGCCGTCGGCATAGGCGTGCAGGTCGGCGTCGTCGGGCGTGGGCATGGCTGCGCTCACCTGACCGCTTTCATCGGACGGCTCATTTAACGACCTTCAGCGGCTGCGAGGCCGAGCCCATGGTGAGGTGGCGCAGGCGGTCGCGCCCGCGCGACAGCCGCGACATCACCGTGCCCACGGGCACCGCCAGGGCACGGGCCACTTCTTCGTAAGTCATCTGCTCCACGGCCACCAGCAGGATGACCTCGCGCTGCTCCACGGGCAGCGTGCCCAGGGCGCGGTCGATATCCTGCAGTTCAAGGTGGTCTCCCTGCGTGGCGCGCACCGCCATCACCGGCAGCGCTTCCATGCTGCGCTCGACTTCGTAACGGCGGCTGCGGGCGTGATTGACGAATACGTTGTGCATGATGGCGAACAACCAGGCGCGCATGTCGCTGCCCGGTCTCCACAGGTGCAGCTTGTTCCAGGCGCGCTCCAGGGTGTCTTGAACCAGGTCATCGGCGGCGTAGCGGTCACCCACCAAGGCGCGCGCATAACGGCGCAGGCGGGGGATGTGCTGCACGATGGGATGGTTATCCATAGGCGTATACAGGCGCGGGGCGGGGCATATTCCGCCCCCAGGCCTCCTTTGGGCCCCTGTGCCCGTACTTTGCCACATTCGCCGCAGCGTGGCGGCCGGAAAAAAACAAAAGGGCCCGAGGGCCCTCTTGTCTCAAACCTGCTGGGCGGTGGCTTACATCAACCTTACTTCAGGCCGGCGGCGTAGTCGGCCACGGCCTTGATCTCGGCATCGGTCAGCTTGGCGGCAATGGTGCGCATCATCTTGCCGGCGTCATTGGCGCGGTCGCCGGAGCGGAAGGCCTTGAGTTGCGCCTCGGTGTAATCGGCCTGCTGGCCCGCCAGACGCGGATACTGCACCGGCAGCCCGGCGCCGGTGGGTCCGTGGCAGGAAGCGCAGGCCGGCAGGCCGCGCGCCACATCACCGCCGCGCCACAGCTTCTGGCCCAGGGGCACCGTGTCCTTGTTCTTGGCCTGGCCGGGCTTGGGCGTCTGGCCGGCAAAATAGGCCGCGAGGTTGCGAATGTCGTCGGCCGACAGCGGAGCCGCGTAACCGGCCATGACGGGATTGGGCCGCTCGGCCTTGCCGTTCGCGCCTGCCTTGAAATTGCTCAACTGCTTCTGGATGTATTCGGGGAATTGCCCAGCCAGCTTGGGATAAGTACCCACCACGCTGTTGCCGTCGGGACCATGGCAGGCCGCGCAGACCTTGGTCACGATCTCCTGTCCCTTAGCCGGATCGGCTTTCGCCTGTTGGGCCGGATCGGCCTTCGCCGGGGCAGCACCGGCCTTCGCGGCCTCCTCGGCTTGCGCGAAGTTCAGTCCCGCCAGGATCATGGCGGCGAGCGCCAACGCTCGTTTCATGCGTTCTCCCTCAGTTTTCAGCACTGTTTCCACAATGGGCCCACAACAGGTTCCCAACGGGTTTCCGGACACCTTGCCCAACGGGCCGGCGTCAAAAAGCTGCTATTCTAGCGTAGCTTAGAGGGTCTAACAAAGGCGGTCCGGGTACACGCAAATCGGGTACCAACATTCGGACAGCGGCCGCCCCCAAAGCCGTTCACATGTCCATCCTGTTCCGCCAAGCGGCCTTCCAGACCAGCGCCAAGGAGTTGAAGGATCTGCCTCCCGAAGGCTTGGCCGAAGTGGCCTTCGCTGGCCGCTCCAATGCCGGCAAATCCAGCGCGCTCAACACCCTGGCCGACCACAAGCGCCTGGCCTTCGTGAGCAAGACGCCCGGCCGCACCCAGCTCATCAACCATTTCACCCTGGGCGAAGGCCGCGCGCTGGTGGACCTGCCGGGCTACGGTTACGCCAAGGTGCCCGCGGCGGTGCGCGCACCCTGGGGGCGCGTGATCGGCGACTACCTGCTCACGCGCCAGTCGCTCAAGGGCCTGGTCATCGTCATGGACATACGCCATCCCATGACCGACCTGGATTACGGTCTGATGGAGTGGTTCAAGCCCACCGGCAAGCCCGTGCACGTGCTGCTCACCAAGGCCGACAAGCTGTCGCACGGCGCCGCTGCGGCCGCGCTGGCCAAAGTGCGCGCGGAACTGGCGGCACTGGATGCCGCGCATTCGGCGCAGCTTTTTTCCAGCCTGAAAAAATCCGGCGTGGAGGATGCGGAGACAGTGCTGGCGCGCTGGCTGGACATCGCGTTGCCGGCGCCGAAACCTCCGATGACCCAGAAAGCCCCCAAGCAGCCGCGGGCGCGCAACAAGCCCTGGCACCTGAAGCAATGATGCCCGCCCGCAAAAAGCGGGCTGCAAAACAAACGGGAAAAAAGCGGGCCCCGCGTGGGAACACGCGAGGCCTGGGAATAAAAAACCCCGGGCTAAAGGGGATTGGAAGCCCGGGGACAAATGCCTTAGGGGACTAAGGCACCCCGCTCAGGGAGGAGAAGCGGGAGACGGTCTTGCGACCATCTGGCAAATAGATTCGCTGCACCGCGAAAGGTTCCGCGGGAAACGACTGGTTACAATTCTTCACCCAGCCTCGGCATGAGGCGGGTTTTCGCGATGCGACGGAGTAGAACTATGCAGGTCTATGGCGGATTTCCCCAGGTCAGGATGCGGCGCATGCGGCGGGACGACTTCTCGCGCCGCCTGATGCGTGAGCATGTACTCACTACCGACGATCTGATCTATCCGGTGTTCGTCATCGAAGGCAAGAAGAAGACCCATCAAGTCCCTTCCATGCCCGGGGTCTCGCGTCACAGCCTGGACATGTTGCTGCCGGTGGCGGAACGCTGCCTGAAAGCCGGTATTCCGGCCATGGCCCTGTTCCCCGCCATCGAACCCGCGCTCAAAACCCCCGATGGCCGCGAGGCCGCCAACCCCAAGGGGCTGATACCACGCGTGGTCGCGGCGCTGAAGAAAAACTTTCCCGAGCTCGGCGTCATGACCGACGTGGCCCTGGACCCCTACACCAGCCATGGCCAGGACGGCATCGTCGACGAATCAGGCTATATCCTCAACGATGTCACGCTGAAAATGCTGACGAAACAGGCATTGACACAAGCAGCGGCCGGCGTGGACATCGTGGCGCCGTCGGACATGATGGACGGGCGCATAGGAGTGATCCGCGAAGCGCTGGAGAATAAAGACCATATTCACACCCGGATCATGGCCTATTCCGCAAAGTACGCTTCGGCGTTTTACGGTCCGTTTCGGGACGCGGTGGGGTCAGCTTCCGCGTTAGGCAAGGGCAACAAGGCTACGTATCAAATGGACCCGGGCAACAGCGACGAAGCATTATGGGAAGTGGGCCTTGACCTCGCCGAAGGCGCGGACATGATCATGGTCAAGCCTGGGATGCCCTACCTGGATATCGTCAGGCGCGTCAAAGAGGAATTCAAGGCGCCGACGTTTGTGTATCAGGTGAGCGGCGAATACGCGATGTTGAAAGCAGCAGCACAAAATGGCTGGCTGGATGAAGAAAAGGTCGTCATGGAGTCGCTGCTTGCATTCAAACGCGCTGGAGCCGACGGGATACTGACGTACTTCGCGCTAGACGCCGCCGGCTATCTCAAGAAGCAGCGCCCATGAGCGGAACGCTGTAGAACTCCCAGACAACAAGATTCGACCGTAGAACTTTGGTCACTGGGCGCCGTGGTCCCTACGGGGATATGCGGTCAAACGCTCCGCGTCTAATCCTAAAATTTGTCTTTCCCGGGAGTCAAATTCCAGCCACGGCATCCAACGCTTTGATGAACTTCTCGGCGTTCTCGTAGCCGATCACGCGCACGTTGCCTACTTCGCGGCCCTGCTTATCAAAAAATATGATGCCCGGCGGGCCGAACAATTTGAAGCGTTTCAACAGCGCCTGGTCATCCTGTGTGTTGGCTGTCACGTCGGCCTGCAACACCAGCATGCTGCTCAAGCGTTGTTTCACTGATGGATCGGTAAACGTCCAGCGCTGCATTTCCTTGCAGGTCACGCACCAATCAGCGTAGAAGTCGAGCAATACGGGCTGGCCGGCGCTTTTCACCCTGGCGTCCAACTCGGCCAGACTTTTCACTCGCTCGAATTTAGTCTCTTCGCCTATGGTGCCAGCCGATCCGAGCACGCCGGCCAAGGGCCTCAGCGGGTCACGGCTGCCGCCCAATACCCCCACGAACATCGCTACCCCCGCCAACAGCGCGAATATGCCCACGGCTTTGAACACGCGCGCGACTCCATTCGCGGTGGCTGGTAGTGCGTCGATGGCGTGCATGAAAATCGCGCCCACGATGAGCAGCGCCGACCAGGCCAGCATCTGCACCACGATGGGCAAGAGCGGCGACACGATCCACAGCGCCACGCCCAGCAGCACGAAGCCGAAGAAGCGCTTCACGGTCTCCATCCACGGCCCGGAGCGCGGCAACAGCGCGCCCTCGGACACGCCCACAACCAGCAGCGGCGCGCCCATGCCCAGCGCCATGACGAACAGCGCCGCCCCGCCTTCGAACACGGCGCGCGACTGGGCGATGTAGAGAATGGCGCCGGCCAGCGGCGCGGCCACGCACGGGCTGACGATGATGGCCGAGAGCACCCCCATCAGCGCCACCGACAGCACGCGCCCGCCGCGCAGGCGGCTGTGGGCCGCGCCCAGGCGCTGGTGCACGAAGCCCGGCAACTGCAGGTCGTGCACGCCGAACATGGCCAGCGCCAGCCACACGAACACCAGCGCGAAGGCGCCCAGCACCCAGGCGTTCTGCAGCGCCGCGGCCAAGAGGCCGCCGCTGTAGGCCGCGGCCACGCCGGCGGCGGCATACGCCAGCGCCATGCCCAGCACATAGGCCAGCGACAGCGCGAACGCGCGCCCCTTGCCGGCCTGCCGGCCCTCGCCCACGATGATGCCGGAGAGAATGGGCAGCATGGGCAGCATGCAGGGCGTGAAGGCCAGCAGCAGCCCCGCGCCGAAGAAACTCGCCAGCACGATCCAGAAATTGCCCGACTCGAACATGGCCGCGATGTCCATGTCGCTGGCCAGACCCGCGATGGCCGAGTTCGGGGCGTTCACCTTGCCGGCGCCGCTCTGGGGCCGGTCTGCTTGCGCGCCGAGGATGCCCGGCAATCCGCCCGCGGACGTGGAGGCCGTCATGTCTACGCTCACCTTCTGCGTCTGCGGTGGATAGCACACGCCCACGTCGGCGCAGCCCTGCGAGGTGACGGCGAGCTGCAGCTTGTCCGGGGCCTTGCCGTTGATGTCGGGCACGGGAATGCGGATGCTCACGCGCTTGCGGTAGGTTTCCATGCGCCCGAAGAAGGCGTCCACGTGCGGCGCGCCGGGCGGGAATTGCGCGTCGCCCAGTTTCGCTCCTGTCTCGGTGGCGAACTTGAAGCGTTCGCGGTACAGGTAATAGCCGTCGGCGATGACGTAGTTCACCTCGACGGTGTCGGGAGCAACGGCACGCGCCGAGAGCTGGAAGGCTTTCTCCGGTTCGAGCAGGTCGGCGGGGTCGATGGCGAGAGCCGCGCGCGGCAGCAAGCCGGCGAACAGCAGCCACAGCACCCAAAACGCGCTCGCTTTCAGCGGAAGCTTCATGCGCGCGTTTCTTCCGCCACCCAGGCGAGGTAGGCCGGCAGGCCGGCCGATACGGGCAAGGCGATGATCTCGGGCAGTTCGTAAGGGTGGTTGGCGCGCACCGCGGCTTCGAGATGCGGGTAGCGGTCCGTCGTGGTCTTGATCAGCACCGGGTGTTCCTCGTCGTGCTGGATGCCGTCCTTCCAGCGGTATACCGAGCGGCAGGGCGCGAGGATATTCACGCAGGCGGCGTGTTTTTCCCGAATAAGCTTTTCGGCCAGGGATTCGGCAGTGGCGCGGTCGGGCAGGTTGGTCAATACAACCAGCACTTTAGTCTTGTCGTTCACCAGATCGTTCCTGACATATCTATTTCGGGAGGCCCGGCGCTCCCGCGCCGGTAGATTTGCCCTCTCCGGCCGATCCGCTTTGCCCCCGCGACGCGGCAACGTCGCGCCTCGTGAAAGAAGAAACATCCGATGGTTCCGCCGCCAATCCTTCCATGACGGTCGGATACTGCAATCGATACCCCAGACGGCTCTTCAATTTCGTGTTGATCAGTCGGCGCGACTCGCCCATGAATGACAGCAGTCCGGCGGGAATTTTGTCCGCGGCTTCGCTGCGCGGAATCCTCGGCGGCCGGGCCAGGCCAAAATGATCGGCAACCGCGTCCATCCAGTCGCCCATCAATATTTCGCTGTCGTCGCTGGCGTTGTAAACACCCGGCGGCGCGTTTTCTTCCAGTGCCCGCACGCAAATGCCGGCGAGGTCGTCGGCGTGGATATGGTTGGTATACACGTCGTCTGCAGGTGCCAGCACTGGCGTGCCTGCCCGCACCCGCTCCACCGGCCATCGCCCGCCGCCGTAGATGCCCGGGGCGCGCAGAATGACCAGCGCGACCTTGTGCTTCACGCACCATTCGGTGAGCACGGCTTCGGCGTCGGCGCGGCGCCGGGCGCGCGCTGTCTTGGGCCGCGGCGGCCAGCTTTCGTCCACCTCGCCGCCCCCACAGTCGCCGTACACCCCGCTGGTGCCGATGTAGACCACCCGGCGCGGATAGGCGTCGCGGGCGTCCAGCGCGGCCAGCAAGGCCCGGGTACGGGTGTCGGTATCGCCCTCCGGCCCCGGCGGCGCGGCGTGCAGCAGCAGCCCGGCGTGGGGCAGGCTGTTCGCGCCCTGGGGTAACCGGTCGAGGTCGGCCACGAAGGAGCGCACGCCCCGCCGGGCCAGGTCGCGCGCGTGCTCGGGCGTGCGCGTCATGGCGTGCACCTCGTGGCGCCCCGCAAGGAGCGGCAACGCCCGCTGGGCAATGTCGCCCGCACCCACAATCAGCAGCCGATTGGATATCATCCCGGTTCCTTAGCCCGCCATTTTATCCCTTCATTTTCCAGGCCATTTTCACTCAATGAGCTTCCAGGTCAGCATCCAGGATACCGAGCACCGCTTCACGGCCGAACCGGACCAATCCGTGCTCAAGGCAGCGCTGGCCGCCGGTTTCATCATTCCCTATAGCTGCCAGGACGGCGCCTGCGGAAGCTGCAAAGGCCGGCTGGTGTCGGGTGACATCGACTACGGCAACTGCTCCCACGAGGCCTTGAGCGAGGAGGAACGGGCGCAGGGGCTGGCGCTGTTCTGCCAGGCCAAGGCCCGCTCCGACCTCGTGATCAAGCCGCGCGAGCTGCGCATCGGCGGCGACATCGAGGTGCGCAAAATGCCCATGCGCGTGCTGTCCATCCAGCGCGCCAGCGCCCCCGACGTGGTGGTCCTGAAGCTGCAGCCGCCGGCCACCATGAAGTTCGATTTCTACGCCGGGCAGTACCTGGACGTCCTGCTGCGCGACGGCACGCGGCGCAGCTTCTCCATGGGCAACGCGCCCGAGGGCGCCGAGGCCATCGAGCTGCACGTGCGCCAGGTACCGGGCGGCAACTTCACCGACCACGTGTTCAACAAGATGAAGGAGCGCGAAATACTGCGCGTCGAGGCGCCCCTCGGCACCTTCTACCTGCGCGAGGAAAGCCCCAAGCCGGTGGTGTTCGTGGCCAGCGGCACCGGCTTCGCGCCCATCA
>Ga0068858_100005258_pt1 | contig 12682 bp, 7 predicted proteins | sample KBSSwiS12_FD_66589 | JGI IMG/M metagenome (GOLD analysis project Ga0068858, IMG submission 66589) | Switchgrass rhizosphere microbial communities from Kellogg Biological Station, Michigan, USA - KBS Switchgrass S1-2 | ecosystem: Host-associated > Plants > Roots > Rhizosphere > Soil ... | reverse complement strand
ACCCCGGAGCAGGCGAAAGCGATGCAACAGCTCGCCTGGGACGTGATTCAGAACTATCCCGATTGCGGTATCTACGAGGAAGGGAAGTCGCCCACCGGCCCGCCGGAGTTTTCGCCGGCTGCTCGTGCCATCAAGGAGGTAACGCCGGTTACCTTGTCGTCGTCGACGTCTGGTGCGTGGTTTCGCTACACGCTCGATGGCACCACCCCCACGCGCACGACGGGTTATGTCTATTGCGGGGTGATCAGCGTGCGCCCTGGCATGACGGTGAAGGCCGTGGCGTTCAAGAATGGCATGGCGGACAGTGTCGCTGTGGACGCAATGTATGCCGTGGACCGTCCGCCGACCACGCCGCGTCCGGTAATCAAATTCACAAAGTAAGGCTGTCGCGAGCTATGGCGTGTTCTTGAACCGCGGATCGTCGAAGACGAAGGGCTTCTGTTTGCCGAGCCAGACTGGATAGATCCCGTAGTTCGTCTTGATCGCTTCATCGAGCATCGCTTTCCACGGGCGGTCGGTGACGGCGAGGACACCGGTGTTCGCGCGCTCGCCGTCGAATCCCTGAAACCAGCGGCCCGTGACCGATTGATCGATGAGCGTAAACCATTCGATGCCGACTACGAACCCGAGCGAGGCGCATTGCTCCACGTAGTTGCGATAGGCGAGCCCGCGTTCCTGCTGCGTGGCCACTTCGCGCCCGCCAGCCAGTCCGCTTTCTTTCGAGGCTCCCCAGAAAAACTCACTCATCATCATCGGGCGCCCGCCGGTCCATCCGTAAATGCGGCGCAGGAAATCCTTGTCCACGCCGTTGGTGTAATAGTTGAACGACATGACATCCAGATACTTGCCGGCGATGCGGCAAAGTTGCTCGTCGTTGATGGTGCCCGGCTGCAGCCGGCAGCCGATGAGCAGGTGCTTGGGGTCGTGCTTGCGATATGATTCCGTGATGATGCGAAAGTATTCCTCGAGGAAGACCCCGGTGAAGGCATGCACATCCTGCCTGGCGGCGGCGGACTTCACGTTGAGCACGCGGTCCTTCAAGTCATCGAAGCTCGCGGCGTCGCTTTCCCACGCGGTGTTATAGGCGGCGATGGTTTGGTACTTGTCGGTCAGCCATTGCACGAGGCGGCGCTTGCAGGCGTATTTCCCGTCGTATGTCGGGACCATGTGCGGGATGTTCTCGTAAATCGGCTCATTGACGATGAAGTAACCGATGATCAGCGGATCATCGACGTGGGCCGGCAGCAGCCTCGCCATGTTTTCCTCGAGGCGCGCCCGGTTCTTCTCCTCGAAAGGATCGAACGTTTCGCCGATGCTCGGCAGGCGCGGGATGCCCTGCCATTCGCTGAGCGGCAAATGCGCGACCCGCGGAAACTGTGCCGCCTTTTGCGTGAGCTCGCCGACCGTGGAAAATGCACCGAAGGAATTGAAGCCCCACTTGCGCAGCCGTGGAATCAGCCGTGCGGTGAAAGTCTCGGCGTCATAAGGTTGACCGGTCTTGCGGATGACATTGGCGAGATAGAACGATAGGGCACCGCCTCCCGAGTCCTTTTGAAAGACGGTCGCAAATTCTCCTTCGCGTTTCGGCAGCCATTCGTAGGCGCTCTCCCGGCCTTTCACGAGCGTGTAGTCTTCGCCGGGGCTCGCGCTGCACAGGCCGAGATGAAAGAATGCGTTGCCTGCCGGATCGACCAGAAGCCAGCGGTCGTTCTTTTGCTCCATATGGAAGAAGCCCGTCGCTTTGAGGCCGAGTTGACTCCCGCTGCCGGGGAGGCCGCCGTAGGCATCAAGATCTGGTGGCTGCAGGCTCGCGAGCCAGGTTGCTTCCGTCGCGGCATCCGCCTTGAGTTCGTCCTCGCTCTTGACCTTTTGCGGCCAGTCTTCGCGCGCGGACTGGCCAAACCGGTCCACGAGCGGCTTCGCTTTGCCCGCTTCCGCTTTGGCAAGCTTGATCGTGAAGGCCAGTTGCTTGCGGTCGGCGAGCGGCGTCCCGCAGCGGAATCCGAAGATCGGCCAGTTCCACTCGCGATTGTCGGTCAGCTCCAGGACGGAATACTCGGGCGTTTGCAGATCCATGCTGGCACCCTCGTAGTTCGAGATGTGCAGGGCCGGCGCATGCCCTTGGAAAAGATGCGCATTGGCGGGCTTCTCCTTCGGGAAATCGGCTTCTTTCTCCCCGATGTGCCACTGGCCGCCTTGGTTGAAAGCGATCGGAATCAGCATCTCGACCCCGATCGATTTCACGTCCGCTGGCGTGTCCGCCAGTTTCAATAGCACCCGCCCGTCTTCACCGACGCTCACTTCGATCTGCCCGCCCCCGTCGTATTTCAGCGTCGCGGATTTTCCTGCCGGATGCTTTTCAAGCAGCTTGTGCACCGGCTGCTGTGCCGCGTCGCGGAGGGTGGGGTAAGCCAGCGTAAATTTGCCGAGGCTGTCCGCGTCGATATCGAGTCCATTTTCCCCGAACCGCAAATCGACGGCGACGGATGGCTGGATGGCAATGACGAGGAGTGCGGGAAGAAGGAGCAGACGATGCATGGATGAGCAGGGGATGAGACGGTCCACCCGGGGGGCGGGACAAGCCTTTTGTCCGGCATTACAGCCTGTCAAAACTCAATCCGGAGTCATCTTCGCTACGGGAGAGGCAAAGAAAGGAAGGGCTCGCGGCTTTTGCTCCATGCCCCTACGCTCCAAGATCTTCTTTCCCATGTTTATCTCCTTCCGGCCCTCCCTGGTGATCGCCCTGTTCGTCGCGCTGCCCGTCTTCTCGCTGCCGGCCTCGGCGGAAGAGCAAGCGCCCAAGCCCATTGCCGCCCGATTGCAACCGTTTGTGGACAATCACGTCCTCGCCGGTGCGGTCACCCTGGTGGCTTCGCGGGACAAGGTGCTCGACCTGGAGACCGTGGGTCTTGCTGATGTCGCGGCGAAAAAAGCGATGGGGCCTGATGCCCTTTTCTGGATCGCCTCCATGTCCAAGCCGATCACCACGGCCGCCTTTATGATGCTCGTGGACGAGGGCAAGGTGAAGGTCGATGAACCGGTGGAAAAGTATCTGCCCGAATTCAAGGGCCAGATGGTCATCGCCGAGCAGGACGAATCGCACGTCCTGCTGCGCAAGCCGAAGCATCCCATCCTCATTCGTAACATCATGAGCCACACCAGCGGGCTCGCCTTCAAGTCCCCCATCGAGGTGCCCACGCTCGATCTCTTTCCGCTGGCCACACGCGTGCGCAGCTACGCGTCGCAGCCGCTGCAATTCGAGCCCGACAGCAAATATCAATACGCCAACGAAGGGATCAACACCGTTGGCCGCCTGATTGAGGTGATCAGCGGGAAGAAGTATGAGGACTTCCTCGATGAGCGCCTCTTCAAGCCGCTTGGGATGAAGGACACGACCTTCTGGCCGGATGCCGGGCAGATTGCGCGCATCGCCAAATCCTACAAGGGCAACAAGGACAAATCGGACATCGAGGAGACGCCCGTCGGCCAGCTCCAGTATCCCCTGGATGACCGCCAGAACCGATTTCCCATGCCCGCCGGCGGCCTCTTCTCCAGTGCCGAGGATGTCGCACGTTTCGGCCAGATGCTGCTGCGCAATGGGGAATTCGACGGCAAGCGCTATCTTTCCGAGGCCGCGGTGAAGCAGATGACCAGCCGCCAGACACCGGCCGCGCTCAAGGAAAGCTACGGCTTCGGCTACGCGGTCAATGGCGCCACCTTTGGCCACGGCGGCGCTTACAGCACGAACATCTCGGTCGATCCCCAGCTCGGCCTCGTGCTTGTCTTCATGGTGCAAAACGCCGGCTGGCGAAACGACGACGGCAAGAAAATCCAGCCCGCCTTTACCGAGGCCGCGGTCAAGACTTTTGGGAAATAGGCACGGGGTGGAATGATGCCCTGGCCCCAGAACTACGACCCGCTCGGCAACGCCTTCCTTTCCACGCTGGTCGCGGCGATCCCGGTTGTCCTGTTGCTCGGCGCGGTCGCGCTGTTCCACGTTCGCATTCATCTCGCCGCCTTTGGGGGCTTGCTGGTCGCGCTCGCCCTCGCGATCGGCATCTATCACATGCCCGGGGACATCGCCGCTGCCTCCGCGGTCTACGGCGCGGCTTTCGGCCTGTTCCCCATCGGCTGGATCATTCTCAACGTCATCTTTCTCTACCAGCTCACCGTCCAGCGCGGGCTCTTTGAAGTGCTGCGCGACAGCCTCGCGCGCGTCGCGCCCGATGCCCGCATCCAACTCATCCTCATCGCGTTTGCCTTCGGCGCATTCGTCGAAGGCATGGCTGGCTTCGGCACGCCGGTGGCCATCACCGCCGCGATCCTCATTCAGCTGGGTTTCAAGCCGCTGCACGCCTCCGGCCTCGCGCTCATCGCCAACACCGCGCCCGTGGCCTTCGGTTCGCTTGGCATCCCGATCACCACGCTGGAACAAGTCACCGGCCTCGATGCCCGTCTTGTCTCCGCCATGGTCGGGCGGCAGTTGCCCTTCTTTTCCTTTCTCATTCCGTTCTGGATCGTCGTGGCATTTGCTGGCTGGCGTGGGCTGAAGGGCGTCTGGCCCGCGGCGCTCACGGCCGGGCTGACTTTTGCCGTGCCGCAATTTCTCGTGTCCAACCTGCACGGCCCCTGGCTGGTCGATATCATCGCCGGTGCATCGTCCATTGCCGCCACGATTCTTTTGCTCCGCGTCTGGCAGCCGCGCGAAATCATGCGCCTCGAGCGCCCCGCGGATGGCAGCGGCGGCACAGTGGCTACCGCCGACGTACTGCTCGACCGCAAAAAAGTCGTCCAGGCCTGGATGCCATGGGCGATCCTCACCGCATTCATTCTCTGCTGGGGACTGCCCCAGACCAAGACCGCGCTCGATAGAATCACCGCGCCGAAATTCACCGTCCCGCATCTCCACCTCTGCGTGCAGCGTATGCCGCCTGTGGTGCCGGCCAATACCCCGGCCGAGGCCGCGGAGTTCAAGTTCAACTTTCTCTCCGCCACGGGCACGGGCATCCTCCTCGCCGCCATCGTTGCCGGCTTCGTCATGGGCTTCACTCCCGTCGCCATGCTTCGCGCTTATGGCAAGACGATCTGGCGGGTGCGCTTTTCGCTGCTCACCATTGCCGCCATGCTCGCGCTCGGCAACGTCACCAAGTACGCCGGCACCGATGCCACTCTCGGTCTCGCCCTCGCGCAGACCGGCACGTTGTATCCCTTTTTCGGCACGCTCCTTGGCTGGCTTGGCGTCGCGCTTACCGGTTCCGATACCGCTTCGAATGTCCTCTTCGGCAGCCTGCAAAAAATCACCGCGCAGCAACTCGGACTCAGCCCCATCCTCATGGGCGCCGCGAACAGCGCGGGCGGTGTCATGGGCAAGATGGTCGATGCGCAAAGCATCGTCGTCGCCAGCACCGCCACGAATTGGTACGGCCACGAAGGCGCGATCTTGCGCTACGTCTTTTGGCACAGCCTCGCCCTGGCCATCCTCATGGGCATCTTCGTCTATCTCCAGGCCTACATCGCGCCTTTTACTTCGATGGTGGTGAAGTAGGCGTCGCTGGCGCTGTCGCGTAGTGCCGCTGCAATCGTTCGACCGCGGCCAGTGCCGGCGCGTCGCCGGTCCGTGCGTGGTAGTAGAGGAGAGCGAGGCTGATCTCCCCCACGTTCACTTTCTTTTCTTTGCCGCCCATGAGCAATTTACTGCGGGAGAGGAAGCTGGGCTTTTCATCGTTCAGCACCGTGCCGTCCGCGCCGATGTGTGCCAGCTCCCATTGCATCCCTTTGCCTACGATCTCGGTGGATTGCACGTCCGGAAAATTCAGCATGATCTCCTGAAGACGCACCAGGCTCGCGGCCTGATAACCGGCATCCGTCCCGTTCCTCTCCAAAAACGCGCCGTCGGCGGGCCGAAATGTCTTTAGGCCGGTCTCGAGGAACTCGTGGCCGATCTTGAGGAGCGCATCGTCATTCAGGATGCGTCCCAAAAAAAGGAACGCCTCGGCCTCGGCGAAAAGCCGGTCGGGAACCGCGCGATCTTCCCATAAAAGGCGGGCCCGCTGCGTGGTCAGCCAACGCATGGCTTTGCCGAGCGCCGGCTTCAGGGTTTCCATGCGGTCCTTGAAGTGATCGCCGAGCGGCGATTGCTGGATGACCAGCAGGCTGCGGCCCAACTCACCCAGCCCGACGACCGCCGCCATCGGCGAGCCGCCGAAATCGCCGTACTTCGTTTGCCTGGCGAAGGTCGCATCCACCGCTTGCCAGCAATAGTCCGCCATCGCTTCGTCGCCATGAGCCGCGGCCACGGCCAGATTCATGGCGGTGCCGAGCTCGCAACCCGCGTCCGCCGGGTCCGGTGCATCCGTCAGCGAGCCGTGATAATGCAGCAACTCCGGTGACATGCGTCGCAGGATTTCGCAATGAGTCGGTGGCGACGCCGCGGGCGCCGCTGCCCGAACCGGCGCCATCGCAGTCGTGGCCAGCAGCAGCAGTCCAAAGTGAGACCAGCGCGGGAGGGGCGACATGGGCCTATCATGCCGGCAGTCGTGCCGGCTGGCATTCTTTTTTCGCGCATTTGCCGCGCGGTCGAGTAACCAGAAGGAATGATTCATCGTCGTCGCTTCCTCCAGATATTGGGCAGTGGCGCCTTGGTGGCGACGCGCTCGCGAGCTGTCGGCGCGCCGCGCAAACCGCCCTTCCGCGTGCTTTACAGCAATGACACGACAAACCTGCTCGGCTGCACCAGCCCGTGGCATCCAAAGGGAACCCCGTTCGGGCCGGGGTTGATCGAGGCTTCCGTCGATGAAGTCGCCGGCCTCATCGATGCGCATTTTCTGCAACCCGGCCTCGGCGAAGTGCCGATGTGGCCCAGCAAGGTCGAGCCGCTCGAGGCGCACTATCGCTGGATGCGCGATACCTACGGCATCGGCCCGGACGCTTTCGGCCAATATGTGCTGGCAGGCGGCGACGTGGTGAAAGTGTTTCTCGACCGCTGCCGCGTGCGCGGGCAGGCGGCCTTCATTTCCGTGCGGCTCAACGACGCCCATCACAAGGAATTCGTCGACGCAAAACCCGGCGACAAGATCGGCGGCAGCCTCGCCATGTCGGTCACGAAATTCTATCGCGACCACCCGGAATACCGCATCGGCCCAAAACTCGGTTCCGCGCAATTCCAAGTACTCAACTGGGCCATCCCCGAGGTCCGCGCCCACAAGTTCGCGCTGCTTCAAGAGCTCTGCGAGAACTATGATCTCGATGGCCTGGAACTCGACTTCATGCGGTTCTACAATTTCTTCCCGCGCGACAAGACGACCGGCGTACAGCGCCGCGAAATCATCACCGGGTTCATCCGCGACGTGCGTGCGCTGCTCGACCGTACCGCCCATGAAGGCCGGCGTCGCTGGCTCTGCGCACGGGTGCCGGGCTTCATCAGTGCGCTTGATCCGCTCGGGCTCGACGTCGCCGCGCTTACCGCCGCGGGCCTCGACATGCTCAATCTCTCCGCCAGCTATTTCACCACGCAGCAAATGCAAGTGGCCGCCATCCGCGCGCTCGCCCCGCAGGCCGCCATCTACGTCGAGCTGTGTCACTCCACCTGGAATGGCCCCAAGCTCACCGCCGGTTACGACGTCTTTCCCTTCCGCCGCGCCACCGTCGAGCAACTCGAGACCACCGCCCATCTCGGCTACACCCGCGGCGCCGATGGCGTGAGCCTCTTTAATTTCGCCTATTACCGCGAGCATGGCGGCGCCGGCCGCGGCCCCTTCCACGAGCCACCGTTTCCGGTCCTCCCAATTCTCGGTGACCGCGCAAAAGTCGCGGTTCTGCCGCAGCATTGGTTCCTGGCGCCCGGCTGGGAAAACCCCTTCGCCAAACCCGCCACGCTTCCGCGTAAATTGGAAGCGGGGAAGGGGACGACCTTCGTGCTGGACCTCGCTCCTCCCGCGGGTGGCTGGAAGAAGGACGCCCGGCTGCGTGTGCAGACCCTCGCGCCGATGAAGGCGAAGCAACTCACGGTGAAGTTCAATGACACCGCGCTCGTGCCAACCAGCGATCTCTCCGAGCCGTTCCCCAACCCGGACCCACCGCTCCTCGGCAGTCCCGAGACGCTGGCCGCATGGACCGTGCCCACCGCGCTTCTTCGCGATGGGGCCAATGAGGTGGTCATCGCCCTGCGTGCCGGCGAATCCGTCGATCTTGTTTTCCTCGATTTGGCCGTTTGGTGATTCCGTTTTCCGCGGCTATCCCGACACCGCCATCTCTGGCGCTTCCACCAGTTCCGGCACTGGAATCGCGGCGCCATCGCCGCCCATTTCCGCCGTGCCGGCGCGCGCAAATTTGTTCCAGCCCACCGCCGTGCCGGCGAGCGCTGCGAAGAACGCCTTCACTACGACGTACCACATGAAGGGGTGATATCCCAGTCGTTGCAGCGGCAGCCACGGCAGCAGGCGCGGATTTCCTCCCCCGGTAATCACCGCGAGGATCGCCGCGACCGATTCGGTGGCCAGCATGAGCAGGGCAAAGAGCGCGACCTTGCCCGCATGGCCAGTGAAGATCGAAAAGAACATCAGCACGTCGACAAACGGGGAGAGCAGCGGCAGGAGCACCTGGTGCAGCCATTGGATCGGCAATGCCACCCAGCCGAGCGGACCGAAACGACCCAGGGCATCGCGATGCTTCCACAGGCACTGGAACGTGCCGAAGGCCCACCGGAACCGTTGCCGCAGAAAGCTGCGTAACGTATTCGGCGCCTCGGTATAGGCCACCGCTTCGCTGTCATTCACGATCCGCCAGCCCGCGCGCAGCAGTTGCCACGTCATGTCCATGTCCTCGTTTAGCGTGTCGGGGGAAAAGCCGCCGAGTTCCATGATTGCCGCGCGCCGGACTGCCCCGGCCGCTCCGGCGATGACAGGAATGCAATTGATGAGATCGAAGCCGCGGCGGTCGAAGTTCTGGCAGGTGCTGTACTCCAGGGCCTGCCAGCGGGTGAGGATGTTGTCCGAGGCGTTGCCGATGCGCACGCCCGCCGCCACCGCGCCGATGCGGTCGTCGCCGAAATGGCGCACCAGCTTGTGCACCGCCGTCGGCGGAAAAAGCGTGTCGGCATCCGCGAGCATGATGATCTCGCCTTTCGCCTCGGCGAGCGCGCGGTTCATCGCAGCCATCTTGCCGGAGTTGGGCTGGTCGAGAATGGTGATGCGCGCGTTGCCGCCAAATTTCCCGTGCAGCAGTTCGAGCGTTGCATCCGTGCTCCCGTCGTTCACCACCACGATATCGAGATGGGGATAATCCGACCGCAGCAGGCTGTCGACCGAGCGCACGATGACCGTCTCCTCGTTGTAGGCCGCCATGATTACCGTCACCGTCGGCGCGTAATCTTCGCGGAAGCGCCGGCGCTTTTCCCGCGGCCATTGGATCAGCACCAGCACCAGCAGGAACAGGACGCGGCACAGCCCGAAGAAAGTCGCGATCAGAAACAGCACCCCGAGCAACCGCTGGACTGGGAAACCCAGGAAATAGATCAGCCGGTCGCCGGTCACCATGGTCGCCTCGAGCGTCGGGATCGGCGGCATGAACGCGTCCCGGGGCAATCCGCTCAGATCCGCCAGGCTTACGAACGTGTATCCCATGTCGCGCAGCTCGGAAATCATCTTTGGTAGCGCTGCAACCGTCAGGCTGCGATTTCCACCCGCATCGTGCAGAAGCACGATATGCCCTTCATGTCGCGAGCGAATCACGCGATTTGTCAGGTCCTGTGGCGTGCGCAATTGCCGCACGTGGGCGCCTTGCACACCCGGCTTGAGCATCGTCAGTTCCCAGTCGCTCGGGATGATTCCCTCGCCGACCGTGAGATAGCCGGCGTGCGCCGCGCGCACGAGCGGCACCACCTCCGCCGCGTCGCGCGGCTCCGGGTTGCCGCCGTACGGTGGACGAAAAAGCAGGGTCGAGCGCCCCGTCGTCACCTGGATCATCCGCTGCGTCGCTGCCAGCTCCATTTCCTGCCGGAACGGCGAGAGCTCTGTCAAATTCGGATGCGAAAACGTGTGGTTCCCGATTTCGTGCCCTTCCTGCGCCATGCGCCGTAGCAGCGCCGGGTGCTTCTCGGCATTTTTGCCCACGACGAAAAACACAGCCGGGACCCGGTACTGTTTCAGGACATCCAGGATCTGCGGCGTGAATGTGGGATCAGGTCCATCATCAAATGTCAGCACCAGCCGCAAGTCGGTTGCCGGGTCGCCGCCCCCCATGCGGCGAAATTCGCACGCCGCCGGTTGTCCCGCCTCTTCGACCACACGTGGCGCGAGAATTTCTCCCTGACCCTCAAAGCGCACGGGCATCCTGGCGATCTGCTTATCCGTGATACCGAGTGATGCGGGGCGCATCCGTTCGGGAAGTCGCGTGATGTCGAGCGCGGGGCCCCGGAGCAGACTCTGAGTTACCCATGCAATGGCGGTGCCGATGCAAACCAACGCGAAAAGCAACGCGGCTTTCAGCCATCTCTGGCGTAGCCCCGTAGGGTCATGAAATATGGGGTGGACTGACTTTTGCATGCGACTTTCCCGACCGGGGAGGAGGGGCTGAAACATTTCTAAACGCGGGGCCGAAAAGTGACGCGTGACCCGCGTCAACTCGGGGCGCAGAGAGTTTCCAGATTACCCGGTGCAGGCAAGCACATTTCGCAATTCCACGTAACCCCTGCATGGGCTCTCCGTGCTGTGTCGCGAAAAACAGACTTTTTGCCCTATTTTCAGCGTTTCAGGAAGCCATGCGGGCCCCTTATTTCCAGAGGCTTAGGCCTTCACCCGCTCGATGTGCGCGCCGAGGCCGTTGAGCTTCTCGTCGATGAGCTCGTAGCCGCGGTCGATGTGGTACACGCGGTTGACCTCGGTGATGCCTTCGCTCTGCAGACCAGCAAGGACAAGCGCGGCGCTGGCGCGCAGATCGCTGGCCATCACCGGCGCGCCACTCAAGCGTTCGACGCCCTTGATGACGGCGGTCGCGCCGTTCAGTGAGATGTCCGCTCCCATGCGCTTCATCTCGGAGACGTGCATGTAGCGCTGCGGGAAGATGGTCTCGGTGATGACCGAAATGCCGGGCGTCTTGGCGAGGAGCGCGCACATTTGCGCCTGCATGTCGGTCGGGAAATCGGGGTAGGGATTGGTGGTGAGTTCCAAGGGCTTCCACACGCCGTTGGGGGAGATGGTGATCGTGTCGCCGTCGAGCTTGAGGAGGAAGCCGGCCCGGGTGAGGGCGTCGGTGACGGCGGTGAGGTGCGAGGGATCGACGCGCTTGAGCGTGACGCCCTTGCCTGCAATCGCTCCGGCGACGAGGAAGGTCCCGGCCTCGATGCGGTCCGGGATCACGCTGTGCTCGGCGCCGTGGAGTTCCTTCACGCCTTCGATCACGATGCGGCGGGTGCCGGCGCCCTCGATCTTCGCGCCCATCTTGTTGAGGAAATTGGCGAGATCGACGACCTCGGGTTCGGCGGCGGCGCTATCGATCACCGTGGTGCCATCGGCGAGGACGGCGGCCATCATCACGTTGTCCGTGCCGAGGACGGTGGGGCCCTGTTTGCCACGCAGGCTCATGGAACTGCCTCTGAGTTCACCGGCAAAGACCTTCACGTTGCCATTCTCAATGCGGTGCATGGCGCCCAAGGCCTCGAAGCCCTTGAGGTGCAGATCGATGGGGCGGTCGCCGATGACGCAGCCGCCGGGCAGCGAGACGGTCGCTTCCTTTTCGCGTCCAAGCAGCGGCCCGATGACGCAAACCGACGCGCGCATCTTGCGCACGATCTCGTAGGGCGCCTCGGTGATGATCTTTTCGGCCTGCACGGTCACGACGCCGCTGGCCCGCTCCACCTGCGCACCGAGGTGCGAGAGGATCTGGAGCATGTAGTGGATATCGCTCAAGTCGGGCACGTGATGAATCACGCACGGCTCCTTGGTGAGCAGCGTGGCCGCGAGGATGGGAAGCGCGGAGTTTTTCGATCCGCTGATTTTGACGTTGCCGCTGAGGCTGGCGCCACCGTGAACGAGGATTTTATCCATAATTTGCGAAGAGGTATCGGTCGTTGCCTTGGTAATCGGTTTGTGAACGGATGTCTTGAAAATTGTGCATGGCCAGAAGTTCGGCCAGCGGCTTCGCCTGGTCGTGCCCGATCTCCAGGGCCAGCCGGCCGCGGAGGTGCTGGGCTGCTTGTGGGACGAAGCGCCGGAAGATTTCCAGCCCATCCAGACCGCCGTCGAGGGCGGAAAGGGGATCGTGCTGGACCTCGCGGGACAGGCTGGGGATCTCACCACCGGCGATATAGGGGAGGTTGGCGACGATGAGATCATACTCTCCGGTCACCCCGGCGAGGAGATTGCTGGCCAGGAACAGCACCCGCCCAGCGAGGCCCAGCCGGGCGCCATTTTCGGCGGCCAGGGCGAGGGCATCGAGCGAAAGATCGACCGCCTCGACCTGCGCATCCGGCCAACTGGCGGCAAGAGTCAGTGCGATCACGCCGCTTCCGGTACCGACATCAAGGACGCGCCGGGCTGCGCCGCCCGACAGCACCAGTTCGCAGAGCTGCTCCGTCTCGGGGCGGGGGACGAGGCCGCGTTTGTCGCAAAGGAATGTGCGGCCGTGAAACTCCGCGGTGCCGAGCAGATGCTGGAGCGGTTCGCCGGTGGCCCGGCGCTTGACCAGG
>Ga0068858_100005256_pt1 | contig 12686 bp, 10 predicted proteins | sample KBSSwiS12_FD_66589 | JGI IMG/M metagenome (GOLD analysis project Ga0068858, IMG submission 66589) | Switchgrass rhizosphere microbial communities from Kellogg Biological Station, Michigan, USA - KBS Switchgrass S1-2 | ecosystem: Host-associated > Plants > Roots > Rhizosphere > Soil ... | reverse complement strand
TCGCCCAGTTGACGACGACGAACGGGTCCGCCATGAGCAATTCACCCGTGGCCCGGTCCAGAATGTACGCGAAACCGTTACGGTCGAAGTTCGCCAGGATCTTTCTCGGTTGCCCCTTGATGGTGACGTCGAGAAGCACCATCTCGTTGATCCCGTCGTAGTCCCAGCGATCGTGCGGCGTCTTCTGGTAGGCCCACTTCGCCTTCCCGGTATCCGGGTCGCGCGCGAAGATCGTCATCGACCATTTGTTGTCGCCGGGCCGCTGGTCGGGATTCCAGGATCCAGGGTTCCCGGAGCCGTAATAGAGCAGGTTCAAGTCGGGGTCGTAGCTGTACCAGCCCCAGGTCGTACCGCCGCCGCGCTTCCACTCATCGCCTTTCCAGGTCTCTTCCGAGCCCGGGAACCCGACTTCTGCTTCCGGTCCGGTGCTGTACATCCGCCAGATCTGCTTGCCGGTCTTGACATCGTTTGCCGTCACGAACCCGCGCACGCCAAACTCTCCGCCGCTGATTCCGGAGATGACTTTGTCCTTGATCACCAGCGGGGCGGACGTGACGGTCTGGCCGACTTTATAGTCGCCCTGCTGCACCTTCCACAGCTCTTTCCCGGTTTCCGCGTCCAACGCGACCGTGGTCGTGTCCAGCTGATTCTGGAAGATTTTCCCGTCGGCATACGCCAGGCCCCGATTCACCGTGTCGCAGCAGGCGACCGGAATGACTTTCGGATCCTGCTTCGGCACGTATTTCCATTTGACGGGCGCGCCTTCCTTCGTCAGGTCGAGGGCATACACGATATTCGGGAACGGCGTGTGGACGTACATGGTGCTCCCGACGACCAGTGGTCCACCTTCGTGTCCCCGAAGCACGCCGGTGGAAAACGTCCAGGCGGCCTTCAGCGTCTTGACGTTCTCGGTATTAATCGAGGAAAGCGAACTGTACCGGGTCGATGCGTAATTCTTGTTCTGCATCGTCCATTGTTTGTCTTCCTCGTTGACCGGGGAAGCAGCACGATTGCTACTGCTACTGGTACTGCTGACGTTGCTACTCGGACTGTTCGTGCAGGCGGTGGTGAGCACCGGCAGCATGAACGCGGCGGCCGTGAGCAGCATGGATCTACGCTTCATCTCATCGTCCTTTCTGTTCATGAACGGTTTCTTATTTCGTGCCCTTGCTGTTTCTGGTCTTTGAGTGGAGGCTCTCGTCGACCCAGTTCAGGATGACGTCCGCGATCTCGAGGTTGTTGGTTCCGAGCATCATCATGTGGGTCGTGCCCTTGAAGATCGGGTTCCCCAGTTCGTCGAGCTTGATGTAATCCACCTTCGCGGTCCCCTGTCCGGCCGCGCGTCTGGCTTTGATCGCGTTGACGGTGGTGTCGCACACTTCGCTGCTCGCAGTGTAATCGCCCTTGAGCGCCATGTAGGGGATCTTGTCGAAGTCCTCCGCTTTGAGTCCGCTGTTCGGGAGAGAGCAGGACCCCTCGATCGTCACGAGCCCCTTCAGCAGGTCGAGATGACCGTGTTCCTTCAGGATGCGGACCATATGATGCCCCATGATCCCCGATTGCGAGTGCGTGGCCACGATGGCGCCGCCCAGCTTTTCGACGAGCAAGGCCAGATCCTGCGGCGTCCAGGTATTGGCGGGGGCGATCGTCACCGGATCGCAGGTGGGACAGGTGGAACCCGGCAGCGTGACTTCCGCGTTGGGAACCAGCTGCTTGTAGTACTCGAGGGCGTAGTAGTTGTTGGGTCCTGCGGGCGCCTGCGCGATGGCCCCGGCGCGCGCGACGATGCTGGGGTCCACGGCGGCGAGCGGGTAGGCGGGGAAGTAGTCCTTGCCGTGGCTCGTGTCGGTCGGCGGATCGCCTGGATCACCGTGACGGATGAGGGTACCCGTCAGGATGGTCGATCCGGGCGGGCTGAGATGCCCGAACCACGCGGTCCATGCGCCGTTGTCGGTGATCCTGCCGAAGCTGGGAATCTTTGCCGTTCCATTCGCGACGTCGCCGCTCTTGATCATCGCGGCCGCCTCGTGGATCACCGACTCGTCGAACCCCGAGCGGCCGCGTCCCGCCTGATCGACGATATAGGTGGAAATCCCCTGACGAACGAAATACGGCGCCCAGCCTTCGCGCCCGTCCGGCGTCGACTCCAGACAGGCCGCCGTGTGAGTCGACCCGTGCACCATGATGACCGGCGGCATGTTCGATTTCTTGTTCGCCGGTATCTGGAACTGCACGTACATCTGGCCGATCGTGATTTGGTTGGGAGCCGGCGTCTGGTTCGGGGCGTTGGGCGGTGGGACCGTCGCGTACGTCGTCACCTTCGGTACGCCGCCGATGAAGAAGCTCCCCTGATCTTCGATGACCAGCGGCTTCTTGAGAAATTTCTTTGTCTTGCCGCTCTCTTGCGCCAGGACGCTCGCCGTCATCGGGGCCAGGAGGACCGCAGCGCACAGGCACCAGCCGACGTGGCGCATCACACGATTGTCGCAACTCATCGAATCCTCCTGTTGCAGGTCTCTCGATTTCCGTTCGGCCCGAGTCGTGGTGCCGGCACACACTGGCGCGCGGCCAGAACCACCGACACACCGATGTTCGAACGTGGCAGGCTACGCCGCGCGGCCGAGCCTGTCAACAGCACACTGACACACGAAGAAAACCGCGCCGGGCGAGAAGCAGCCGCGCACGCTGGTGCCCCGAGACAAGGGGAAACGTCATCTGCTGAGGACGAATCTGAACAGAGCGCTCTGGTTCCGGCCGCTTCCGGCCGCTCCGCCTGGCATTCTGCTTGCTAAAACGGCTCCACAATATGGCTGCGAACGAATCGAAACGGTTGCCTCGGCGTGAACTGCTGGCAGCGCTCGGCGCCGGGCTCGGCGCGGCGTTCACCGCCTGCGCATCGTCCCCGACAAGTGCCACTGGGACCGGCATCACGACCGGCACGTCTACGACAGGTTGCGCGATCACTCCCAGCGAAACCGACGGACCGTATCCCGACAAGACCGGGATGCTCAGTAACGCTGCGTTTTTCAGACGCGACGTGAGGGAGGACCGCATCGGGCTGTCGTTGACCCTGACGCTGACGATTGTGAACGTGAACGACAGTTGCAATCCTGTGAGCGGCGCGAACGTCGAGATGTGGCAGTGCGATGCCACCGGCAACTACTCGGAGTACTCGCAGCCGGGCTACGACGGCACCGGGAAGACCTTCCTTCGCGGACTCCAGACGACCGATGCCAGCGGCCAGGCGACCTTCGTGACGATTTACCCCGGTTGGTACGCGGGCCGTGCGACGCATGTCCATGTCGAGGTCTTCCGCGGAGTCTCGCCGGTGAAAACGACGCAGATCGCGTTTCCCGAGGACATCACACGGGCCGTCTACGCGACCGGTGTGTATGCGCCGAAAGGGCAGAACCCGACGACCAACAGCGGCGACATGGTGTTCTCGGACGGCACACAGCGCGAGATGGCGACGCTGACAGGCAACACGTCGAGCGGCTACACCGCGACGCTCACGATCGGCGTTGCGATCTGAACCATTCCGAGCGTCACAGCACGGCTCTCAGCGACGCAGTCCGCAATCGATGCGCGTTATACTGACGCCTGTGAAGAAGCGCGGTTTGCGGATTGTCTTTGCCTCGATCGCGGTGATGCTCGTCATCGCGCCACTGCCCGTCCGGCATCGAACGGCCGCGGCGGCGTCCACCTGCGAGTTCGATGGTGTCGCCCGGATCGTGGCCGTCGGGGACGTGCACGGCGCCTACGATCGACTCGTCGAGATCCTGCAGATCGCCGGCGTCGTCGACACCCGATCGCGATGGGCGGGGCAGAAGACCCATCTCGTTCAGCTCGGCGACCTGGTCGATCGCGGCGCGGACTCGCGGAAGGCCCTCGACCTGCTTCGCCGCCTTCAGGGAGAAGCGGAGAAGGCGGGCGGGGCCGTGCACCTTCTGCTCGGCAACCATGAAGTCATGCGGATGCTGGGGGATTTGCGGTACACCATGCCTGGGGAGTACGACGCCTTCGTCAAAGAGGACTCCGAGCGCACTCGAGCAAAGGTCGTCGAGGCGGCCAAGCCTGACGATCGACCACAGCTTCTGAAAGAGACGCCACTCGGATCCACCGAAATGCGGGTCGCGTTTGGCCGGACGGGGGACTACGGCAAGTGGCTCCGCACGCTGCCGGTGGTCGTGAAGATCAACGGCATCGTGTTTCTGCACGGAGGCATCAGCCCCGCAGTCGCCTCGCTCAGTTGCGCCGAGATCAACGCGACAATTGGCAAGGAGCTGGGCGCGGACCTCGACAAGACGCGCGCCGCGCCGCTCGCCAGCCTGGCCGCGCGCGAGGACGGACCGCTGTGGTATCGCGGGCTGGCCCAGCAGCCCGATACCTTCGCGGCCGAGGTCAACGGCATCCTGGCCGCGCAGCACGCACGCGCGATCGTCATCGCCCACACGGTCGTGCCCGAGGGCCGCGTGCTCCCGCGCTTCAGCGGCAGGGTCATCCAACTCGACACCGGCATGCAGCCGGGCTACGTGCCGATGGGACGCGCCTCGGCGCTCGAAATCCAGGACGGCGTGGCGACGGCCATCTACACGGACCGCCGCGACGTGCTGCCGGCGATTCCATCCGAGACACCGACGGCGCCGCCGCTTCCAACGGCGGCGCCCCCGCGCTGACCGGCCACGAAGGCCGCCTCGCGGTTGTCTACCTGGCCTTGATCGTCACGCGCACTTCCGACGCTTTCATCGCGCCCGCCGCCTCGGTGTAGCTGACGCTGACCGTATCCTTTACCGCGACGAGATCCGTCACGGGGATTCTGCCGCCGGCCGCGGTCGTCTTCGTGCCAGCGCCCTTGCCGAGCACCTTCGTGGTCGGATCGATGCTGAAGGTCATTTCTTTGCCGCCCGACCCGGTGACGGTCAGCGAGCTCGCCGACACCGCCTTCACGGCGCCCGTGGCGATCTTCTGCGCGGCGGCGTCGGCCGAGACCGAGCCTGCACCGGCCGAGGCGATGGTCCGAATGCTGGTGGCGAGCATCTGGCCGCCGGCCTCGCGGTAAGTCACTTGAACGGCTCCGCCCGTCTTGACGACATCGGTGATCTTGACGCCTGGCGCTCCGGCCGCCTGCGCGTCCCGGGTTTTCCTGCCGGCGCCGGGGGCCTCGACCCTGGTCTTGGTGTCGACGTTGAATTTCATCTCCTTGTCCTGCACTTTGATGCTCACCGAATCGGCGGCGACCGCCGTCACGGTGCCTCTCGCCGTCTTTGTGGCGGCTTGCGCGGCCCTCGCTGGTGAGGACCACGCGAGAATCGACGCCAGGAGCACCAAGGCCATCACGACAGGTATCCGTTTCATTTCATCCTCCTCTTAACAACCGTACTTTACGGCTCCATAACGTAATACTTAACCTCCGACATTGGAAGGACTAACATCGGCACGATTTTCCTCCGGCTGAAACTCAGAAAGCGGGGACTCGTGCGCCGACGGGACTTTTTTCTCAGCCTGGCTGCCGCAACAGCCGCATTGGCACAAACGTCCGTGCCAACTCCGGTCAGGCGAAAAGGGCGGCTCAAACAAAGCGTCACCCGAGCGGTCTTCAACCGCAACATCCCGATCTCAATTTCACCGGCTACCTGGCCCACGAGTACTCGCCCGCTGAGGGGCATGATCCGATGGCGACGCTGAATCGGGCCATCGAAATCTGCGACGCGTAGCGGCCGCGCTTCTACGCGGTCTCCATGCGCGCGGCGTTCTCGAGGCCCAGCTCGGTGATCGAGATCTGGCGCATCCGGAACTTCTGGACCTTCCCGGTGACGGTCAGCGGGAACTCGATCGTGAAGCGAATGTATCGAGGGATCTTGTACGGCGCCAGAACAGTGCGGCAGTAGTCGCGGATTTCGTCGGCGGTCGCCGTATGACCTTCGCGAAGCCGGACCCAGGCGCACAGTTCCTCGCCGTACTTCGGATCGGGCACGCCGATCACCTGGACGTCACCGATTTTCGGGTGCGCGTAGAGGAGCTCTTCGATTTCTCGCGGGTAGATGTTCTCGCCGCCGCGGATCACCATGTCTTTCAGCCGACCCACGATGTTGACGTAGCCATCCTCGCGCATCACCGCGAGATCGCCCGTGTGCATCCACCGCGCGCTGTCGACGGCGGCGGCGGTCGCGACCGGGTCGTCCCAGTATCCCAGCATCACCGCGTATCCGCGGGTGCACAGTTCGCCCGGCTCGCCGCGTCGCACGATCGCGCCCGTCGCCGGGTCCACGACCTTGCATTCGAGATGCTCGTGGATCGTGCCGACGGTGGCGACACGCGTTTCGATCGGATCGTCGACGACGGATTGAAACGACACCGGAGAGGTTTCCGTCATGCCATAGGCAATGGTCACGTCCGGCATGTGCATGCGATCGACGACCTGGCGCATGACTTCAACCGGGCATGGCGATCCCGCCATGATCCCCGTGCGCAGCGACCCGAGCCGGTAGCTCGCGAATGACGGATGTTCGAGCTCCGCGATGAACATCGTCGGCACGCCATAAAGCGAGGTACAGCGCTCGTCCTGCACCGCTCGAAGGCACGCCTCCGCATCGAACGATTCGCCGGGAAGGACGACCGTGCACCCATGCGTCAGCGCCGCCAGGCTTCCCAGCACGCAGCCGAAGCAGTGATAGAAGGGGACCGGAAGGCAGATGCGATCGTCGGCGGTGTATCGCAGACGTTCGCCGATGAAGAAGCCGTTGTTCAGGATGTTGTGATGCGAAAGCGTGGCGCCCTTGGGCGCGCCCGTCGTGCCCGAGGTGTACTGAATGTTGACCGGATCGTCGAACTGCAGGCCGGCCTCGCGCGCGCGCAGCCGCGATTCCGACACACCTTCTCCGTTCGCCGCCAGGTCGTCCCAGGACAGGCCGCCCGGATTGCGGTCGGTGCCGAGGTAGACGATCGTGCGCAGGGCTCCCAATCCGGGCGCCGCCTCCGCGAGCATCGCGACGTAGTCGGCGTTGCGGAAACGCCGCGCGGTGATCAGGACCGACGTGCCCGACTGGTGAAGCGCGTATGCGAGCTCCCGGGTCCGGTACGACGGATTGATGTTCACGAGAATCGCGCCGACTTTCGCGGCCGCGTACTGCGTGATCAACCATTCGGCGCAGTTCGGGCTCCAGATGCCGACGCGGTCGCCCCGTTCGACGCCCAGCGCGAGCAGTCCACGTGCAATGCGTTCGACCTCCTCCCGCAACTCCTGGTAGGTGAAGCGGAAGTGCTGATGGCAGGAGACGAGGGCCTCTCGCGCGGGAAACGCCGAGGCCGCACGGTCCAGGCATGCGCCGACCGTTTCGCCGAGGAGCGGCATCGCCGACGGGCCGCTCACATACGAGCACGTCATGGCGCGTGGATTATAGGCGATTGACCGCGCGTCGACGCTACTCGGGCGGCGTGAGATCGTGCTGGGCGGCGAACAGGGCCAGTTCCAGGCGGCTCGAGACGCCCAGCTTTTCGAAGATGTTGGTCAGATGGTGCTTGACGGTCTTCTCGCTGATCCCGAGCGCGTCCGCAATCTTCTTGTTGCCGGCGGCCCCGACGATGAAGCCGACGATCTGCAGTTCACGTTGCGTGAGTCCGAAGGCGGGGGCGCGCTCGGTCGGCGTGCCCAGCGTTCGCAGCGCGAACACCAGATCCGAGACGCTCTCGCGCCCCACCCAGTACTCGCTGGCCATCACCGTCCGGATGGCTTTGAGCAGCAGCCCGGTGGCCGATTCCTTGAGCACGACGCCGCGCGCGCCGAGTTGAAGCGCCTTGACGATATCCGCCTTGTCGATCGCCGCCGTCAGCAGGATCACCTTCGGCGAGTCCGAAACGCTGGCGAGGGTTTTCAGTACTTCCAGCCCCGACACCCTCGGCATCGCGACGTCCAGCAGCAGGATGTCGGGCCGGAGGCTGCGCGCGAGGCGCACCGCTTCGTCGGCATCGACCGCTTCGCCCACCACTGTCAGATCCGGTTCCGCATCGAGCAGGCGGCGCAGGCCGTCGCGAAAGATCGGATGATCGTCAGCGATCATGATTCGCACGATTGGCGGAACTTTCTTCATGGCGCGGCCTTCAGCGGGACGGCCACCTCGACGCGGGCGCCGAACCCGGGCTTCGACTCTACAACCATCGTACCGCCGATAATCCGGACGCGCTCGCCGATCGTCCTCGGTCCCTGACGAAGCGCCTCGAGCTCCTCCTGGGACCGCCGTCCTGCAAAGGGGAATCCCTGGCCGTCGTCCTCGATCGACACCTTCCACCAGGCGGCGTCGACGTCCGCACGGACGAGCACGCGATTGGCGCCGCTGTGCTTTCGAACGTTGACGAGCGCTTCGTGGACGATGCGCGCCACCTGGCGGCGGACGTGCGGCGTCAGCGTGACGCTGTCGCCGTTGGACACGAATCGCGCCGCAATGCCCGTGTAACGGCCGAACCGGTCGACCACCTCGCTCAAATGATGCAGCAGGTCGCCCGCTTCGACGTCGCCGACGCGGATGCCTTCCATCAGCTCGCGGACCGTGATCACTTCGTTTCTGACGATGCGGTGCACACGGGCGAGATCGTCGGCAAGCTCGGGCGCCTCGGCGGCGGCGCGGCGGTGCAGCACGACCAGCTCCATTTCGAGCCCGAGAAGCGATTGCGTGACGCCGTCGTGCAGTTCACGGGCGATGCGGCCCCGTTCGAGGCTCTCGGCGTGCGTGCGCAGTCGACGCACCAGGTAGTGGCCGTACACGACCGGACCAACGTGCTTGGCGAGTTGAAGCGCGAACCGGGCGCTCTGTTCGCGATGGATGCCGAGACCGGGCGCGAGGACGAATAACCGGCCCGTCCATGTGTCGCTCAGACGGAGCGACACACCGATCAGTCGCCGGACTGGATGCGCCGCGATGAAACCGGCGGGCAAGGCAAGCGCTCCCGACGACAGCCATCGGCCGAGCTCGTCCACGGCTACGGCACGGAATTGTTCGCGATGGCGTGGCAGCATGCCAGCGACCGCGTGCCACGCATCTCCCGGCGTCTCGAACAGATAATCGTCGTATCGCGCCGGGGCAAGCTGTTCGGGGCGGGCGACGATCTGCCCATCGCCGGACGAGTCGGCCACCCAGAGCCAGACACGCCCGGATTGCTGTTCCTTCAGCACCAGCAACACCTGCGTCGCTCTGAATACGCGGCGCACCGACTCGAGGACGAGGCTGAGCGTCTCGCCGAACTTGCCTCCGAGGCGGGCCTGCGTCAGCACGAAGGAAACGTCGCGGGATTCCAGACGGCGCCGCTTCTCGTTTTCGGCCAGATATCCGACCGCAGCGCCCATCGCGCCGATGTAGATCGCGCGCAAGATGAACCCGTTCAGCTCGAATTGCTTCTGTACCGGTCCAAACGACAGAACGGCCGACCGGACGATGATCGCCTCAACGCCCATCAGCGCATCGACGATACAAGCGGTGATCATCACTTCGCGAAAGCCCCAGCGATAGGCCGCGGCGAGCAACGGGTAGAGCAGGAAAGTGAATAGCGGACTGTTCGGCCCCGCGGTGACCAGAGTGAGCAGCGTGGCGAAACCCACGTCGGCCGTCTGGACGCTCAGCGGGAGGTTCTCCGGAATCGTGGTGGCACGCACCAGGCCGACGAGGAGGATCAGGGCAAAGGCGGCGTAGACAATGAGAAGCGTGTCCACGATCCCGACGTAATGGGACGGTTCCGGCGGGTCGAGCCGGACGATGAGAACAGCGGCCATCGACAGCAGCGCGCGCGCGACGGCAATGACGCGCTCGACCAGCCGCGCCTCGGTCGGATCGCCTTGTAGTTGAATCGCAGCGCGCTCGGGGGCGCCCGCGACGCTCGCCTCCATGATGTGGTGGCGTGATAGTAGCGCAGTAATGAATCGTTGTGTTTGGAAGTCGCTGACTAGTTGTGGGTTGTGCGATTCATCGAGCTCGGGCCGCCGTGGCTGTAGCCACGTGGTGATGCAGGCGGGCGCGGTTCCTCAATCCGTTTCGATCCAGCCCTCACGCGCGCATTGACCGCGGAGGACGGCCAACTCCTGCTCGGCAACGGCTCGTGTTGGATGTCGACTCCCGTATAGAAGAGTGCCGTCCAGCAGAATCTGGGCTTCGATGTTCAGGTTGTCGCGGACGACAATCGCACCGGCGAGCACGTGCCCCTCGCTGTGAAGCCACCATTGCGGAACAGGAGACGACGACAGCTGGTTCATCAGCAAGGACCTCAGGAGTTCGACCTGGCAAAAATATCCCGAAAAGCTTACAGCTGAGCTGAGGGCCCTGTAAATATGTCCTTAGTCCGACGGAATGCGACCTTTGTCCCACCAATTCAGATCGAGCTCAGGATCTCCTCGGCGGCGCGAGCGCCTTCGAGCGCCGCTCCTTCCATGAAGCCCTGGAAATCCACTGAGCAGTGTTCTCCGGCGAAGTGGCAGTGTCCGGATGGCTCCCTCTCTACACCGGCAAACAGCGTGTACTGTCCGACCCGCCAGTAAGAGTAGGAGCCGAGCAAAAACGGATTCGACGCCGGCGTGTCGAGCGTGGCCCGGCTGTTCCACTCTGGTGTGATCCCGGGAAACACTGGCTCGATCTGTGCGAGAAACGTCCTCGCGTACGAATCGACGACGTTCGGATTTCCTCGATCGCCCGTGAAGGCCGCGCCAATGCTCCCACCGGTGTAGTCCACGAGAATTCCGGCCGGACCCTCCTGCGCGCGCGTGACGTCCCACGCAATCTGGTACCCGGTGTCCGCGTAGCTCGACCCGTTGCTTGTTCCCCAGGGCCCCGAGTCGTTCCACATACGGCGGTTGAACTGCAGGTGCAGCTTGGCGTTGGTGCCGTAGCCCACCTGCTCGATGGCCGCCCGCTTGGTCGCGCCGAAGCCGGCGTGACTGTAGTCGAGCGTCCGCAGGATCGAGAAGGGAATGGCGAGCACGACGCGGTCGGCTTGTACGGTGAACGCCGATGACCGCTCGCGGAATCGCAGCGCGAACGAGCTGTCTGCGTTCAAGCTGATCTTCGTCAGCGGAGTATTGAGCCTGATGCTCGAGGCCGGCAGGGCAGCCGCCATCGCCTTCGGCAAGCCTTCATTGCCGCCGGCCAGGCGATAGCGCTCGTCCGACTCGCCAAACAGCGCGAATTCGCTCCTGTTGGGCTGGAATGCCAGCAGGTAGATCAGATTGAGCGCACTCTGATCGGTGGTGTCGGCGCCGTACTCGGTGTTGTAGGCGACATCGAGAAGCTGTCCCATTCGGCTCGCGTGACCGCCGGGCACGCGGCTCTCGATCCAGTCGTACACGCTCATCTGATCCAGCGTGTAGCCCGCCGCGTTGTAGCTGTTGTAGAGCGTCGGATAGCCGGCCGCACGCAGGTCCTTCTTCGCCGCGCGATAGACCGCATCGAAGTCCGCGTCGACTTGCTCCACCGGGTAGTACCGTCCGGAAAAATAGAAGGTGTCGGTGGTCCCGCGGGGCTCGGCGGACAGGACGTCCCAGAGATCGATTCTGAAGCGCCTTGCCAGGCGCAGGATCGTCTGGTGCGAGCTGTCGATGAGCTCGCCGCAATGCTCCGTCACCTGACCGTCCTGCCACGTCGTCGTATCGGAGTGCATGCGCCCGCCGATACGCGGCGATGCTTCAAACACGGTGCTGGCGTAGCCGGCGTCCCGAAGGGTGAGCGCGGCGTTCAGCCCCGCGATGCCGCCCCCGACGATGGCAATGCGGGGTGGTGATGCGGCCCACGCCGTTGCGGGGCGCAGCACGGCCCCGGCCGCTCCGGTCGCAGCGATCTTCAGGAAGTCGCGGCGGGTCGTGCGCAGCCGGCGGTCGGCGTGAATTTCCGCCAGCGGGCGGCCCGTGGCCTCATGTTCGGTGAAATCGCGATAGAGCCGTTGAAGAGAGCCGAGAAGAGGAGTGCGAGTCATCGGTGCAGATTCGTGACATTTTCCTTGACGCCCGCTACACCAGCTGCTAGCGTCGTGTCAAGAGTCCGAGGACTGGAGCGATTTGAATGCTTCACGTAACCTGTCCAAGCTGCCAGGGGAAAGCGACGCTGATGCCCGTGCTGAGCGACATCAGCGACGTGGACTTCTACCAGTGCGGAACGTGCAAGATGGTGTCGCTCACACCGAAAGCTGCGAGCGGCCCGGCCGTCCCGTTCGTGCTGACTCCCGCCGAAGCGGGAGTGTTCCGTCATCCCACGCGAGTCTGATCGAGCCCGCCCGCGCGCGGATTTCCCGCACCGCCGCAAACCAGAAGGCTGAGACTGTCTCCGCGTTCACGGTTTCGTTGTGACTGCAAACGGACCCACTTCAGGTTTCCCTTGTGTATTCGTGAGCGGACCGAGCTCGGCGGCCACGCCGCGCGCGATCGCCGCTGTTTCGCTGCCTGCCTGAAAACAGGTGAAGTCGGGCCGGTCGCGCCACGCGATGGGTCCGCACAGTCGGACACCCGCCTTGATCGCGGCGTCGTGCACGATGTTGATGGCGCGCTCGTAATCGGGAGTCGCCTGGCGGAAGCCCGAGAAGTTGCCGAGGTCGCCGCTGGCGGCGAAGATCGCGGTCACGCCGGGGACTTTGGCGATCGCGTCGGCGTTTTTCAAGCCTTCGAGCGTCTCGATCATCAGGATCAGCACGATGTTGTCGTTGATCGTGTTGCGATAACC
>Ga0068858_100005247_pt1 | contig 12696 bp, 6 predicted proteins | sample KBSSwiS12_FD_66589 | JGI IMG/M metagenome (GOLD analysis project Ga0068858, IMG submission 66589) | Switchgrass rhizosphere microbial communities from Kellogg Biological Station, Michigan, USA - KBS Switchgrass S1-2 | ecosystem: Host-associated > Plants > Roots > Rhizosphere > Soil ... | reverse complement strand
CATGCTGAAGTACACGGCCGATCTCACGCCGGACAACCTCGACCCGAACCATGCCGCGCCGAACGTGGCGTTCCGGCCCAAGTTCGCCAACGACATCATCTATGGCGGCCTGGGCAGCGACTCCATCCACGGCGGCGCGGGCGACGACGCGATCTCGGGGGCCGAGGCGCTGCGCGTGTCCTACGTCACCAACTACGACGTGAACGGCAACCTGCTCGGCACGGTCACCGAAAGCGACTACCTGCATCCGTTCAATCCGGGCAACCCGCTGGGCTACAACCCGACGACCACCAAGTTCGCGCTGTACGATTCCAACGACCCGTTGCGCGAGATTCTGCTCACGCCCACGGGCACGCTGTCCAAGACCGGCACGGGCCTGGACTGGATCCTCAACTTCAACGCCAATGAGGGCCCGGTCGACACCCACTGGATCCAGGGGCAGAACAAGTACGCCGGCGTGCCCACCGACGGCGACGACCGCATCTTCGCCGACCTGGGCAACGACTGGGCCGTGGGCGGCACCGGCCGAGACACGCTGTGGGGCGGCTGGGGCGACGACCTGCTCAACGAAGACGACGTGCTCACCACCAATGGCACGCTCAACAACCGCACCGACACCAATCCCTCCTGGGAGGACCTGGCCTTCGGTGGCGCCGGCCGTGACGTCGTCATCGGCAACACCGGCGGCGACAAGCAGGTTGACTGGGTGGGCGAGTACAACACCTTCTACGTGCCGTTCTCGCAGTTCGGCTTGGGCTCGGTGAGCCGCATCCCGTCGCCGGCGGAGAAGGACTTCCTGGTGGCATTGGGCAAGGATGACGGCGCCGATCCCACTTTGGCCGCCAAGTACGGCACCGATCCGGCCCGCAACGGCGAGCCCTTCGGCGAGCTGGGCATGGTGGTGCAGAGCGACGCGGCCTGGAACGCCCAGACCGGTTCGCCGCGCGATCCCCAGGCAGGGAACCTGCAGAATTCCATCGACGTGAAGAACAGCGCCGGCACGCTGCCCATCTGGCAGTTCGCCGACGCCACGGCGCCGGCTGGCAGTGTCGCCACGCTGGACGCCGCGCAGCTCGCGCCCATCGTGGACGAGGCCAAGGCGCTGTGGGCCCAGGCCCTGGGCGCCGATGACCCGCGGCTGGCCAGGCTGAACGGCATCACCGTCGAAGTGGGCAACCTGCCCGATCTCGGCCTGGGCGAGACCAACGGCGACACCATCCTCATCGACAGCAATGCCGCCGGCTGGGGCTGGTTCGTCGATGCCACGCCGGGCGACAACAGCGAGTTCACGCTGACGCTGCCGAGCGGTGCACTGGCCACGGCCACGGGCCCGGCTGCCGGCCACATGGACCTGCTCACCACGGTGCTGCACGAAATGGGCAATGCCATGGGCTTCGCCGAGGACACCAACCAGGACGTTACGGGCATGGTGCTGTCGGCCGGGGTGCGCACGCTGCCGGGCGTCAACCCGCCCGCGTCGACAGGGGCGGGCAACGCCGGCACGCAGCTTGACCCGACGCTCACGCCGCCCGGCTTCACCCTGGGCTTCAGTGTGGACTCCAACCCGTTGGCGGGCGTGCCGGCCTTCGGCAACTGGGATGGCGCCCTGCCCGCGGTACAGTGGGACAGCAGCTTCTTCGGCGGTTCCGGCCCCGGCAAGCCCGACGACGGCGGTTCAGGCTGGCTAAGCGACTTCCTGAACCACTCCGGCCAGACCCAGGCCGAGCGCAACCCCAACCTGGGCATCCGCGTGCAGACGGGCGCGGGCAGCCGGATTTCGTCCAATATCGGTAGTCTTTAACGGGAACCGGGTGCTGACCGGGATATGATGATCAGATTCACCGAGGGAGGTTTACGATGACCACGCAGCTTCTTATCTATGAAACCGCCGTGCCGGTGTCCGGCGCCCGCCATGCCGACGCTTCGGTGCAGGCGGGCGGGGATTACGCCTTCGCGCGCAAGGTGAACTCGGTGCCGCTCATGGCGGTGGAGTTCCCGAACGCGGCCGCCGAGTACGCCATTGTGTTCGCCGGGCAGGACGCGCTTATGCCCGCGGTCATCCTGGGCGTGCGCTCGAACGAGAACCTGTACCTGGGCGACGACGGCAAGTGGCAGGCGACCTACGTGCCGGCGTTCGTGCGCCGCTATCCGTTCGTGTTCTCCACGCCGGACAACGGCAAGACCTTCATGCTGTGCGTGGACGAGGCCTTTCCGGGCTTCAACCGCGAAGGCCGCGGCCAAAAGCTGTTCAACGACGACAAGAAGCCCACGCCGTACGTGGACAACGTGCTCAAGTTCCTGCAGGAGTACCAGGCGCAGTTCCTGCGCACCCAGGCCTTCTGCAAGAAGGTGAAGGAGCTGGATCTGCTCGAGCCCATGCAGGCGCAGATTTCCATGGGTTCGGGCGAGAAGCTGTCGCTGTCGGGGTTCTGGGCGGTGAGCCGCACCAAGCTCAAAGCGCTGTCCGGCGACAAGCTGGCCGAGCTGGCCAAGACCGACGAGCTCGAGCTGCTGTACCTGCACCTGAATTCGATGCGCAACTTCAACGTGGTAAGGGAAAAGCTGACCGCCCAGAATCGCGGCAAGGAGGCCGACAAGGCTCCCCGCGCGCCGGCCAAGGCCATGGAGGCGAAGGCGGCTGCCGGCGCGAACGGCGCCGCCAAGCGCGCCACAACTGACTAGCCGGGTTTAAGGGTCGATGGCCGGCCCCGCGCCGATCTATTCCATTGCGGCCGATGCGCGGGCCGAGGCTGCCGCATGGGCGCGTTTCTCGTCGGCCCGCGACGCCCCGGAGTTTTGCGCGAGCTGGCTGGCCATTCTGTGCACCCAGGTTGAGCGCACCCATGGCGCGCTGCTGCTGCTCGGGCCGGAGAAAGACGGCGCCTACCGCGCGGCCGCGGTATGGCCCGACTCCGCGCGCAACATGCAGTACCTCACTCCGGCGGCCGAGAAGGCGCTCAACGAACGCCGCGGCATCGTCGTAGCCCGCGACAGCCTGGAGGCGCCGGCGCGCGACCAGGCGGCGCTGGTGGGCTACCCCATCCAGGTGTCCGGCACGCTGCGCGGCGCGGTGGTGCTGGACCTCGCCCCCGGTCCGGCCGAGGGCCTGCAGGCGGCCCTGCGCCTGGTGCACTGGGCGAGCGCGTGGCTGGTCGATCAATTCCGCCAGAACGACATGAAGGAGCGCGACGCCCAACTCGCGCGCCTCGCCCTCGCGACCGACCTGGTGGCGAGCGCCCTGCAGGAGAAGCGCTCCACCCAGGCCCTGCTGGCGGTGGCCAACGAGCTCTCGGCGCGCCTGGACTGCGATCGCGTCAGCATCGGCTTCGAGGAATCCGGCAGCGTGGAAGTGCTGGCCATTTCGCACACCGCCAGCTTCGACCCCAAGACCAACCTGGTGCGCCTCATCGGCGAAGCCATGGACGAGGTGCTCGACCTGGATGCCGTCATCGTGCACCCGCCGCCCGCGGGCGACGAGCTGGGGGCGATCGCCCGTGGCGACTTGGGCGCCATTGCGCATGGCGAGCTGGCGCGGGAATTCAAGGACACGGCCATCCTGTCCGTGCCGCTGGTGCGCGACGGCTACACCGCCGGCGTGCTCACCCTGGAACGCAGCCGCGGCGGGCCCTTCGACGCCGAGGCCGTGGAGATGGGCCGCACCGTGGGGATGCTGCTCGGGCCCATCCTGGCGCTCCAGCGCGACACCGAGCGCGGCGTGTGGCTGCGGCTGCGCGAAGCGGCGCTGGGCGGCGCGCGCGCGCTGTTCGGGCCCCACCATCCCGGCGTGAAGCTGCTCGCGGGCGTGGCCGTCCTGGTCGTGCTGTTCTGCGCCTTCGTCACCGGCGAGTACCGGGTGCCGGCCAAGACCGTCATCGAGGGCCAGGTCCAGCTTGCCGCCGTGGCGCCCTTCGACGGCTATGTGGCGCAGAGCCTGGTGCGCGCCGGCGACACGGTGGTGAAGGGCCAGGTGCTGGCGCGCCTGGACGAGCGCGACCTCAAGCTGGAGCAGGCCAAGCTCACTTCGGAGCGCGACCAGTTGCTGCAGAAGCACCGCGCGGCCTTCGCCTCGCTGGACCGCTCGGCCATGGCGGTGGTGGCGGCGCAGGTGGACGAGGCGTCGGCGCAACTGTCGCTCATCGAGGACCGCATGGCGCGCGCCACGCTGGCGGCGCCCTTCGACGGCGTGGTGGTGTCGGGGGACCTGTCGCAACTGCTCGGCTCGCCCATCGAGCAGGGCAAGGTGCTGTTCCAGATCGCTCCGCTCAACAGCTACCGCGTCATCCTGCAGGTGGACGAGCGCGACATCGCGCAGGTGAGGGAAGGCCAGCAGGGGAAGCTGGTGCTGTCGGGATTGCCCGACCAGCCGCTCGAATTCTCGGTCAAGCAGATCACGCCGGTGTCCACCTCGGAAGAGGGCCGCAACTATTTTCGCGTCGAGGCGCAGCTCGGCAACAGCTCCGCGCGCCTGCGTCCCGGCATGGAAGGCGTGGGCAAGGTCTTCGCCGGCCAGCGCCGGCTGATCTGGATCTGGACCCATTCGCTGGTGGACTGGTTGCGCATCTGGGGTTGGACGTGGCTGCCGTAGCGCGGCGGTTCGCCTGACCGTTCGGCCATGGCCGGTTCGCTGATCAGCACCTCCTGGTATCGCGTGGCCAGCCTCAAGCCGCGGCTGCGGGCGCACGCGCGCCTGCACCGCCACCGCTACCGCGGCGATATCTGGTACCTGCTGCAGGACCCGGCTTCGGGCCGGGTGCACCGCTTCAGCCCGGCCGCCCGCACCGTGATCGCGGCCCTGGACGGCCGGCGCAGCGTCGACGAGGTGTGGGCCCTGGCCGGCCAGCAGCTCGGCGAGGACGCGCCCACCCAGGACGAAGTGATCCAGCTTCTCGGCCAGTTGCACTCCGCCGACCTGCTGCAGAGCGACGTGACGCCCGACGTGGCGGAGCTGTTCCAGCGCGGCGAACGCGACCAGAAGTCGCGCCGCCAGCGCTCCTTCTCCAATCCCATGTCCATACGCATTCCGCTGTGGGACCCGGACGCCTTCCTCAACCGCATGCGGGGCGCCATCCGGCTGATGTGGAGCCGCTGGGGCGCGATCCTGTGGCTGGCGGTGGTGCTTCCCGCGCTCCTGCTGGTGCCGCTGCACTGGCCCGACCTGACCCACAATTTCTCCGACCGGGTCCTGGCGGTGAACAACCTGGTGTCGCTGTATCTGGTGTTCCCGGTGATCAAGCTGCTGCACGAGATGGGCCATGCCACGGCCACCAAGTCCGGAGGAGGCGAGGTGCACGACATGGGCATCGTGCTGCTGGTGCTGCTGCCCGTGCCTTACGTGGAAGCCTCGTCGTCGACGGCGTTCCGCTCCAAGTACCAGCGCGCCGTGGTGGGCGCGGCGGGCGTGACCGTGGAGCTGTTCGTGGCGGCGCTGGCCTTTTACCTGTGGCTGGTCATCGAGCCCGGCGTAATACGCGCGCTGCTGTTCAACGTCATGCTCATCGCCGGCGTCTCCACCATCATATTCAACGGCAACCCGCTGCTGCGCTACGACGCTTATTACATCCTGTCCGACCTGATCGAGATACCGAACCTGTCGGCGCGGGCGCTGAGCTACTGGAAATACCTGATCGAGCGCTACGCGCTGGGTGTGCGCGACGCCGAGAGCCCCGGCGGCTCGGCCTCCGAGCGCGCCTGGTTCCTGGTCTACAGCTCGGCGGCGACGGTCTATCGCATCCTGGTGACGGTGGTGATCGCGCTGTTCATCGCCAGCCGCTTCTTCTTCATCGGGGTGCTGCTGGCGGGGTGGGCGCTTTTCGCCATGGCGGTGCTCCCCTGGGTGCGCGGGCTGCGCCACCTCCTGTCCAGCCCGCGCCTGCGCGGCAACCGCCGCCGCGCGCTGACGGTGAGCATCGGCAGCGCCGCCGCCGTGGTGGTGTTCCTGCTGGCCGTGCCCATGCCCTATCACACCCGCGCCGAGGGGGTGATCTGGCTGCCCGAGCAGTCCATGGTGCGCGCCGGCGCGAACGGCTTTTTGGACCGCCTGCTGGTGCCCTCGGGAACGCGCGTGACCCAGGGCGAGGCGCTGGTGCAGTCGGTGGACCCGGCGCTCGCGGCGGGCCTGCGCCTGGCGCAGGCCTGGGTTAACGAGCTCGACGCGCAGTACGGCGCCGAGTTCGTCACCGAGCCGGTGAAGGCGGAAATCGCGCGGGAAAAGCTGGGCACGGCGAAAAACGCGCTGCAGCGCGCCAATGAAAAGGCCTCCGACCTCATTGCCCACGCCAATGCGGACGGCGTGTTCATCGTTCCCGGCGCGGTGGACATGCCGGGGCGCTACTACCGCAAGGGAGAATTGCTGGGCTACGTGATCGGCAGCCAGCAGCAGCCCTACGCGCGCGTGGTGGTGCCGCAGGACGCCGTGGACAAGGTGCGCCTGGATACCGACCGCGTGCGCGTGCGCCTGGTGGACCACCCCGAAGTGGTGGCCGAGGGCAAGGTGGTGCGCCAGGTCCCGGCGGGCGAGACCTACCTGCCCAGCAGGGCGCTGGCGGTGGAGGGCGGCGGGGACATCGCCATCGACCCGCGCGAAACCAAGACCGCCCGGGCGCTGGAGCGCATGTTCCAGTTCGACGTGGCGCTGGACGGGCTGCCCCACATGGATACCTTCGGGCAGCGCGTGTACGTGCGCTTCGACCACCGCATGGAGCCCCTGGGGTTGCGCTGGCTGCGCTCGCTGCGCCTCTTGTTCCTGTCGCGCTTCGGAGTGTAATGGCCAGGACCTCGATTCTTTCCGGAGGCGCGCCGCTGGCGGCGGCGCGTCCATACGACGAGCGCTCCGAGGAGCCGCGCGGCTGGCACGACCGCCTCGCGGAGTTGCTGTTTGCCGTGGCGGTGCGCCCGGCGGCGGACCGCATCAGCAATCCCGCCAAGCGCTTGGCGCGCATCGTGGAGATGACCGATCGCCACGAGGAGCGCCTGCGCACGGCTTCGGACGCCGAACTGCGGGAGCTGGCGGGCGGCATGCGCTCGCGGCTGCGCCGCGAGGGGTTCACGGCGGAAGGGGTGGGGGAATGCTTTGCGCTGGTGCGCGAGGCCGCCGCGCGCACCCTGGGCAAGCGCCACTATGCGTCGCAGTTGCAGGCGGGCTGGGGCCTGCTTCAGGGCCGCATGGTGGAGATGGAAACCGGTGAAGGCAAGACCTTCGCCGCGACGCTGCCGGCGTGCACCGTGGCGCTGTCGGGATATCCCGTGCACGTGGTGACGGTCAACGACTACTTGGCCGAGCGCGACGCCGAGGAAATGGGGCCGCTGTACCGCTTCCTCGGCCTGGCCACCGGCGTGGTGGTGCAGGGCATGTCGCGGGAGGAGCGGCGCGACGCCTACGCGCGCGCCATCACCTACTGCACCAACAAGGAACTGGCCTTCGACTACCTGCGCGACCGCACCGCGCTGGCGCGGCGCAGCAGCCGGCTGCACCTGGCGCTGGAGGGGCTGCGCGGCGACGCCTCGCGCGGCTCGGACCTGGTGCTGCGCGGCCTGCATTACTGCATCGTGGACGAGGCTGACAGCGTGTTCATCGACGAGGCGCGCACCCCGCTGATCCTCGCCGCCGCGGTGCCGGCCGACGACGAGCTGGCGCAATGCAACCTGGCGCTGGATTTCGCCGCCCGGCTGGCGCCCGGGGAGGACTACGAGGTGGACTTCGCGCAACGCAGCGTCACGCTGACCGAGGACGGCAAGGAGAAGCTGGCCGGCTTTGCCGAGGGCCTGGACGGCCATTGGGTGTCGGCGCGGGCGCGCGAGGAATTGCTCAGCCAGGCGCTGACGGCGCGCATCCTGTTCCTGCGCGACCAGCACTACGTGGTCAGCGAGGGCAAGGTGCAGATCGTGGACGAATCCACCGGGCGCGTCATGGCCGACCGCTCCTGGGAGCGCGGCCTGCACCAGCTCATCGAGGCCAAGGAAGGCTGCGAGCTCACGGAGCGGCGCGAGACCATAGCGCGGCTGACCTACCAGCGCCTGCTGCGGCGCTACCTGCGCCTGTCCGGCATGAGCGGCACGGCCAAGGAAGTGGCGCGCGAAATCTCCACCATCTACCGCCTCGACGTGGTGCGCGTGCCGCTGCACCGCCCGTCGCGGCGGATGCTGCTCGGCGCCCGCACCTTCCTGACGCTGCAGGAGAAATGGATCGCCGTGGCGGACAGCGTCGAACGCATGGTGCGCGAGCAGCGTCCGGTGCTGATCGGCACGCGCTCGGTGAAGGCCTCCGAGGAGATCAGCGCGGTGCTGGCGGGGCGGGGCGTCGCGCACGCCCTGCTCAACGCCAAGCAGGACAAGGCCGAGGCCGAGGTGATCGGACAGGCCGGGCAGCCCGGCCGGGTGACCGTGGCCACCAACATGGCCGGCCGCGGCACCGACATCCACCTGGGAGAGGGCGTCGCCGAACGCGGCGGCCTGCACGTCATCCTGACCGAGTACCATGAATCCCGGCGCGTTGACCGGCAGTTGTACGGGCGCTGCGGCCGGCAGGGCGACCCGGGCAGTTGCGAGGCCATCGTGTCCCTGGAGGACGACGTCTTCCTGGTCAACGCGCCCCGCGCCACGCAGGTCGTGCGCGGCCTGGTCGAAGACGGAAAGCGCGTGCCCGCGGCGGTGTACGCGGCGCTGCGCGCCTTCGCGCAGCACTCGGCGGAGCGCCGCAGCGCGCAGGTGCGCATCCAGAATCTGCGGCTCGACCAGCGCCTCGAGCAGGTGCTGTCGTTTTCGGGGAGAGGGGAGTAATGCTTGAGCGAACCATGATCAATTTTGCGGTGGCGGCGACTCTGCTCGCGGCGATGGGCGCCCAGGCCGCGTCTTTCGAGTGCCTCATCCAGCCCAACCAGATTGTGGAGATGCGCAGCCCCGTGGCCGGGCTGATCAGCAAGGTCTACGTGCAGCGCGGCGAGGCGGTCAAGGCCAACCAGGTACTGGCCGAACTGGAATCCAGCGTGGAAACCTCGGCCCTGCAGATGTCGAAGTACCGCGCGGAAATGGCCGGGCGGCTCACCGCCGCCAAGGAGCGCTTCGACTACGCCACCTCCAAGCTGTCTCGGGCCACTGAGTTGAACACCAAGAATTTCGTGTCGGTCCAGGCCCGCGAGGACGCCCAGGCGGAGATGCGCGTCGCCCAGGCCGACTACCAGGACGCCCGCGAGACCCAGCAGCTCGCCCGCATCGACTACCAGCATTCTCTCGATCTGCTCAACCTGCGCACCCTGCGCAGCCCCTTCGACGGCGTGGTGGTCGACCGGATGCTCAATCCCGGCGAGCTGACCCAATACGGCACCGAGACCAAGCCCATGATGAAGCTGGCGCAGATCGACCCGCTGCGCGTCGAGGTGGTGCTGCCGGTCGACTACTACGGGGCGCTTTCCGTCGGCATGGTGGGGCAGGTCGCTCCCGAAGGCCTCGGCGGCAAGTACAGCGCCACGGTGAAGATCATCGACCATGTCTTCGACGCGGCCAGCGGCACGTTCGGGGTGCGCCTGGAATTGCCCAACCGCCAGCGCAGCCTGCCTGGCGGCATTCGCTGCAAGATCGACTTCCCGCAGTTGAAGCAGTCCGAGCGGCGTCTGCCGGCCAAGTGACCGCAGCCGAATGAACGCGACCGAATGAACGCAACCCTGGGCGCGATCCGCCCGCAGCAGGCGGGCAGCCGCATGAATCGCGTCGTGGCGGTCGCCGGCCCCACCGGCGGCGGGAAGAGCACCCTGGTGCGCGGGCTGGCCGCCGCGCTCGGCAATGCCTGCGCCATTCACATGGACGACTACGAGCGCATGACGCGCGAGCCCGCGGCCAAGGTCATGCAATGGATGGCGCGCGGCGCGGCGTTCGACGAGCTCGCCATTCCGCTGTTGGCCGAGCACCTGGACAAACTGAAGCGCGGCGAGGCGGTTCGCGAGCCCACGCGCTCGACCATCATTGCGCCCCGCGAAACCATTGTGTTCGAGACCCAGTTCGGCCGCGCGCACGGGCCGACCGGCGCGCTGGTCGATTACCTGGTCTGGATCGACATTCCGCTGGAAGTCGCCCTGGCGCGCAAGGTGAAGAGCATGCTGGCGGACGGATTGAGCGCCCCGCCCGCCGACGCCCGCGCCAGGATGGAGGGCGTGGAGGCCTACCTGGGGCACTACATGGCGCTGGTGCGGCCGCTGCTGCTCACGCAGGCCGAGCGCGTGCGTCCCGGCGCCGACCTCGTCATCGACGGCACGCTGCCGCCCGAGATGATGCTGCGCCAGGCCTGCCAGGCCCTGCAGGCCGCGCCATGAGCGCAGGCGGCCGAGCCGCGGCTCCGGGACCCGGTGCGCCGGGACTTGTGCAACTGACCCTTCCCGAGGCGCTGGCTCGCGCTGTGGAAGCTCAGCGGACGGGAAGGCTGGGCGAGGCGGCGGCTTTTTGCCGCGCGCTGCTGCAGGCCGAGCCGGCCAATGGCCGCTTCTTGCTGCTGGCCAGCATCGTCGAGTCCGGCCGCCGCGAATTCGCGCTCGCCAATGAGCTGGTCAATCGCGCGCTGGGCGTGGACCCGCGCTCCTTCGAGGCCCTGGCGCACCGCGGCACGGTGCTGGAATCGCTGCGCCGGCCCGAGGAAGCGCTGCTGAGCTACGAGGCTGCGCTGAGCGTGCGCGCCACGCCCGACCTGTTGTACAACCATGGCCGGGTGCTGCAATCGCTGGGGCGCCACGCCGACGCCATCGCCAGCTATGACCGCGCCCTGGCGGCGCGCGCCGACGACGCCGAGGCCCTGAGCAACCGCGCGGTGTGCCTGCTCGAAACAGGGCGGCCCGCCGAGGCGCTGGACAGCCTCGACAGCGCACTGGCCGTGAAGCCCGATTTCGCCGAGGCGCTGAACAACCGCGGCAATGCGCTGCAGGCGCTCGATCGCCATGCCGAAGCGCTGGCGAGCTACGGCAAGTCGCTGGCGCTGCGTCCCGACCACGCGGACACGCTGAACAACCGCGGCAACGCGCTGCGCGCGCTGGGGCGTTATGACGAGGCGCTCGCCAGCTTCGACCGCGCGCTGGCCGTGCGCCCCGGCTATGCCGATGCGCTCATCAACCGCAGCGGCGCGCTGCTGGCGCTGGGCCGCCATGCCGAAGCCCTGGCCAGTTGCGACAGCGCGCTGGCGCTGCGGCCGGAGTCGGTCGAAGCGCTGTACAACCGCGGCAAGGTGCTGTTCGCGCTGAAGCGCGAGGAGGAGGCGCTGCAGTCCTACGACCGGGGCTTGGCGCTGCGGCCCGGCAACGGCCTGCTGCTGGATGCGCGCGGGCGCGTGCTCGAAGCCATGGGCCGCCACGACGAGGCGCTGGGCAGCTACAACGCCGCACTGCGCGCGGTCCCCGGCAACGCCGAAGCGCGCTGGCACCGCGACCTGGCCGAGCGGCGCCTCGCCCTGCCCACGGAAGTGCACCAGGCGCTGACCGCCTGGAAGGAAGGCCGGCCGGACGAAGCGGAGCGCCTGTGCCGGGAGGCGCTGGCGGCCGACGCCGCGCAGATCGACGCGCTGCTGCTGCTCGCGGCCATCAGCCACGAGCGCGAGGCGCTGGATGAGGCGCTGGACCTGGTGCGGCGCGCGCTCGCAGTGCGCGCCGATTGCCATGAAGCGCTGGTGCACCAGGCCACCCTGCTGCTCGCGCTGCGTCGTCCGGATGAAGCGCTCGCGAGCAGCGAGCAGGCGCTGGCCGGGCGGCCCCAGTCGAGCAGCGCGCTGCACGTGCGCGGGCGCGCCCTGTATGCGCTGAAGCGGCACGTCGAGGCGCTGGAGAGTTTCGACCGCGCGCTGGCGGTGCAGCCCCATTTTGCCGAGGCGCTGAACAGCCGGGGCAATGCCTTGCAGGCGCTGGAGCGGGGCAGGGAGGCCCTGGAGAGCTATCGCCAGGCGCTGGCGGTGCGGCCCGACTATGCCGAAGCCCTGGGCAACCGCGACGCCGCGGGGCAGCGCCTGGCACAGGAGGGCGGGAATGCCGGGCTCACACCTGCTTCGGACCGCGCCGAATCGGCCGAGGCGCATTGCACCCGCGCGCATGCCCTGGATTCCCTCGACCGGCTGGACGAGGCGCTGGAGAGCTACGAGCGCGCGCTCGCGCTCCGTCCCCGGCACGTGGAGGCCTTGAACAATTACGGCAACCTGCTGTGCAAGTTGGGCCGGATACAGGACGCGCTGGCCGCTTACGAGCGCGTGCTCGAATTGCGGCCCGGTGACGCCGAGGCGCACCTGAACATGGCGTTCGCGCGCCTGGTCACGGGCGACTACGCGCGCGGCTGGCAGGAGTATGAATGGCGCTGGGAGGCGCTGCGCGCCAAGCCGCCCACCGAGGTGGCGGAGAAGCCGCTGTGGCTGGGCCAGGACGTGCGCGGCAAGACGGTGCTGGTTTATCCCGAGCAGGGTTTCGGCGATTTCATCCAGATGATCCGCTACGTGCCGCTGCTGGCCGCGCGCGGCGCCCGCGTGGCGCTGGCCTGCCCGCCGTCCCTGCGGGAACTTGCGGGCAGCCTGGAAGGCGTGCACGAACTCTTCATCGCGGGCGAGCCACCCGGGCCGTTCGATTACCACGTGCCGGTGATGAGCCTGCCGCGCGCTTTCGGCACGGTGCTCGAGGATATTCCGGCGCGCATGCCCTATCTGCGCGCGGCGCCGAACGAGGCCGATGCCTGGCGCGCGCGCAT
>Ga0068858_100005238_pt1 | contig 12708 bp, 10 predicted proteins | sample KBSSwiS12_FD_66589 | JGI IMG/M metagenome (GOLD analysis project Ga0068858, IMG submission 66589) | Switchgrass rhizosphere microbial communities from Kellogg Biological Station, Michigan, USA - KBS Switchgrass S1-2 | ecosystem: Host-associated > Plants > Roots > Rhizosphere > Soil ... | reverse complement strand
CACCGGCGCCGCTGGCGCGGTGGTTGGCCGGGCGGAGTCGGCGCAGGACAACGCCCTGGTTGCCGGATCTACCGCGCCGCAGCACCCGGCCACGATGACGAGAAGTACCCCGCTCGACGACGGCACAGGGTTCGTTACGCCGCGGAGGCGGCGTCGAGCCCCAGCGCACGAAGCGCCAACACGCCGGCGCCTGCCCTACGGGCATGACACAGCGCGCCAGAAGCACGCGAACGAGATGGCCTGCCCCGCCCATGATCATCGCTGCTGTCATGTGGCGGGGAATCAGGTACGCGAGTTTCGGGTGGCGGCATATCGCCGGGTAGGGATAGCGGCGCTTGTAGTGGTAGTCGTCACATGATCGAAACTCTGTCTCGTGCGCAGGTTACCATTTGTACATGGTTGAGCTGTTTAAGTCACTAGCCTTTCCTGGGTTGACCGGATTGCCGCTTCGTGGGTCTTTCGGATGACCCGCCGCGACGTCGACCCAGGCAATCCTGGCCCCCTGCCACCGCGCAACGGGACAGCGATGCGTAGTGCGGCGGGAATGGAGGCCGGGGGCGCTCGTGCCGTTCGTGCGCGGCCGGGCGTGGCGACCGGCGAGCCCGCCGCGTATCGCAGAGGGTCCCCGCGGGCAACCGCGGCGCGCGGAGTGCGGCGGACCTACTACATTCCGCCGGATATCGCGGCCCGTTTCGACCAGGTCGTCGAGGATCTCGCCTATGATCTGCGTCTGCCCAAGCTGGACATACTGGGCGTCCTCCTGGCCCGGGCAATCGAGGATGTAAGCGCCGTCCGCGCGCAGTTCCAATCCCTAGCCACCTTTCGACCAGATTAGCGAGTACGCATGGTGCTCCAGTGCGGCTAAAGGTAAAAGGAAACCCGCCTCCTGGGGCGCCTGGATCTGCTTCCTCCGGGAGATCCGGCGTGCGACCAGCAGGAATCGTTCGTTTGTAGGACCACAGAGTCGGCGCCAGCGTACCCCACCCTGCCGTCGGCCGACCCGGCTGTCAACACTGTCTTGATGTGGGCAGCTGCCGACTGCGGCGCGTGGCTCCGGGAGACCAGCCTCCGTCGGCGAATTTTGGTGCGCGGACCCAATGTGACCGTGGTCGCGTGAACCTACCGTGGGTTTCACCGTTTCAGGCCACCCTCGGCTCGCCGGCACGATCGCCGACGTCCACCGATGGGTGAGTGAGCCGCCCGGACAACACCAACTCCGCGGCGCGGATGCTGCTTGCGGCAAAGGTCGTCGTTGATCGGGGACCACGGCGATGCGGCGCGAACCAGGGAGGCCAGCCTGGCTGCCCCGCCACGGGCATCGAGGCGCTGGCTGGCCACCCCTGCCGTGCCCCGGAGCAGCGGCTGAACGACCAGGAGGCATTGTGGTGATCGGCCACCCGGAGAACGGTGATCTAGCCGCGGTAGGCATAGCGGTGCCGGTACCCCAGACAGCCCTACCGGCTCCGGATCAGCCGGGGGACGGGACTCCTGAGCCACTGGCCACGACGAGCGACGCGGCGGCCGGACGACCGCCCGGCCGCGGGCCGCGGGGTGCCAGTGCCGAAGAGGTGCCCGCGGGCGGGCCGTTCGGTCTGGTCGCGGGTTGGTGGCCGGTGGCGTTCAGCTCGGAGATCAGTACCTCCCCGCGAGGCGTCCCACTGGGCAGCGGGCAGATCGTCGTCTACCGGGACGAGGACCGCGTCGCGCGCGCGCTCACCGACCGCTGTCCACATCGACGGGTGCCGCTGTCCATGGGCACGGTGACCTCGGCGGGCCTGCGCTGCGGCTACCACGGCTGGGTCTTCGACGGGGCGAGCGGCCGGTGCACGGTCATCCCGGACCTCGGCCCGCAGATCCCGCCGGACCGGATCAGAGTCGCGGCCCATCCGGTCGTGGAGAAAGGCGGCTTCGTCTTCGTGTGGTCCGGGTCCGGCGCGCCCGGACCGTTCGCGCCGCCTCTGCCCCTGGCCGGCTGGGACTGTGCCCGGCCGAAGCGGTGGGTTGCCCGCGGGGTGGTCGAGGCGCGCGCCCCACACACCGAACTCGCCCACGCGCTGGTCGTCAACCCGGGGGCCGCGCTCGGGCTGGGCTGGTTGCTCGGCGGCGGAGACGAAATGCTCGGTCCGCACGTGGTCGTCGACGGCGCGGGGGTGGTGGCCCGGCGGTCCCGGTTGACGTGGAGCCTGCCGCGGCGGCGAACCTACGACCCTGTCAGCAAGCGGACCACCGCCGCCACGGTCGCGATGACCGCCGCCACGGGAATGACGGTCGCTGTCGCCGAGACGCCCGCTGGTCGCGAGGTGGCGTGGGTCGTGATCGGGCTGACTCCGGTCGGCGCGTACCGCACCAGGGTGCGCTGGCGGGTCGAGACGCGCGGTGTCGGGGGGCGTCTCGTGGCCGCGATCTGCTGCCTGACAGCCGCGGGCCGCCTGTCAGCTGGACGAGGGACGGCGCACAAGCTGGAGACGGCTGCCGACGCCTCCTGCGGCGGGTGGGATCCCGCTGTCGAAGCACTACGGGAGCTACGCGCCGGCCTCCCGGTGAATCCGGCGCCAAGGCGATGAACGGCCCAGCACTGCCGCGAGCCGGTGCGCTCCCGGCTGCGGACGCCGCGGCCCACGCTGCCGGAAGGAAAGGCGATGACCACATGACAATCACCGGTACTGCGACCGAGCGTCCGGACGCACGGACCACGGTGTCGCCGGAAAGCTCGCCGGCGTCCGGACAGACGGATTTTCGGCCCGGCACGTTCGCGCTGCGCGACGCCTGGTTCCCGGTCGTGCACACCAGGCTTATGGGTCGCCGGCCGGTCCTCCGGCCCATTCACGGCCAGCCCATCTACCTGTGGCGCGAAAACGGCACGCTGAAAGCGTCCGAAGATTCCCCCGAAGACCGCGAGCGGGGCCGCTACCGGACAAGCGAGTTCACGGCCGGCACCGGCTTCTACCCGACAGGAGAGCGGTACGGCTATGCCTGGGTGTGGTACGGCGACCCGGCCGCGGCCTCGCTCGATCTGATTCCCCGCCTCCCGCACCTTCCTGTCGACGGCGGCCTGCCGCGCCACTTTCTGAGCAACGTCGTCTTTGACTGCGGCTATGAGCTGGTCTGTGACAACCTGCTGGATCTGAGCCATGCGGACCTCCTGCATTCCTGGCAGCAACGGGTGGCTGGCAGCGAGATCACCGTGTCCTCCACATCCGAGACCGTGACGATGGCCCGATTCGCCCGCGGCCGGCCGGTCGCCAAGGCGAGCAGCCGCAAACTCCACGCGGACCGGCAGGACTTCCGAATGGTGACCCTGGTGCATGTCCGCAGCGGCGTGTGCGTGCTCTACGGCTCCTATGAGCCGGGCATGTCCGTGCGGATGCTGCATCCGGCGAACCCGGAGTCGGCCAATCGGACCCGCACTCCGATCACCTTCGACCTGCAACAGGTCTCACCGTTGGTCAGGCACCTTTCCCCGCTCTCCGGGCATCTCATCGGGCGGCAGGACAACTGGGCGCTGAGTGCCCAGAACCAGCGGTATTTTCCGACAGCAGACGGGTCAGGTGGCCCGGACCTGAACTCGCGCTTCGATATCGCCGGCCTGCGGTACCGCAAGGTCTACCAGGACCTGGTGGCCCGCCAACGGCTCGGCGACTACTCGTACCTGCCCGACGGAGACCCGGGGCGCGACGTCACCGCGGAGATCGAGGGCAGCTGAGCACCGGAGTTCCTTCTCAGCTGGCCAACGCGTTGGACCAACCGCCGGTCATCGGCTGCACCACGACCCTGGCGGCGCGGGTCGAAGCGCCGCGCGGCGAGCGACCGGTGGCGTAGCACTCATCAGGGTCCGGGCCACGCTCTCGACCACTTCTCGGTGCCGGCCGCGACGCCGCGCTGCTTTCGATCGTCGGCGAACTACTCAGGCGGTCAGTCCGGCCGCAGTTGGTCTACCAGCCAGCCGACCGGTCCGAGCCGGATCGCGACCCGCAGCACCCTCGCCGACCATTTCGGGAGGTGCCCGTCGTCGACGTGGCGGTCGACGGCGTGGTCGAGGCCGTGGCGGATGGCAGGGGTGAGCTGATCGTTCGACAGCGGCAGTCGCGGTTGGCCGCTTTCTGGCAGCAGTGTCAGGAGCAGCGCGGCCCGGCTCGTGCCGAGTTCGCAGGAGGCCCCGTCGAGGGTGTCGAGCGCGACCTGCTGAAGGGCACCGTCGGCGCCGCCGAGCGCGAAGGCGGGCTGCGTGGTGCAGGGATCGGGAACCGTCAGCGTTCCCCTCCCGCCGGCGTGCAGGGTGGATACGGCCAAGCCGACGGCCAGCAGGGGCGCGAGGACGACGGCGACCGCCCTGACTGAGCGCGCCGCTCGGGCGGTGCGTGCCGTGGGTACTCGCGGTGTCGGTACCGACCACCGCCCTCGATCGATCCGGGACGCCGGCACCAGCGCGAGGAGCGCGCACAGGGCGCACAGGGCGAAGGAGTTCCGGAACGCGCCGGTGACCGCCGTCGTGATGATGCCGGACAGCGCGTGGTGGAGCGGGTCGAGACTGCCGTCGGGCGCGACCTGGTCGAACACCCTGTCCAGGTCGGGCAGCTTCCCGGCGGGGGTGTCGCCCAGCGTCTTCCCCAGCGTGCGGGCAAGGGAGACCTTGTCCGCCAGGGGCACGGGCTCACTCAGCCCGGCCTCGGTGCCCGCCACGATCGCGTGGTCGAGCCGGTTGGTCAGCGAGGAGGCCAGCAAAGGGGTGACCGCGGCAAGAGCGAGAACGAGACCGGCATGGCGCGCGGCGACCGAGAGAGTGCCGTCGAAGGCCAGGCGCGGGCCGAGACGGATGGACGCCTCCGTGAGGCTGGGTACCGCGAGCCCCAGGCCGAAGCCGGTCACGGCGAGCGCGGCGGCGGCCGTCGTCCAGCCTTTGTCGGGGACCAGAGCCAGAGTCACCAGTCCGCCGGCGACGGTCAGGCAGCCGGCAAGCGCCAGCATGCGCGGCCGAAGCCCGACGGTCACATAACGGCTGGCGAGGGTTCCGACGGGGAGCACGGTCGCCACGGCGGCAGCCGCCAGCGGCGTCGCATCCCAACCGTTGATCATCAGGAGGATGACGAGGAACAGCGCGCCCACCAGGGCCGCGGAAATCAAGGCGAGCGCCACATGTGCGGCCACCAGCCGCGCCCGCGCCGTACCCGCGGCCTGTGACGGGCCGCTCGGTCGCGGTGCGCCGCCGCGACTGGCCTGGTCGCCCTGGTCGCCGCGACGGTCTGGGGGTGGCGGACCGTGCGGAGCGGGGGCAGCGCGCCCGGCGGCCGGCAACGCCACGAGCGCGGCGGCGGCCAGCGGGGCCTGTACGAAGAAGATCGACCGCCAGCTGAACACCTCCGTCAGCAGGCCGCCCGCGGCGGGACCGAGCGCGGATCCGACCGCGGCCGCCGCCGACCACGCGGCGAGGCCCGCCTGGTCCGACCGGGCGAGCCGCGCGAGCAGCGGGAGCGAGCCCGCGAGCAGCAGCGCCGCGCCCGCCCCCTGGATGACGCGCAACCAGATCAGCGTTCCGAGCGAGCCGGACGTCGCGCATCCCAGGGACGCGACGAGGAAGACGACCAGGCCCAGGGCCGTCAGCGCGAGCCAGCCGCGCCTGCGCGCGAGCAGGAGCACCGGTACCGCCGCCAGCAGGATCGCGACGTTGTAGCCGGTCACCACCCAGGAGACTGCCGACACGGTCGAGTCGTACTCGGCGAGCAGGTCCGGCGCGGCGAGCACCACGATGGAGGCGTCCGCGAACGCGACCGTCACGGCGAGCGCCAGCAGCCAGCCAGACAGCGGCAGCGCCGCGCCAGCGGCACCCCGGGCTCGGATCACGCCTGCCGGCCGGCGAGCCGTCGCTGGGAGAGGGCGCGAGGAGCCCACCCGCGGCGCCGACGGTCCGCTGGCGCGGGCGGATACTGCTGCCCCTTCGTCGCTGGTCACAAAACCAGCGTCCTCGCGTCCCGGCGCACGGTCACTGGTACGGACCCGACTGTCACTCTCGCGACACACGTACAGCAGCGGCACCGGATCTCGCGCTCAGCTCTCGGTGCCGCGGGTTGGGTGGCGACCCGGCGGGCACGACGGGGACGCAGGCCTGCCGGGAGGTGGCGAGCGACGCGGCCCCGGCGGGGCGGCACGCGGCCGTGGCTGGGTGGTGATCGGGTGGCCCGAACCGAGGCGCTGGAGCTGTCCCTGCCGGATCTGGTGGCCTGGCTGGAACGGTCACGCCAGCAGGGACAGGCCCATTACGACGAGCAGCAGCGGTGTTGGCAGGTGCTCGGGCACCCCGAGGTCAGCGCGATCCTGGCCGACCACGCAACGTTCTTGTCCGACCTCGGTGACCTCATGCCCCGCCAGCCGGACCTGGACCTGTTCGCGCGCGGGAACTTCGTCCGGATGGACCCGCCCCGCCACCACCTGCTGCGCGGCCTGGTGAGCCGGGCGTTCAGCCCCCGGGCGGTCACCGGGCTGGCGCCGCGGATCGCGGCGGTGACGGCCGAACTGCTTGACGCGGCCGACGAACGCGACCGCGGCCGGCTCGATCTCATCGACGCACTCGCGTACCCGCTGCCAGTGATCGTGATTGTGGAGTTGCTCGGCCTGCCGGTCGCCGACCGGCCGATGTTCCGCCGCTGGGCCGACGCCTTGTTCGACCTGGAGGACGCCGGGCCGGACACATCCCTGCTCCGGCTCGCGGAACAGGCGGCGCGCCAGACCGTCCCGACGGTCCGGGAGATGAACGCCTACCTGCTCGACCGTATCCGGGCGGCCCGGGCACATCCGGCGGACGACCTCACCAGCCGGCTGGTAGCGGCGGAGGTCGACGGCCAGCGGCTGGCGGATGAAGAAATCATCGGCTTTGTCGGTCTACTGCTGATCGGCGGGCACATCACCACCACCGCGACGCTCGGCAACGCCGTCCTGTCCCTCGACGAGCATCCCGAGGCCGCGGCCCAGGTACGCGCCGACCGGACGCTGCTGCCCCCGGCGATCGAGGAGACGCTCCGGCTGCGCACACCATTCCCCCGCCTGGCCCGGCGGACCGCCACCGACGCGGCCGTCGGCACGGCCCTCATTCCGGCGGGGGACCTGGTCGTCGCCTGGCTGACGGCGGCGAACCGCGACGAACGGGTGTTCACGGACCCGGACCGGTTCGACCTGCACCGCCAGCCGAACCCGCACCTGACCTTCGGACATGGCATCCACTTCTGCATTGGCGCCCCGCTCGCCCGGCTCGAGGCGAACATCGCCCTCGGCGTACTGCTGGACCGCTACCACGACATCGCCGTCGCCACCGATCCGCCCGTCCGCCACCGCGACCCCTGGACCATGGTCGGCCCCGCCAGCCTGCCACTGGCGGTACACCCCCGCTGACAGCAGCGCACCGGCCAAACGATCCTGAATGTTTCCCGCCATGGCACCCGGCTGGTGAACCTCGGTGAACACGAGGCCCGGATCTGACCGGGGCATTCGAAAGCTACGAGCGGCAGACGACAGAGCCGGGGCGCGGGGTGCGGTGAGGCTGCTCCGGAATCAGCATGGGGGAGCGCGGGGCGCCGGCGTCCCGAAGAAGGCCGTCTCTTACTCGGCGCAGCAGCGCGAGATCCGGATCTCGCTGGGGCCCGCCGAGTGGGTGCGGGCCCGGCGAGACACGTCGGGACAGCGGGGTCGTCCCGCCAGTCGGCGCGGCGCCGTGGTGCTCGAGGGCGGCCCAGACGATCTTTCCTGGGCCCGTTACTGGCACATAGGTGCCCAGGATGGCGACGGCGGCGACGAGGTTCAGACCGCGACCGTGCTCGGCGAGGGAGCCGCACGGGCGGAGGGTGGGGCGGCCGGGTGCCGCGTCGAAGACGTCGATGACGAGGCGGCGGCCGGTATTCCACAGCCGCAGCCCGATCCACTGGAGCAACGGGTCGCTGGGGTCGGTCCCGGGGCCGGTGGAGGCGGTGACCGCGTTGGTCACCAGTTCGCTGACGGCCAGCCGCGCGTCGTCCAGGCACGTCACGAGGCCCCAGTCGTTGAGGGTGGCCGAGGTCTGGCGGCGGGCGATGGCGGTCGCGGACGGGGCGGCAGGCAGCCAGCGGGTTATCGACCAGCCGGGCGTCGTCGCCGAGGTGGCGGTCGTGGGTCCAGGCCGGTTGGCGGGCGGCTGGTCCGCGGCGAGGCCGGCCGTGGTCCGGTCAGGCGGTCGCGCCGGCGGGTCGAAGTCACAGGCTCCGGATGCGAAGGCGGGGGCCATGCGAAACGCTCCTGGACAGGCAGACGGACGTCGGCGGGTTCGGAAAGGTGAGAGCGCGGCGGCGCCGGACTGGCGGGTGACCTGCGCGCCGCACCCCGGACCAAGGATCACGGCTCGCGAAGAACCTGTCGCCACTGGTCGTTGCCGCTACGACGTTGCGGCAACGAATCGCAACCCCAGGCCGTCCTGAACATCCTGTATGTCGGAATTCGGCGCCGCGCCGGCCGGTATGTTGGTCCGCTATGTTTCGGCTGCGTGGGGGGAGGTTATGGCGTGATCACCGGTAGCGATCTGCGAGCCGCGCGCCTTAACGGCGGTGTCAGCCTGGGAGAACTGGCCCGCGCGATCAGCCGCGATAAAGGCCACCTCAGTCGGGTGGAAACAGGGCGCGGCCGGCAGGTGACACCCGCGCTCGTCCGGGACTACGAGCGGGCTTTGAATATCAAGATCACACCCGCCGTCGATGAGCCCCGAGCCGAATCCGATCAGGCCACCACCACCGACGTGCTACCTGCGCTGCGTTCGGCGGGGATTGGCACCCTCGTGGGGGGTGAGGTAGGCGAGATGAGCCCCAGTAAGGCGTCGACCGCGGAACTCGTCAGCTGTTTCACCAAGGCGGATCTCTCCTTTGATCGCCGTGCGGCGGCTCGGGCCGTCGCTGGCCTGCTTTTCGGAGCCGCGCTGCTCGAACAGGCCGAAAGCTGGCTGGTCGGCGGCGAGCCGCCGGCCGGTCCGCGACGCACCGCGGGCATCGGCTACCAGGAGATCGAGCAGATCGAACACGCGGCGCGGGTGTTCCGGGCCTGGGACCACCGGTTCGGCGGTGGGCTGCGGCGCAAGGCGGTCGTCGGGCAGCTCACCGAAGTCGCCGACGAGCTCCGCGACTTCGAGCACCCCGCTGATCTGACGCGCCGCCTGCATGGCGTGATGGCTCACCTCGCGGCGACCGCGGCGACGATGTCCTGGGACTCCGGCCAGGGCGGAGTGGCGCAGCGCTACTACCTGCTGGCCCTCCGCGCGGCCAGAGCGGGCGACGATCCCGGCTTTTGCGCGAACATTCTGGCCGGTATGGCGCGCCAACAGTATTACCTCGGGCGGGTCACCGAGGGGCTGGAACTCGTCCGGCTCGCGCAGGACAGCACGTCCGGACGCATCACCCCGGCGGTCCGAGCCATGCTGTACACCCGCGAGGCGTGGGCATATGCACAGCAGAACAGACCTGGCGCGTTCCGTCGTGCGACCAGCCGCGCGGAAGACGACCTGCGCGACGTCGATCCGGAACACGAGCCGTATTGGATCTCCTACTTCGACCAGGGTGAACTCGCTGGCGTGACCGGCGGGCGGTTGCTCGATCTCGCGCGTCAGACCCCTAAGCTCGCCGGCGAGGCGGCCACCTGGCTGGGCCAGGCCGTGGCATTGCGGAAAAACATCAGCCTGCGCAGTGCCGCACTCGACCAGATTGGTTTCGCCGAGATCCGCCTCATCCAGGGCGAGTTTGACGAGGCCGCCCGCCTCGGCCACGAAGCGCTGAACACGGTGGAACAGACCCAGTCCACCCGGGTACGGGTCAAACTCGCCGAATTCTACCGCCAGGCCGCATGCACCACGAACTCGCGCCCTGTCGTCGAGTTGTGCGCCCGGATAAGGCCTGTCCTACGCCCGACCCCGGCGCTCTGAACGGCACGAACCAACGGCGAGGAGGCCAGCATCCATGGTCCGTATCGGCATCACCGGGCACATGGATCTGACCCCCGCCAGCACCACGCTCGTCCGTACCGCCATCACCGAGGTCCTCACCCCTTACGCCCGCAACGGCCTGACGGGTGTCAGTTGCATCGCGGCCGGCGCGGACAGCATCTTCGCCGAGGTCGTCCTCGCCCTCGGCGGGGAGCTGGAGGTCATCCTGCCCGCGTCGGACTATCGGCGGTGCCGGGTCAGGCCGGACCACGCCGAACTGTTCGACACCCTTGTCCGCCGTGCCACCCGGGTCCGGGTCATGCCGTTCGACGAGTCCAACCGGACGGCCTACGAAGCCGCGAACGAGGCGCTGCTCGACTCCGTCGACCTTCTCTTGGCGGTCTGGGACGGCCGATCTCCGGCCGACCGAGGAGGAACCGCCGCCGTCGTCGAATCCGCCAGAGCCAGGAAGCTCGCGACCGACATCGTCTGGCCGCCTGGCATGCGGCGCTTGCGTCATAACAAGATCGGTGAAAGGAGGTAGGCGCGGTGCGTCGCCGATGGGGGAATATGTGCTGGCGCAGGGTCGGCCGGTGTGGAGCCGTGACCGATCCATCCTGAAGACAGACAGAAGGGGATCGAGCGATGACGCTCACCGACGACGAGGAGCAGATAGTCGCTCTCGCGTCGAAGTTCGTCGATGACCGCGTGCGCCCGCGGGTGCGCGATTTCGAGGACGACGACATCTATCCAGGTGAGCTCATCGACGAGATGAAGAAGCTCGGGTTCTTTGGACTACTGTCGCCCGCCGAGTACGGCGGTGCCGACGTCAGTACCGCGTGTTTCGCCCGGGTCACCGAGGAGCTCGCGCGGGGCTGGATGAGCCTGGCCGGTGCGATCGGCGGGCACTCCGTCATCACCTATCTGATCAGGACGTTCGGTACACCGGATCAGCGCGAACGGTACTTGCCCGCGATGGCCGACGGGGACATCCGCGCGACCATGGCGCTGACCGAACCCGGCGGTGGCAGTGACCTGCAGGCGATGCGCACGCATGCCGTTCGCGACGGGGACGGGTGGTCGATCACGGGGTCGAAGACGTGGATCTCCAACGCGGCGCATTCTGGGTTGATCGGCTTGCTGTGTCTCACCGACCGGGACGCCGAACCCAGGCACCGCGGCATGAGCGTGTTGCTGGTGGAGCCCGGGGACGGGCTGGTGATCTCCAAGAAGCTGTCCAAGCTCGGCTACCGCGGCGTCGAGGCGTGCGAGCTCGTCTTCGACGGGCGCAGGGTCTCCGGCGACGCGGTGCTCGGCGGCACACCGGGCCGGGGCTGGACCCAGATGATGCGTGGACTTGAAGTCGGCCGTGTCCAGGTAGCGGCGCGGGCGGTCGGTGTGGGCCAGGCGGCGTTGGACGACGCGGTCAGGTACGCGCAGGAGCGCGAGTCGTTCGGCCAACAGATCTGGAAGCACCAGTCGGTCGGCAACCTGCTCGCCGACATGGCCACGAGGATGCGCGCGGCGCGGCTGCTCACTCTCGACGCCGCCGAGCGGCTCGACGCGGGGGAGCGGGCCGACATGGAGGCGGGGATGGCGAAGCTGTTCGCCTCGGAGGCGGCGATGCAGGTGGCCCTCGACGCGATCCGTGTCCATGGCGGGTACGGCTACTCGAAGGAGTACGACGTCGAGCGGTACTTCCGGGACGCGCCGCTGATGATCGTCGGCGAGGGCACCAACGAGATCCAGCGCACCGTCATCGCGGGACAGCTCATCGCTCGCAACAAGATCTGACCTCATGCGCTGGGTAGCCTGGCCGTAGGAAGGGAGCGGGCCAGGGCCCGGCGGCGATGCAGACCTTTCTGCCGTATGCGGACTTCGCGGCGAGCGCCGCGGTTCTCGACGAGCGCCGGCTCGGCAAACAGCGGGTCGAGGCGCTGCAGGTGGATCGCCGCGGCGCCCGCGGCGGCCGCACTGAGCCGCGGCGTGGCTCAGGTGCGACAACGGTGGCGTCCTCCGTCGAGGCGCGCCGTCAGCCGATCTTCTCGAAGATGGCGGCGATACCCTGGCCACCGCCGATGCACAGTGTCTCGAGCGCGTAGCGGGCGTCGCGGCGGTGCATCTCGCGCAGCAGGGTCGCCAGGATCCGTCCGCCGGTGGCGGCGACCGGATGGCCGAGCGAGATGCCCGAGCCGTTGACGTTGATCCGGTCCCAGTCCGTCTCGGTGACGCCCCACTCGCGGGTGCAGGCGAGGACCTGGGCGGCGAACGCCTCGTTGAGCTCGATGAGGTCCAGGTCCGAGAACTTCAGCCCGGCGCGCTCCAGCGCCCTCGCCGTCGCGGGGACCGGGCCGATGCCCATGGTGCGCGGTGGTACCCCGGCGACCGCCCAGGACACCAGACGGGCCAGCGGCCGCAGTCCCAGCCGCTCGGCCTCGGCGGGATGGGTGACGACGCAGGCCGAGGCGCCGTCGTTCTGGCCGCTGGCGTTGCCGGCGGTGACTGTCGCGTCCGGGTCTGTCTTGCCCATGATCGGCCTGAGCCTCGCGAGCGTCTCCAGGGACGTGTCCGGGCGGGGATGCTCGTCGGCGCTGACGACGACGGCCTCCTTGCGGCCCGGCACCGTCACCGGGACGATCTCTTCGTCGAACAGGCCGGACCGCTGGGCGGCGACGGCGCGCTGGTGGGAGCGCAGCGCGAGCTCGTCCTGCTCGGCGCGGGGGATCGAGTACTCCTTACGGAGGTTCTCCGCTGTCTCGATCATGCCGCCGGGGACGGGGAAGTTC
>Ga0068858_100005235_pt1 | contig 12711 bp, 13 predicted proteins | sample KBSSwiS12_FD_66589 | JGI IMG/M metagenome (GOLD analysis project Ga0068858, IMG submission 66589) | Switchgrass rhizosphere microbial communities from Kellogg Biological Station, Michigan, USA - KBS Switchgrass S1-2 | ecosystem: Host-associated > Plants > Roots > Rhizosphere > Soil ... | reverse complement strand
CGTCACCGCGATCGACTACTTCTCCAAGACCAGCGTGCGAGGCAGCGACGCGGCCGGCGTGTCGAGCCGGAGGTCTCTTCGAATTCCAGCGTCCATCACGCCAGCGGGCGCAAATCTGCGGAGCAATCGCAGGCGGCTGGCAAGCCCGCCGGCCGTGTATCGGAGTTTCGGGCGAGCCGCAGTGGCAGCTTCCAGCACGATGTCCGCCACGACGCCTGGCTGGCCTGCAGCCGCGACCAACTCCTTGAGCCTCTTGCCCACGGCCGCACGAACCCCGCGGTACTCGTCGAGCTTCGAGTCGGCTTCCAGCAAGTGCGCGTCGAACTGCGTCTTGGTGTACGCGGGCTCGACGACCGAGACCCGGATGCCCCTCGTGCGCAACTCATGGTCGAGCGATTCCGAATACCCTTCGATTGCGTGCTTGGTTGCGGCATAAAGGGCCATGTACGGTGCCGGCAGGAAACCCAGCACGGAGCCGATGTTGATGATGCGACCACCCCCTTGGTGCCGCATGTGGGGCACGACGGCGCGCGTCATCCGGACGGTCCCGAAGAAGTTCGTATCGAAGATCGACCGCGCCTGCTCGATCGAGCTCTCTTCCGCTCCTGCGGGCGCGATACTGAAGCCGGCATTGTTCACGAGCAGGTCGATGCGGCCGTCCAACCGCATCACTTCCCTCACGACGGCTTCGACTGATTCATCGCTGGTTACGTCGAGGGACAGCGTCTCGAACGATCGCTGGCCCGCCTCGGCTCCCCGTCTGCTGGTGCCGTAGACTTTGTAGCCGGCCCGGGCGAGCCGCTCCGCCGTGGCTTGGCCGATGCCTGACGAGGCGCCCGTCACGAGTGCGATCTTTCTTTCGAGCTTAGCCATGTGTTTCTCCTGAAGAGGCGGGACGGCCGCGCACGATCAGATTGCCCACAGACACCTGCACGGCTTCGTTGTTCTGATTCAGCGTCGTGGCCCTCACCTTGATGATTCCCTGGTCGGGACGAGACTTCGAGGCTCGTATCTCGAGCACTTCGCTTTCGACCCGAAGCTCATCCCCTGGCCGAACCGGTCGTGGCCAGCGAAGTTCGTCAAAGCCGGCAGCGACGATGCCGCCAGCGGGTTTGAGATCGCTGTCGACCAAGAGCCGCATCGTGATCGCGGCGGTGTGCCAGCCGCTCGCGGCGAGACCTCCAAGTATCGACTCGGTGGCGGCCCTTTCGTCGAGATGAAACGGTTGCGGATCGAATTCGGCGGCAAAGCTCTTGATGCGGTCCGCATCGATGTGGATGCGCCCGGACCCGAAGGTTTGTCCCGCTTGAAAGTCCTTCAGGTATCGCTCGGTCATATCGCCCTCCGCTCTTGGCTCCCGAGTCGCACGCTCAGGGTGTGGTGCAACCCACGCCTATATATGACTATCGTCATCATTATTTAATCATGACGACCATCATGTATACTGTCAAGAGAGAAGAATGTCGGGAGAATCAGGATGAAAGTGAGCAGGGAACAGGCCGCCCAGAATCGGGAACGGATCGTCGAGGCGGCAGCCCAGCTATTCCGCGAGCGGGGCTTCGACGGGATCGGCGTCGCGGATCTGATGAAAGAGGCGGGGCTCACGCATGGCGGCTTCTACGGACATTTCTCCTCGAAGGAGGACCTGATCGCCGAGGCGTCTGCCCGCGCGCTGACGCACTCGCTTGCGCTCTGGAGCAAGCTCGCGAAGCGTGCGCCACGTGATCCGCTGTCCGCGATCGCCGGCGTCTATCTGACCGGCAGACATCGCGACAATCCGGGCGCGGGTTGTCTGCTGGCGGCGCTCGGACCGGACGTCTCGCGACAGGGTCGGGCCGTGCGGCGCGCCGTCACCGACTATGTGCGTTCCGCTTGCGATCTTCTGGCGACACTGGTTCCGGGCAAATCGAAAGCGGCACGACGACAGAAGGCGATCGGCACCTACGCAACATTGGTGGGCGCAATGGTCATCGCGCGGGCGGTCGATGATCCGACGCTGTCGCAGGAAATCCTGGACGCCGGCCTGGCGTCTATCAAGGACTGATTCTGAAGCCCGATTCCAGCAGATTTCGATACTCCACCTTGACCCGCATTCACGCGCGTGTTCGGGCTCGTCGCCACGTACGGCTCGCATTCACCATGATCTCGCTCGTCGTCATTCTTCTCACGTCGGAGTCCGGCGCTTCCGCTCAAACGAGTCCTCCCACAGTGCGCGCCCATCGTGTGACCGATCCGATTCATGTTGACGGGAGGCTCGACGAGCCGATCTACGCCGCCACCGAGGCGATCAGCGGGTTCGTGCAGCAGGAGCCCGACGAGGGCAAGCCTGCCACCGAGAAGACCGACGCCTGGATCTTCTTCGACGACAAGAACATCTACGTGTCGGCACGCTGCTACGAATCGCACCCGGAACGGCGGGTCGCCAACGAGATGCGTCGAGACACGGCGCAATTGCGGCAGAACGACCACTTCGCGGTGCTCTTTGACACGTTCCACGACAAGCGCAACGGCTACATCTTCTACGCCAACGCGATCGGCGGGCTCTCCGACGGGCAGATCACCGATGAGGGTCCGCCCAACAACGACTGGAACACGGTGTGGGACGTGAAGACCGGGCGCTTCGATGGCGGATGGACCATCGAGATGGCGATTCCGTTCAAGTCCCTGCGCTACCAGCCTGGGGTGGATCAAACCTGGGGGATCAACCTCCGACGCGTCGTGCGGTGGAAGAACGAGTGGTCCCACCTCGCCCCGGTGCCGCGCGCGCTCACCACCTTCCGCGGCATCCTCAAGGTCTCGTCGGCGGGCGCCCTCGAAGGCCTGCAGGTTCCCTCGGGCGGCCGCAACCTGGAACTGAAGCCATACGCGCTCGCGGGCGTGTCCACCGATCGGACCGTGACGCCGCTGCTGTCCAACGACCCGACCGGGCGCATGGGCGGGGACCTGAAATTCGGCATCACGCAGAGCCTGACGGCTGACCTCACCATCAACACCGACTTCTCGCAGGTGGAGGTCGACGAACAGCAGGTCAACCTGACCCGCTTCGACCTGTTCTTTCCCGAGAAACGAGACTTCTTTCTCGAGGGCCTGGGCACGTTTGCGTTCGCCGGCCGCGCCAGTTCGGGCGTCGGCGCGGGCGCCGGCGACACGCCGTACCTCTTCTTCACCCGGCGCATCGGCCTCGATCAATCTCGCGTGATCCCACTGCGCGTGGGCGCCCGAGCGAACGGAAAAGCCGGCAAGGTCACCTTCGGCGCGATCAACGTACAAACGGGCGACGAGACGACCGCGAAGGTCGAGTCGGCGAACTTCACCGTGCTGCGCGCCAAGCGCGACATCCTGCGGCGCAGCAGCATCGGCGGTATGTTCACCCATCGGACCGCCACGCCTGGTCGGACGGGATCGAACGACGGCTTCGGCGTGGACGTCGCGACGTCGTTCTACCAGAACGTTCGCTTCGAGGCGTATCTCGCGGGCACACGAACAGAAGGGCGTGAAGGCGACAACCTCAGCTACCGTGGCTTCTTCGACTACAACGCCGATCGGTTCGGCGCTCAGGTGGAGCGGCTCGTCGTCGAGCCGAATTTCCTCCCCGACGAATACGACTCCGACCCGCGCGCAGACGTGGTGGCGCTTCGCAACCGTGCGATTGTCGTGAAGTTCAACCGGCTGTTCCGGCTGTAGCGACGTGGGCGTAGGGACTGACTCTTGACACGCGAAGCGGAGCGCTACCATAATCCGGCCTCATGAATCCAGTGAGGATCGGCGGCAACTCCGGCGTCGTGGCACCGTCGCCCGACCTGTCGGTCGTGTCGATCCTCGCTCTGCTGCTCAGCGTCCTGCTACTTAGCCTGGGATTGCTTCTGGGAAGCACCCACGTCGCCGGATGATGTAGTTACCACACGTTCAGCAACACAAAGGGCCATCATCCGTAAGGGTGATGGCCCTTTTGCTTTTTGAGGACCTATGGAGCTCGGAGAACTCAAAACCTTCGTCACGGTCGTCGCCGAACACAGCTTCTCCCTGGCCGCGATCAAACTCTGTCGAACTCAGCCGGCGGTGAGCCAAGCTATCCGCCGCCTTGAAGAGGACCTGGGCGAGCGTTTGTTCGATCGCCGCGCGAAGCATCCCACCCTGACGCAGGCAGGCGATGCCCTTTTGCCCGAGGCAATCCGATTGCTCAGAATGGCCGACGAAGCGGCGGCAACGATTCGCCAACTCTCGCAGCGGGACCGCCCGGTCCTGCGCATCGGCGGGGATGAAGCAGCCGCTCACGTCCTGCTGCCGGCGTTGAAGTTCTTCCTCGCAAAACAGCCGCACGTCAGCATCGAGTTCCGGCGCGTGGCCGACCTGGACACGCTCGGGGAAGTGGGAGCGGGAACCATCGACATCGGCGTGACGACCAGGGAACGTGTGCCCGCGCCGTTGTCGTCCGTGCAGGTGCCCGTCCTGTCTGCCGGCTTCTGCGTCCTGCTGCCAACGAGACACCCGTTCGCGTCCCGGCACGAGGTGCCGATGACGATTCTGCACCCCGCCAGGCTCGTGACGCTGGCTGGTGTGCCACTGCCGACCCCCGTCTCGACGGGTGCCACGACCGATTCCGCGCTTCCCCCAGGATCGTTTCTCATCATGCCGGGCGTTGACAGTCTGAAGCAGGCGGTCGCCAACGGTCTCGGCGCTGGGATCGTTCCGCGCGCCGCCGTCTCGAGCCTCACCGCCCATGCCGGCCTGGTCGTGATCCCGCTGTCGGCGGCGCGGGCAGCCAGCGCGTTGACGCTCGTCTACCGCGACTACGACGGACAGCCAAATGCTCTCGAGGACTTCGTCGAAGCCGTGCGGAGCACGGGCGAGGACCGCGCGTCGCGAAAAGCACCAGTCGCCATGAGGGCGGCGAGGTGAACCTTTCCTACGTTCACGGCGTCGGGGCCACGCCTCTGATCGCGGATTCGATCGGCGGCGCCCTGAGCGGTGCCGCCGAAAGCTGGGGCGACCGCGACGCGCTCGTGGCGTGTCATCAAGAGGTCCAGTTCGAGACGCTGCGCACAACGAATCTCGATGACGGTCACCGGGAAAGTTCAGAAGTTCAGGACGCGGGAGATTACCATGGCGGAGCTGGCTCCCGCCCGGGTGAACGACGCGGAGCCGACCTGAGGGTCGCGCTGAGAGGAGACCTGTGATGACAAGACTCTCGTGGATCATGCCGGCGGCTATCCTGTTCGCCAGCCACACTGCGTATGCGCAGCAAGGGTGCGAGAACCTGGTGAACTTGAAGCTGCCCTACACGCTCGTCACCTCGGCGACGAGCGTGCCGGAAGGCGCCGCACCGGCGCCCACCGCTCCGGGTGCACCCCCGGCGAGTCCTGGCGTGGTACCCGCCCATTGCGACGTTCGCGGAGTGATACGACCGAGCCGCGATTCTGAAATCAGGTTTGCCCTCTGGCTGCCGGCTTCCACCTGGAACGCCAAGTACCGGCAGGAAGGCAACGGTGGATGGGCAGGCGCCATCAATACCGCCTCCTTCGCAGAGCCATTGCGCCGCGGTTACGCCGTCGCTGGCACCGACGATGGCCATGCAGGTGGCGCCGGCGCGAACTGGGCCATCGGGCATCCGGAGAAACTGATCGACTTCGGGTATCGCGCCGTGCATGAAACCGCGATGCAGTCCAAAGCGATCATCCGCGCGTTCTACGGCCGCGACCCGGAGCGAAGCTACTTCGACGGCTGCTCCGACGGCGGCCGCGAAGCGCTGATGGAGGCGCAGCGCTTTCCGGAAGACTTCAACGGTGTTCTCGCAGGCGCCCCGGCAAACAACTGGTCGCACTTATTCACGGCGTTCGTGTGGAATGAACGCGCGCTCCTGGCGACGCCGGAGAGCGCGATTCCGCCTGCCAAGCTCCCCGTCATCCAGCGCGCCGTGATGGCCGCATGCGATCGTCTGGACGGCGTGGCTGACGGCCTGATCGAGAATCCGCGCGCCTGCACGTTCGATCCCTCCGTGCTCGTCTGCAAAGACGGGGATGCGCCCGATTGTCTACCCAAAGCCCAGGTCGATGCGCTGCGGAAGATCTACGAAGGACCGCGCAATCCGCGCACCCAGGAACGCATCTTCGTTGGACAGCCGCTCGGGACCGAAGCGGTACCTGGCAGCTGGGGCGCCTGGATCACGCCGGCGAACGCCGCAAACGCCATCCAGTTCGGGTTCGGCAACAGCTACTACGGGGCAGCGGTATTCGAGGATCCGACGTGGAATTTCCGGATGTTCGACTTCGATCGCGACGTGAGCATCGGCGACGGCAAAGCGGGACCGATCCTCAACGCAACCAGCCCCGACCTGCGGTCGTTCCGTGCGTCAGGCGGGAAGCTCATTCAGTACCACGGGTGGGGAGACGCCGCCATTCCAGCGCCGAGTTCGATCGAGTACTACGAGGCGGTGCGCACGTTTCTCTCGAAATACCCTGATGCGCGCACGCTTGGCGCTCCGCCGACCGAGGATTTCTACCGGCTGTTTCTCGTGCCCGGGATGGCGCATTGCGGTGGCGGCTCAGGCCCGAACAGCTTCGGTAACGGGGGCGGTGGAGCGGCGATCAGCCGGGATCCTGAACGCGACATTTTCTCCGCACTGGAGCGATGGGTGGAGCAAGGCGTCGCGCCCGAGCGCGTGGTCGGCACCGGACGGGCCACTGATGATCCGTCGAAGCCGCTCACCCGGCCGCTGTGCCCCTATCCGCGGGTGGCGCAGTACCGGGGCTCGGGTGACGTGAACGACGCGGCGAGCTTCGTCTGTGCCGCACCGTCGTCGAGATAACGCCGGTGACCGACACCAAGCGCGTCCTCATCTTCGACACCACGCTGCGCGACGCGAGCAGTCGCCGGCTGCAGCATGACGCAGCCGGTGCCCGAAGAATCTTACGAAGTCTTTTCGTACCTCAGTCTTGTTTCGAGTTAAAGAGAGGCCTATGCGTATCGTGCGCGCACTGCGGCTTGTGACTCTCTATGCCGGGTTCATCGCCCTTGCCTCGACCCCTCATTCGATTGTGGCGGACGGGGCGACGTCATGCGAGAGCCTGTCCACGCTGGTGCTGCCGAACACGACGATCACCTCGTCTCAAGCTGTGGCGGCCGGTGGGTTCATGCCGCCGGCATCGCCGGGACGCGCGGGAGGACCGGGTGGCGGCGGGCAGGCCTTTGCCGAATTGCCCGCGTTCTGCCGCGTGGCGGCCATACTCAAGCCCTCGTCGGATTCCGACATCAGGGTCGAGGTGTGGCTGCCGGCGGCGGGGTGGAACGGCAAATTCGAGGCGGTCGGCAACGGCGGATTCGCGGGTTCGATCAGCTATCCGGCAATGGCGCAGGCGTTGCGCCGCGGGTACGCGACCAGCTCGACCGATACCGGCCACAGCGGCGGAGGGGCCAATTTCGCGATGGGCCATCCCGAGAAGCTGATCGACTTCGGTTATCGGTCGGTTCACGAGATGACCGTCGCCGCCAAGGCCATCGTCGGCGCGTTCTACGCCAGTGGTCCCCAGCAGTCGTATTTCAACGGCTGCTCCACGGGCGGGCGGCAGGCGCTTCAGGAAGCGCAGCGTTTCCCGAGCGACTTCAACGGCATTATCGCCGGGGCGGCGCCGCACATCCAGCCGCGGCTCCTATCGGGCGTGGTGTGGGTCGGGCAGGCCGCGCTGAAGGATCCGCGCAGCTCGATTCCTCGGACCAAGTATCCGGCTATTCACAAAGCCGTTCTCGCATCCTGCGATGCGCTCGACGGACTCAAGGACGGGCTCATCGACGACCCGACCCGCTGCCACTTCGATCCCAAGGTCCTGCAATGCCGGGGTAACGATGGGTCGGAGTGTCTGACGGCGGCGCAAGTCGAGACGGCCAGGAAGATCATGGCGCCTGAATCCCGCACGGGATCGGAAGTCTTCCTTGGCCTCGAGCGCGGCGGCGAACTGGGATGGGGCGGCCTGACGGGCGGTCCAGAGCCAAACGGCGACGGCATCGGTCAGTTCAAATACATCGTGTTCGAAAATCCGAACTGGGACTGGCGGACCTTTAACGCGAAGACCGACGTCGCCCGCGCGGAAAACGCGTACGGCGGGCTCATCAACGCGAACGACCCGAACCTCAAGCCGTTTGCGTTTCATGGCGGCAAACTCATCACCTATCACGGATGGGCCGACACGACCATTCCGTCGCACGCCAGCATCGCGTACTACGAACGTGTGCTCGATACGATGGGCGGCGTCTCGAAGACTCAGGATTGGTACCGCCTCTTCATGGTGCCGGGAATGGGCCACTGCGGCGGCGGCGAGGGTCCGAACAGCTTCGACATGCTGACCGCGCTCGAGCAGTGGGTGGAAAAAGGCCGGGCGCCCGCGCAGATCGCGGCGTCTCACAGCACGGCCGGGAACGTGGACCGCACGCGCCCGCTGTGTCCGTATCCACAGGTGGCTCGATACACAGGGACCGGCAGCATCGATGACGCTGCCAACTTCGTTTGCCGGATGCCGTAGCGCCATCACCTGCGTCCGGATCGTTTCGCGGTGTAACGCTCCTGGCCTGCCGCTGGCGAGAGCGGCCCGTGTCGAGCGCGAGGGCTACATTCGCGTCGTCGATGATTCTTACTTCCTCGCCCACGGGGGCGTCCACAGCTTGATGCGCCCTTCCCACAGACTCTTGTTGTTCTCCTCGCACGAGTACTCGAAGAGCGGCGCGTCGAGCCGCGTGAACACGCGCTCGTTGCTCCACGGCTTGGTGTAGGTCTTCGGATCGGTAATGGTGATCGTCTGACCGATGCGATCGGCGTCGAGGCGCCTGAAGGTCTGCGTCACGCGCAACTGGTCGCTGTGCGGATGGCCGATGGTGTCGAGGCGCGTATAGCCATTGAACCCCTGCGATTCGACGACGAGGGTATCGCCGTCCCAGCGCGCCAGCGAGTAGCCGTACCAGGTGGGATTGCCCTCCGCATGCTTCGGCAGTGTGCTGCTGAACGGCACGATGTGGTGCAGCATGTCGAGCTCGAACATGAAAGCGATGTGACGATCGTCCTGCATGATTTGAATCGGATACGGCGCGTTCATCATCCGTGTCAGACCGTACGGAAAGCAGTTGCCGGTGGCGTCGTCATTGTTGGCGTCGTACGAGGTCCACCCCTGAAGCCCCCACGGGGTGAACGGCAGCTCGGCGCGGTTGCCCTTCGCGTAGATCGCCTGGCGGGCGGCCGGCGTGTCGGCCGGCGAGAACGGGGGCTCGGCATAGCCGACCTGATTGCGCCCGTTACGCGTCATGTCCGGGACATACGGTGCGGACCACACACCGCTGAAGTCGGGTTTGCCGTTGGACTGGCGGGGTGCCGGGCCTGCCGCGGGCCTGCCGCCGGGCGCCGGTGCCTGCGCCACGAGATGCAACGAAACCGCGAGAACGACAGCCGCCGCCCAGAACATTCTCTTCATAGGCACGATGATACCAGCCTCGGGCGCGGGCTCCTGCCTGGGTTGCAGGGCTCAGGCTCTTTCAGTATTTTTTGCATGTTTCGGTTGAATACCTACGGCTGCGGGTGAGGCAAGCTCGCGGCTTGACGATTGAATAGCTGCACGATCAGTCCTGGCGCAGGGCGAGCATCGGATCGACTGCCGCGGCGCCGAGGGCTGGCCGAAGGGCCGCGGCGACGCCAACCGTCAGTATCAGCACGAAGACTGCAAGGAGTGCGAGCGGTGTCATTGCGCTCTGATTTCCGGCGAGCAGCGGCCAGATCGCGCGAATCAATGCGAATGAGAGCACGCCTCCCGCGATCGAGCCCGCGCCGACGATCGTCACAGCGTCCCGCAACATCAATCGCATGATCGCCGACCACGATGCGCCTAAGGCGATTCGAACGCCGATCTCGAATCGGCGGCGGTTGGCCGCGTAGCTCACGATTCCGTACAGGCCGGTCATCGCGAGCACCAGGCCCAGAGCGCCGAGCGCGCTGAGGAAAATCGTCGCGACACGGACCGGCAGCAGCACCGCAGCGAGTCGCGCGGCCATCGGTGCGACGGTGATGGCGGCCCCGGGCTCGAGCGTGCCCACTGTTCGCTCGAGTGCCCGGATCGCGCCGGCCGCAGACCCAGCGACCCGGACGACCAACGAAGGGGAGAGCGCCGGAAAGTAGAGAACCGCAATACGGTCTCCGCCGAAGACCTGTACCGCACTGTCTTGTGAGACGCCGACGATCTGAAGCCGCCGCGCCGCCCTGCCGTTTTCCGGATCGCGCGGGAGCAGCAGCTGCTGATCGATGACGTCCAGGGAACCGAAATAGCGGCGCGCGAGCGTCTCACCGATGACCACAGGCGTCGTGGGCGTGGAAGCACGACGCACGTCTTCGTCGCCGAAGTCCCGCCCTCGAAGAACGTGAATACCGACGGTTTCGAGATATCGGGGTCCCACCCGATTGACCTCGACCGGGAAACCCTGGTCATCGGTCGCACCAACCTTGTGGACGCGATCGAAGCCGATGAGTCCCACCGGCAAATCGCCCGACGAGACCGCCTCGACCGCAGGGAGGGTTTCGAGAGCGTCTCTGAGCGCAAAAAAATCCGAGCCGGCAGACGAGGTGGGCAGCCGCATCTCGATCGAAATGGTGTGCGTGATGTCGAACCCCGGGTCGGCGAGCTGCTGGCGCACCATGGTGAACAGCAACGCACAGGCGCCAACCAGCAAGATGAACGACACACCCACTTGCCCGACGACCAGCGATTGTTTCAGGCCCCACCGTTTCAGCGTGATTCCGTTTCGTGACGGCTGAAGCCCCACGCCCGGCGTTGACCGATTCGCGGTCAGCGCGGGGCCGAGGCCGCAGGCAATGGTGACGACAATGGTCAGCAGGCCGCATTGCACCAACGACAGAGGGGCAGGGATCAAATCTATCCCCGCGTTCGCGATCAGAGCCGTTCTCGGAAGAATTGTCGTGACGCCGAGCCAGAACGCTGCACCTGCCAGGCATCCGAGCGTCGCGATGACGAGGCTTTCCGCGAGGAACTGCTGGAGCAGCCGCCCTCGAGTCGCGCCCAATGCGAGGCGAATGGAGGTTTCGCGCGCGCGTTCGGCCGCCCGTGCGAGAAGGAGGCCGGCGACATTGGCGCACGCCACGAGGAGAACCAAGCCGACAACGGCATAGAGGGCGCCAGCGAGGGTCAGGGCGATCCGACCGGCCGGAGCCTCCAGCCGTTGGATGACTCCACGGGTGAGCGGCACGATCGACAGCGTCCGGCGCAGTCCCGGGTTGTCGTCAGGAAATCGCCGCTCCAGATCCTGGGCCGCCACCGCAAGCGCTGCCGAGACCTGCTGCATGGTCATCCCATTCCGCAAACGCCCGACCAGATCGAATTGAGCGGCGCCGCGGGCTTCGAGAGCGCGGTTGACCCGGGGGCCAAGCGGCACATAGACGCTCGGCGACACCAGTGGCCCGATCATCGAATAGACATCCTTAGGGAGCACACCGGCGACCGTATACGGCCAGCCGTTCAGGAAGAGCGTCCGCCCGACAACGGCCTGATCGGCGCCGAGGCGCTGCCAGAAACCGTGGCTGATCACCACGACGTTGGCATCCTTGATGGTGCCGACATCGTCTTTCGAACCGAACGTACGGCCGTAGAGCGCATGGAGACCCAGCACCTCGAAGAAGTTCTCGCTCACGACCCGCGCCCCGACCGTGGTCGTCGTGTCGCCTGATCGATACGTCAACGTCGAGGCCTGCATCGCCGCGAGATCGACGAATGCGTCGTTCGTGCGAACGTCGACGTAGTTGGGATAGGAAAGACCCGGTGTGAGGCGGAAGAGGTCGCCTGACGCTACGGCCCCGGTCATTCCCGTCTGGAACAGGAGGGATCGAAGCACGCTGTACACGGCTACATTGATCCCGACACCGAGGCCGATGGAAATGGTCGTCGTGGTCAGCAGGATCGGACGCTTCGCGAGCACCCGAATCGCGTAGCGAAGGTCCTGAATCACGTGCTCGATCATCGGCCAGCCCTGGCGGTACCGGTAGGCCTCTTGTGTCTGGAGAGCGCCGCCGAACTTGAGCGCTGCTTCCCGACGCGCCTCTTCTGCGGACATCCCGCGCGCGAGATTGTCAGCGGTCGCAAAGTCCAGATGGGCGCCAATCTCGTCGGAGAGATCGGCGTCGGCCTGGCGACGACGGAACAATGCGAGCACCCGAGCCAGGAGCGGTCTCATGGCAAGCCTTTGGAGAGCTTGAAGAACTTCGCCACGATGCCCGCGGCGCGCTGCCAGTCACCTTCCTCTGTCTGAAGATGTTGCTCTCCTCGACGCGTGATCGAATAGAACTTGACCCGGCGCCCGGTGCTCGATTCGCCCCACTTCGTGGCAATCCACCCGTGATGCTGCAGTTTCAATAACGCAGGGTAGATCGTGCCCTGATTGATGCTGAGCTGGTCGTTGCTGATCTGCTCGATCCGCCGCGCGATCGAGTATCCGTGCAACGGCCCCATGGCCTCGAGCGTCTTGAGGATCATCAGATCCAGCGTGCCATGCAACACGTCGGCTTTGCGGCGCTCCATGTGTTGGTAAGCTACATCTTCATGTGTTGAACGTCAACAGTCCCCCCAAGCGGGTCTCCGGTCCTGCACGCATGCAAATACAGGGTTGCCGCGTGCCGGTGTAGCATCTTCATGCCTGGAGGCGGTATGAAACGGAACACCGTGGTCGTGCTTT
>Ga0068858_100005234_pt1 | contig 12712 bp, 16 predicted proteins | sample KBSSwiS12_FD_66589 | JGI IMG/M metagenome (GOLD analysis project Ga0068858, IMG submission 66589) | Switchgrass rhizosphere microbial communities from Kellogg Biological Station, Michigan, USA - KBS Switchgrass S1-2 | ecosystem: Host-associated > Plants > Roots > Rhizosphere > Soil ... | reverse complement strand
CAAACAGGCAGCGCCAAGATCCTATACCCGGGTAGCCATCGTAGCGCATTCGCTTGGAGCAGTGGTCTCACGTCGCGCGATCCTGGATGGGATCGAGTGCGGCGCCACCTGGCCAGAGCGTAGTCGCCTGATCCTGTTTGCGCCCGCACACATGGGCACGCGCCTGCTCAAAGATCAATCGATGCTGTCAGGAGGCCTCGGCGGGATCGTCTCGACTATTCTGGTGGCGTGGAAACTCAGCCGGCCGGCCGCCGACGATCTCAAATACGGCAGTCCGTTTCTGAAGAAGCTTTGGGCAGACACCAAACGCTATCTCGACGAAGGGTGGGCGGAACCCTTGCGGGCCAAGCAAGTCCTCTTCGGCGAACACGAGATAGTCGTCGACGTCGGGCGATTTTGCGACGATCCAATCCAGCAGGTGTGGCCCAACCACACGCATGTGAGCATCTGCAAAGTCGAAGAGGCCGCGACCTTTGTCCGGGACAACCTCGTATGATAGCGTCGAACGGAATTTCCGCCGTCATAGATCGTGCGGTCGATGATACGTTGAGTCAGTTCTGCTGCAAGGAGCTCGTCAGGTTTGCGCTTCGGGCAGTAACGAAGCCACCAAGCTACACAGCTGAACTCTTTCGCATTCACAGCGACCGCGTAATCGCCCCACACGAAACGGAATACAGGACTTCAGTCGATGAGCTAATCGAGATGTGTTCGCTTATCAGCATCTTCACGGGCGACCTCGCCACCGCACTGCGAACGCGCGACATGCCCGAAATCGACATCCTTCGAATCCTTCGGAACAAGGCTATCGAGCGATACATGACAGTGTATTACCCGATGTCCTACGGCATCCTCGCGCGCGCGGACCTAGAGGGATCGCTGCCCAGCGAGTTCCGATCGGCGGATAGTGAGGAAAGAAGCGACCCGGCGTGGGGTTTGGCACTTCAACGGTTCCTGGCATTGAATGCACAGCTTCTCAGCGACAGCTCTTTGCTGGACTTCCTTTTCCTGCTCGACGACCATGTCGTCCATGGGACGCATATCACAGAGCTTCAACGAGCTTTTGCTAACAGCGAACGCATGGCCGCGTGGCTCGACCGGGAAGAGCGGGTCGCACTTCTCGACGGGCTTGGACGTATGCTGGATTTCTCGGAAGCATTGCGTGAGCTGCTAGAGGACCTGACCGAGCTGCCGATCCTGCGTGGCCGAATCTGGCTGCATTATTCCTACTGGCTTGGCAACGGCGGCGCGCGCGTTCGCGATACAACGGATTGGCTGGCACGTGCGCTCCAGAGCACAGCTTTGGCACAGTCCGACAAAGACAGTGCATCACGCGCCTTGGAGATTACCTTCGCCCGTTTAACGTCTGCACGCCAGTATGCGGGTCAGGTGCTCGATCTCATCTTCCCACTGGTTCTGCCGTTACCCAGCTTAACGGCCTAGGCCGGGCATCGCCGAAGCCGATCCAAGCGAGCCGCTATCTGCTTGAACCGATCAATGCCGGCCAAATCTCCCGCAAGTGCGCGTGCGCCGAGCCGCTCGGCGACGAACAGCGGTGCGCGCTCTCCGTAGCGACGCTCAATGGCCAGCGCCTCCGCCATCCGCGCCTGTGACGGCGGTTAGGGTCACACGACGGTCATCAACTGCGATGGATACCCGGCCTGCAGCGCCAGCACGTCTTCCATCGAGCCATGTAGCCAGCGATCGTGATCCTCCTTCAGGAGGATCACCGGCATCGCTTTGGGATGCTTCGGCGCGACCAGCGGGTTCGGTTCGGTTGTGCAGAAGGCATAGACCCGGTCGTGGTCCTGATCGACCTTCCAGATCCCTGCAAAGCACGGCTCGGGCTGATCCTCCACCGTGAACCACCAGTTGAGGTCACCGGGCCCGCCGCGATCGGCCGTCGCCTTCGGCTCCGCGAACCGCGTGAACGGCAACAGGCAACGATGCTCGGGCTTCAATAGCCACGGCTTCCACATATTGTTGCCGAGGTTCCGGCAGTTGGTCCACCAATCGTAGAGATAGGGCATCTCTCCCTCGCGCGCCGGCCGCTTGCGCTCCTTGCGCGTCGGGAAGCCCCATTTCATGGTGCTCAGCACCCAGGCCCCATCCTGCTCGCGAATGACATAGCCGGGTTTGCCGGGGGCGGCGTAGTCCTTCTCGACCGTCAGCTCATTCCGGAAATCGTCGTTCGCCTTGAAATATTCGAGGTACTCGGCACGGGAGACCTTGAGGTTGTAGAGGTTGCACATGAACGGATTTTGCGCGGCCGGTCGCGCCCGCGCAAGACCTCTATGCTGGCTAAATCCGCGATGGTGTCTCCGGTGTCCCGCAAGTGGGTGGAGTGCTGACGGCGGGCGGCTCAGCCATTATATTGCTGACATATTTCGCGGCCTCACGTCGAATGGGATAGTACACAATGTAGGTGTACCCTAGAACAGCGACTGTCATAGTAATAGATATGACAATTCCCGTGGCAAGTAATAACTCTGGGTGCCAAATTGCGACGGGATTATCTAAATGAGAGAGCTTCCAATAAATGACATAGGGTAGAACTCCCATCACACCAGCAACGAACATAACAAATATCACAAATTGAAAGTGGTTCGGATTTGGTAGACGTCCGACAAAAGCTTTTTGGTAGAAATATGAAGAAATTTTCTCCCAAATTAGTAGATTTTCACCACAATAATCCGCAATTTGTATTTCAATGGATCGCGATCGAGCGCCGAGAACTATAAGTGAGTACGTCGTGTGTAGGAAGTCAAATATCAGATATGCGCATGTTGGATTAATCAGTATCCATATAGTATAAAGCACGTACCACCGTGGCTCATTTAGCGAAACCAAGCTCGCGCTGTTGGTTATTAGCCAGATAAGGCTACCGAATACCGCGGATATAACAAGCTGAAACTGCCTAACGTGCTTCTTAAAACTGTCAGTAAAAAGTAATACCTCAGCGCGTATGTTGCTATGTTCGTGCAACAAAATATCTATTCGACGATCAGTCATTTTACTTGTTGGCATCTAGCGCCCCCCACCAGCTCTTTCGAACTGATAGGCCTTTGCGCCCTCGTTGTAACAATTCGATTGGACCACTTTGGTTCAAAACGGCCCCCATCGGTTCTGAGCTGAGCCGTTATACGCACGAGTCGGAGGGTCGATCGCTCGTCGAACAACCGACATTTCCCACAACGCGTACCTCAACAATTACGACCCGATACGTATTGAAACCGACAGTATGCCCGCAGGCTGGGCACACAGTCTCTAGGTCGCAGGCCTCATTTTCGGAAAATAAGCCAATGAAGGCGCCTGGGGAATTTCGCCGATTGCCTAGAACTTAACACCCTGCTCAGCCGGCGCTGATCGCTCGCACTGGCCCGAGTAGTGCCCGGCCCTGCCATCAATAGTGATTCGACCGTTGCGGCGATCGATATAGACCTTCGGATTGTTGATGAAGTTGACCGCGGCGGAACCAGTGATCGAGGTGGAATCCATTTTTAGATCTTTGAGCTTGAACCAGCCGGCCTCGCCCCCGTGTATTGCCGGCAGCATTATGCGAGGAAGCCTTATTCGGCTGTTAGCGCCATCGATACTGACGTCCACTTGATCTTCGAAGCCATCGGACCGGTGACGCTGGGCCGTGAGCCAACCTGTTTGACCATTGCTGGTGCCGCCTTGGACAGTTGTGGTCTCAATCTTGTTCGCCGCGCCGCCACCATCACAAGTGAGGGCAAGCGGTGGCGCGTCGGCTTGAACGCCTGCAAGCAACAGTAAGAGTGTGAACATACGTTCCCCCGATGGCCGCCCGTGCTCTCTGCCCGCTCACCAAGGTCGTCTCTGAGGTTAATTGACCTGCCTGGAGAACTCACGGTTGGCTACTACCGGGCATATAACAGATTTGTCACTTGATCGGAATTCATCGCCTGCCAGAGGCAATTGAACAGGGCGTGCGGTCCTCCTTCGGCGCGTCGGCAGGGTGTATCATCGTGAATCCGTTGCAATTAATTTTGTGCGTAATTGGAAGGCATCGCCGCTCAAAACGGGACGTTCGCCCGGTAGGTGAGCATTGGAGAAGCCACTGCACAGGTCGCGGGCGATCGATGATACGAGAAAATCGCACCTGGAAGGTCCGTCGAACAGGTTCCTAGTATGAGGTCGGCTGACCGCGTGCAGTTGGCCAACATATATCTTCGCACATTCGGCCAAGACGTCACGAAAGGCCATCGGATGGCGGCCCACTTGATTCCCCCGCGCGCCAGCGCATTATGCGCGCCTCACTAGGAGGAATGCCCATGCTTCGCTTGTCCCTCGCATTCGCTGTGGCCGCGCTCGCTACCGTGCCAGCCCTCGCCACACCGGCGGCGAAGCCTACCCCCAAGCCAGCCGCCGGCACTGTAATCCCGGCACCGAACGGCAAGGGCTGCATCAACTCAGTCACAAAGAAGTTCGCCAAGTGCCCGCCAGCCGCCCCCGCGGTCGCCGTGGTTGGTGTTACCAAGGACAAGGACGGCAAGTGCCATGTCGCCAGCGGGCCGAAGAAGGGTAAATTCACCCCCTGTCCGAAATAATATGAACCTCAATTGGTCGCAATTGACTCCATTTCAACAGAGAATGGCGATTGTACTTGGTGGGTGCGCTCTAGTACTGGCATGGGATTATATCAATACCAAGCCATATGTTCACCCCCAGTTTGTTGCTGAACCTTACGTGCCGCCCAAAGGTTGCTCTATCCGAAGTTATGAACTCTTCGATGATATTGCTGAAAGCTGCGCCAACGGCAAATATCTATTTCGTGCATGGAGGGAATATGGCCTTAGATCTACTGGAAAGGGCGGCGCTTACTATCGCGTTGGCAATGATCTTATAGGGATTAATTGTAACTACGGTAAATGCTCTGTGCGTCAGGTCGAGAAAGACGTATTCGTGAATAACAATGGCTCCTCGAAGATAAAATAAACGTTCCGCGGCTGAGAGGCCGCAGATACGCCCTTCTATCTTTGACCCGACGCGGCTCTCTTGGTCGCCAGTCTCAATGCATCACCGTCGACTTTACCGCGCGACCTCCCATTGCAGCAACAGTCCGGTCTTTTCGAGGGATCAGACTGTGGCTGCGTCCCGGTTGTCGCCCACGTCCTGCGCGACAACCGGGTTCATGATCCAGGCGACGTTCCGCGACCGTCGCATCGCGACCTTGCCATTGCTCCATCTGGCGCAGATCCCCAGCGTATGAAGGAACCATTTCGGGCCGATCGATGGATTGACCCCCCGCGTCGAGGCGCAGACCTTCAGCATGCGGCGAATCGACCGTGACGAGGGGCTGACCATGATCAAGTTCGTAATCGCTGCGTTCGCAGTTGTTTCGATTGCCGTCGCGCCTGCAGGCGCGAGCCACCATGGCGGCGGCGGCCGGGTTCACTATTCTGGATCGAGCCATACCAGCAGCCACGGCGGGCACTATGTCGGCGGCTCCGGCTCAAGCCATCGCGGCGGTCACTACACCAACCCACGCACCGGCAATCACTATGGCTGCCACAAATGCTGAGAAAGCCGCGTCGCTGACTGTCGCGAAACGGCTCGACGCGCTTGCGAAAATAGCGGATCTCGAAGATGTCGAAGACCTGTCCGTAGAGCGAGGGAATTCGTGACAGTTGCATCGTGGGAATTCTATTCACTCGCTGTGATGCTCATCGGAACACATGGCGACGAAGCCGAGGACGAGGCGGCGCGCAAGCTGGCGATCGCCACCGAGCAGAACGACCGCGGCGAGATGGTCGTTTGGCGGGAGGTTGCGGCGAAGCTCGTCACGATCCGAGCCGAGCGCGCAGCGGCCAAATTATAGACTCCTTCCGGATCAATTGCACATCGCCGCAAATGCGATCAGACATCCAGGCGGTCTAACAGGAGAGGTTACATGAAGCGCTTCATTCTTGCCGCAGCCGGGCTGATGCTATCGTTCGGCATGTCCGCCGCCCCAGCCAATGCCCAGGCGGTGCGCAACTATGATTGCACCAAAGCCGGGAACGCCAACAAGGCGGCCTGCAAGAAGCCGGCACCTGCGCCCAAGCCGACACCTGCGGTGAAGGTCGCTGCCAAACCGGTCGCAGTTCCGGCAGCCAAGCCGGCCACGACCCGGAATTATGATTGCACCAAGGCCGGGAACGCCAATAAGGCGGCCTGCAAGACAGCCGTGGTCGTCAAGCCGGCTCCGGCGCCAGCGCCAGCGCCAGCGGCCGCGGCCCGGCACTATGATTGCTCGAAGGCGGGCAATGCCAACAAGGTTGCCTGCAAGGGCACTGCACCTGCGGTAGCGCCTGCACCGGCGCCCGTTTCGAAGCCGGCACCGGTTTCCCATCCGGCGCCCGCGACCCATTCCGCTCCAGTTGGTCAGAACACCAATCCCGGCGGCCCGAACGGGGCGACCGCCAAGTGCAATGACGGAACCTACAGCACGTCCGCTCACCGTGCCGGCACCTGTTCACGCCATAGGGGCGTGGCGCAGTGGTATTGATCAGATAGAATGTGCGCGGCGGGCGGAATCTTTCAGCCCGCCGTTAGCACCTTTGAATCGAGTATCTTCAGCATCGACTCAGCGGCGAAAACACCTTGGCAAAGCAGGGCACAATTCCGCGACCAGGGTTTTGCTGATCGCTTTGCACAAGCATGCGAGGACATGCCGGGTTGCCCGGCGCTCGGGCAGGGCCGCGGACGTTGGTTCGCCGAGCGGTTTCAGGAGCACTTCGGTACGCCTGTTTCGGCAAAAACAGTGAGGTTATGGGGGCAGGGCCACCGGCCGGCGAGCGGGGCCAGACTCCTACAGATTGCAACAGTTCTTCGCGTGGATGCTGCCTGGCTGTATTTCGGGGATGAACAGCGCTCGGATCCAAGACTCAACGGCATTCTCAGCATCGTCGCAGGATTGATACAACTCGACGGCGGCGCCGTCAGCATCCCGACCGCTGATTGTTCGGAGGCCGGCGAGGTCAATCTCCTGGCGACGATCAAGGGCGCAAGCCACGCCTTCCACGTCATAATGGGTCAGCGCGTCCGACCGGGCGCGTTTCGTTTCACGGTTTCCGAGAAGCATGGCCGGGCGATCGTGCTCGGCGTTCTACGCGACGGACTAACCTTTCGACTGGTCAAGATCCCGCGCGACCGGATCGAGAGAGGCCGGGAGGAGCAAGGCTCACCCACCGATGTGGAGTTGTCAGCTGGTGACGTGGTTGCGTTGAAGGTTGAGAATTTCTCAAGGCCGCTGGTCGGTCCTGCGGACCTTTAGCAGAGCCACTCCAACCGAAACCACGCAGTCTCCAAGTGCCAGCACCGGAATAGCGTGATATCCCTCCGTGGCATCAATCCGGGGGGCTCCGATGATATCGATCAAGCTGTTGGCGTTGCGCGTCGGCCTCGCGCTGCGGACCCCCACGAGGGCGTGGTTGGCCGGCTTGGGGCTGGCTTTTGCCGTTCTTGCCTGTGTTTCAAGCCCTGCCTTTGCGAACGACATCAAACCGACATCCCGCGTCACCCATAATGTGGTGGTCCGCGCCGGGCCGTCGGCAGCATCAACCGCGATCGGGAAACTGCACCCGGGAGAGACGCTGCCGGAAATCGACTCCCTGCCATCATGGTACCAGGTGAAGCTCGCCGATGGGACGATCGGCTATGTGAGCAAGGCCTGGACCGAGGAGGTACAGAGCGAAGCTGTCATTCCGTCCACAGGTCTGCCCGCATTTCATCTTTATGCGATCGACGTCGGAACCGGCCTGTCGATCCTGGTGACGGGCAAGGATTTTGCGCTGCTGTACGACGGCGGCAGCAATGACGATCTGGCGCGGGGCACTTCCAATCGGGTCATTGCGTTCCTGCACAAGGTGCGACCGGATCTGCACCGGCTCGACCATGTGATCCTGAGCCATCCGCACCGTGATCATGTTGAATTGCTGCCTGACGTGATCGACCAATATCAGGTCGGCGACGTCTGGGACTCGGGTCGGGTCAATCCGATTTGCGGATACCGCCTGTTCCTCCAGGAAATCGCGGCGCATCCCTCGATCGTCTATCATAACGCCCTGGCGGGTGGCGGCGAGGACGATGCGCCTTTCCCGGCGCAGAAATGCTACGGTCAGGATCTTCCGGCGGGCACGGTGAACGTGAAGCAGGGGTCGCAGATCACCATGTCACCCGTGCGCCTTGGCGACAGCGCCACCATGACGATTCTGCACGCTGATGGTCGCGACCTTCCTAGCCCCAACCAGAATAGTCTGGTCATCAGGCTGGACCTGGGGTCACGCCGAATCCTCCTGATGGGAGACGCAGAAGCTGGCGGCCGCGCAGACCCTTCGGAAGCGCCAAAACCCGGATCGATCGAGAGCGATCTGCTGATCTGTTGCAGCGCTGCGGTGAAGGCTGACCTTATGGTGGTCGGCCATCACGGCAGCCGCACATCGTCGCGGGCCGCCTTTGTAGCAGCCGTCGGAGCGCATGATTTCATCGTGTCGTCCGGACCCACCAAGTATGCGAGCGTCACGCTGCCTGACGACGTGATCATCAATGAGCTATCCGCACTCGGCACAGTGTGGCGCACCGACAAGAATGATTCGACATGCCCGACCGCCAACAAGATCGGTCCCGACAATGATGGTCGCGCCGGCGGGTGTGACAATATCGAGGCTGATATCGACGATGCGGGGAATGTGTCGATTCGCTATCTTCAGCTGGTCGATTGATCCGAGCTAAGTCGGGCCCGACTGAGACCAATCTGGCCGGCTAGGGTCAGTCCGACGGATCGGCGGCCTTGTCGACCTTGTCATAGTCAGCCTTGATGTCGGCCGGCACGTCGGAATAGCTGTCCCAAGGCAGCTCCTTGTGCAACTCGATCGACCAGCGCTCCAGCCAGTCGATACCGTCTTTGCCGGCATAGGGATCGCGGGTCCGATAGGCGGAGTCCTTCATGGCCGTCTCCAGGCTCACCGGCTGCAGCTTCGCGCGCTTGAGGATCGCGGCAAGGTCATCAATGCAGTCGGCGTTGAGCCGGGTCGCATGCAGCAGCATGACATAGGAAAATGTCGCGGCCAAACAGGGCGTGGGCAGCGCCTCGGGACCAGCCAATCATCTTTTCGGTGTGTTCCAGATATTGCGCCCGGATGCGCTCTCGACGCACTTCGTCGTGTCGGGCGATTGCGTCGTCATAGGGTTCGGCGAATTCCCAGTCGTCCGCATCAATAGTCACCGGCGCGATGCGATAGCCATGGGCGGCAAGCCAGGTATCGATCTCGTTCTTCACCGCCTGCGGCGTGCCGGTCTCGAGATAGGGATGGCGGAACCAGCGGATCCGCTGGTGACGCGCTGCAAGCATCTCACGGGTAACCACTTCGCCCCTGACGATATCCGCGATATATCCCTGCGCTCCCAGCGCGTTTGGCGATTCATGGGAGAAGGTATGATTGCCGAGATACATCGAGGCATCGAGCCATTTTCGCAGCACGGCGATCTGCTGGGGGCGGTCGATCTCGTCAAACTTGCCTTCGTTGACGAATCCCGTGGCCGGTATGTGGTGCCGCTTCAGGCCGCGCAGGATCATCGCATTCAGATAGTCCACATAGGGCTGGTCTTTGAGGATGGTGAGCGCAGGCAGGTCGTCGAAGGTGAGTGCTATCCTGGCGTGCCGCGCATCCGCTGCGGTCGGCATCGCCAGCGCGAGAACGAGGAGCAGGACGTGCCGTGCGAGGCGCCTGTTTTCCATGCGAAACCATATTCCTTATGGGGCGAGTCGAGGCATTCAGTGGCGCATTGACGTTACGATGGTTCGAAATTCCAGTGGCGCGGGGCGGGCGACAACTGCGCTGAATCCGGAAAAGCCCCTGGTGCCATATGGTGCTTGCCTTCAGGTTTGCTGACGCCTTCTCTTTCTGCGCCACCGCGTGGCCTGAATACATCCTTGTTGCAAGCTCGCCTCAGGCGGGAGCAAGGCTGTGGATCAAGTTGAGGCCGCCGCGTTAAGTCGGGCGATAAGGGATTGCGGTAGCGAAGGAGAACGCGCTGGCGCCTCGCGCGGCTGGTCGCCGCACGACCCTGCTCTATGGCGCTGGTCTCCGCCCGCGCCACCGAGCCCGCCCTGCGGCCGGTCTCGTCCTGCCGGTGACGATCAGATGGCGCGGGTTGGCATGCCGCCGACCCTGAGGGGAACCCCACAAAGTAATATTTTGTGGGCTTCCCTGAAGGTGCGGGCTGTCGTCGTGCACTGCCGACGCGAAGCTTACGGCAGAGCCCGGCGCCTGATCTGGGCCCGCGGGCTCGCTTTCCCTGCGTACGGGGTCCCCACAAAGTACTACTTTGTGGGGACCCCTACCGGGCGGCGCGCCCGGGGACGCGGCGGCGACAAATGCCGCCTGGCCGCGACGCCCGACCCTGCGCCGCCTGTTCGGTACGCATTCCTTGAGAGAGCCCGTCCTTGCTGGCGGCGGCTGCGCCGCCGGTGGGGTCGCAGCGCTGCTGCGCAGCGGCGTTGTTGTTGGGCCTCTCCCGGGCAAGCGCGGGTGGGCGGCGCTCCCGGCTAGGACCGCCGCGGCCGGCATCAACCCACCGCGCTTCGCTTGGGGGTTCCCCTTTTCGGTGATGCCGTCCGCTCAAGCGGTCCTCTCTGGTCGCTTGGGTAGCCGCCCACCCCCGCTTTTCCGGGGAGGCCTGCTGGTTTTGGGGGCGGCTTGAAAGGATAGCCATGCCCATACCCACCAGCCGACCGCCCCGCCGCAGCGCGCGCAAGGGGTCCGAACCACCAGCCGAAACGAACCGGGCGAGCCTTTATGACGAGGTGACTGCCCGGATCATTTCAGAGCTTGAGGCGGGCCGCGTCCCCTGGGTCCAGCCTTGGGGAAAGACCGGCACCGGCCCCGGACTCCCGCGCAATGCGCTGACCGCGCGCAGCTATTCCGGCGTCAACATCCTGATCCTGTGGAGTGCTGTCATCGAGCAGGGCTGGCCGTCGCAATCATGGCTGACCTTCAGACAGGCCATCGAGGCGGGCGGCTGCGTCCGCAAGGGCGAGCGCGGGACGACCGTGGTCTATGCCGACCGCTTCACGCCGGAGGCCGAAAAGGCGCGGGCGATCGAGACCGGCGGCGATGGCGAGGGGGAAGGAGCATTGCTCCGGGGGAGCAATGCCCCCCGAGCGGCCATCCCGTTCCTCAAGCGGTTCACCGTGTTCAATGTCGCGCAGTGCGAGGGTCTTCGTCCCGGTCTCGCGGCCGATCCGGCACCGTTACCCGAGCGCCAGATTGTCCCCGTCGCCGAAAGCGTGATCGCGGCGAGCGGCGTCGATTTCATCGTGCGCGGCGATCGCGCATTCTATGTGCCGTCGCTAGACGTCGTGCAGGTGCCGCCGCAGCCCGCTTTCTTCGAGCAGATCAATTATTACCGCACCTGCCTGCACGAACTGACCCATGCCACCGGCCATCCATCGCGACTGGCGCGCAACCTCACCAACAGCTTCGGCAGCAAGGATTATGCCCGCGAGGAACTGATCGCCGAAATGGGCTCGGCGTTCCTCTGCGCCGCGCTCGGCATCGAGCCGACCGTTCGCCATGCCGACTATCTCGCGTCATGGCTTGAGGTGCTGCGCGAGGACCTGAGCGAAGACGCGGCGGTCCGGGGAACCGGCGCGCCGCGAGGGCGCGCGATCTTCCGCGCGGCGAGCGCCGCCAGCAAGGCCGCCGACTGGCTGCTCGCGCGCCATGCCGCCGCCCAACATCGGGAGTTGGTCGCATGATCGCCCTCCTGACCCCCGTCCTGCATTTCACGCTCCGCGCGAATGCGGTCAGCGCCCATGTCGCCGAGGCCAGGGTCGCAACCTTCGACCCCGTGCCCGTGGTCAAATTCTTCAATCCGCTGGGTGCCGCGACATGGCTCGCGACCGAACTCTATGATGACGAAGACACCCTGTTCGGCCTCGCCGATCTCGGGTTTGGTTGCCCCGAGCTCGGCTGTTTCAGCCTGTCCGAGATCGCCAGCGTGAAGCTGCCCTTCGGGCTCGGCATCGAACGCGATTTGGGCTTTTCGACGACGCATCCTCTGTCGGTGTGGGCTGATACGGCGCGCTGGTCGGGCTCGATCCTCTTCGCCCAGACCCTGCTTCGCCGCGCCGCCCAGGGCGACGGCTTCGAGCTTCCGCCCGGTTCCTGACCGGGCGGCTGACGCGCGGGCGCGTCTCGCCCGCAATCCCAAGCCGGTCGCGCCCCACGGAAAGGAAGACGCGACCGGCGCTCACGAAGGAGCAAGACCATGAGACTCGATTTTATCCCGCTCGACAAGCTGTCCGTCAGCAAGACCAATATGCGGCATAGCCGGAAAGCCCCGGATGTCACCGACATCCTGCCGACCGTGCGCAAGCGCGGCGTCATCCAGCCGCTCATCGTCCGCCCCAATTGCGGACCCGTCGCCTTCGAAATCGTCGCCGGGCGCCGCCGCTTCACGGCGGCGAGCATCGTCGCCGACGAGCGCCGGGCGGCTGGCGAGGACGCCGAGCCGCTGCCGTGCGCGATCCTCGAACCGGGCGACGATGCCGCCGCCCTCGAAATCTCGATGATCGAGAATATGGCGCGGCTGGACCCTGACGAGGTGACGCAGTGGGAGAGCTTCACCCGGCTGGTCAGGGAAGGGCAAGGCGTGGACGATATCGCCGCGACCTTCGGGCTTCCCGAGCTTGTCGTGAAGCGCACCC
>Ga0068858_100005222_pt1 | contig 12726 bp, 3 predicted proteins | sample KBSSwiS12_FD_66589 | JGI IMG/M metagenome (GOLD analysis project Ga0068858, IMG submission 66589) | Switchgrass rhizosphere microbial communities from Kellogg Biological Station, Michigan, USA - KBS Switchgrass S1-2 | ecosystem: Host-associated > Plants > Roots > Rhizosphere > Soil ... | reverse complement strand
TCGTACGCGGCGAACCCGGCCTCCGGGTTCCACCCGGCGGGGCGGCCACCGCGTGCGGTTGACGACATCGACGGCGATCGCCGCTATCGTGCGCCGATGCGCTTGCGGGCAGTACTGTCTCCGCCGGTTCTGGACGTCGCCCTCGCGGTTGCGCTGGCCGTGGTGTGCGTGCTCCAGGGCTTCGACGACGGAACGACGCTGTGGCGGCCGTACGACGCCCAGGGCGCGGTGTTGTCCGTGCTGGTCACGGTGCCCGTGGCGGCCCGGCGCCGGGCGCCGGTGCGGGTGCTGCTCACCTGCTACGCGTTCTGGGCCTGGCAGATCGCGCTGGGCTACAACCCGGGAGTCACCACGTACGGCGTGTTGCTGGCGATGTACACGGTCGCGGCCACGCAGCCGTGGCAGCGCACCGCGCTGCTCTTCGCCCCGGGCCCGGCGATCTGGGTCGCCGCCGGTGTCCTCGTGCATGCCGCCTCGATCGCCGGGCTGGTGCTGCAGAGCCTGGTCGTCCCGGCCGTGGTCTGGAAGGTGGGCGACAGCGCGAAGCAGCTGACTCAGGCGAACCGGCAGCTGCGCCAGGACCGGGAGGAGCGGGCCCGGCGGGCGGTCACCGATGAGCGGGTGCGGATCGCGCGGGAACTGCACGACGTCGTGGCCCACCACATGTCGGTGGTAGCGGTCCAGGCCGGCCTGGCCCGCTACGTGCTGCGCGCCGACCCGGACACCGCCGAGGCCGCGATGGGTACGGTTCTGGGCACCAGCGCCGAGGCCCTCGACGAGATGCGGCGGATGCTTTCGCTGCTGCGTGTCGGCGCCGACCCCGAGGACGGCCCGGCCGCGTACGACCCGGCGCCCGGGCTGCCCAACCTGCCCGACCTGATCGAGCGGGTGCGCGCGGCCGGGGTGGCCGTCCGGGTGGAGACCACCGGCGAACCCCACCCGCTGCCGCCCGGCGCGCAGCTGTGCGCGTACCGCGTCGTGCAGGAGAGCCTCACGAACGTGCTCAAGCACGCCGCGTCGTCGACCGCGACGGTCGCCCTCGACTACCGGCCGGGCCGATTCACCGCGACGGTGCGTGACGACGGCGCCCGGACGGCCGACACGGCGGCCGGAACGCCCGGTCACGGATTGATCGGCATGCGTGAACGCGCCATGCTGTACGGCGGGACACTCGACGCGGCGCCGCTGGCGGGGGGCGGGTTCGAGGTCAGGCTGACGCTGCCGCTGCGCGGAGAGGGGGACGACCGGGCCCGATGATCAGCGTGCTCGTCGTTGACGACCAGATCCTCATCCGCGCCGGTCTGGCCGCGCTGATCCGGGCGGCGCCCGGCCTCGAGGTGGTCGGGGAGGCGGCCGACGGCGAGGAGGCGATCGCCCTGGCCGCCCGGCTGCGGCCGCAGGTCGTGCTCATGGACATCCGCATGCCCGGCCTCGACGGCGTCGCCGCCACCGCACGGATTCTCGCCGAGTGCGAGCCGCCACCGCGGGTCCTCGTGCTCACGACGTTCGACCTGGACGAGCACATCTTCGCCGCGCTGCGTGCCGGAGCCACCGGATTCCTGCTCAAGGAGACCCCGCCGGAGCGGCTGCTGGCGGCGATCCGCACGGTGGCGTCCGGCGACACCCTGCTCGCGCCGGACGTGACCCGCCGGCTGGTGGAGGCCTACGTCGCGCCGCCCCGGCCCGAGCGACCGCCTCCGGACCTCGCGGCGCTGACCGCCCGGGAGACCGAGATCCTGCGGCTGGTCGGCACCGGCCGGTCCAACGCCGCCATCGCCCAGGCGCTCGTCGTCACCGAGGGCACCGTGAAGACCCACCTGGCCCGGCTGATGTCCAAACTCGAGCTGGCCAGCCGTGCCCAGGTCGTGGTGACCGCGTACGAGACCGGCCTCATCGTCCCCGGCTACCGCGACGGGTGAGCCGCGTACCGCGGGAGTTGACCCGCGCGTACCACGACGGTTGACGGAATCTTCCCACCGCCGCGGTACGGGCGGTGTCTTCCCCTTGCGTAACGTCGACGGCACTGTCGGTGAGGCGGCGATCGGGGGATGGCGATGTCACGGGTACGGGCGGGTTTCACCGCGGGCTTCCTTCTGCTCTTGCTGACGGTGTTCGCCGTGCCCGCTCAGCGGGCGCGGGCCGTGACCTCGGCGTCTGACGTCACCGTGGTCGGGGTGACCACCGCGCTCTCGGCGGGCGGGTCGACCGGCACGGTGAGCGCGCCGATCCCGGCCGGGGCGGAGGCGGGCGACACGGTGATCGTGTCGGTGACCGCCGAGCGCGCGCTGCTCCCGGCGCTGAGTGGCCTCTCCGACCTGGTGCCGGTGCAGAGCGCCACCGACGGTTCGGCGATCACCGCGGTGACCGCGTACCAGACCCTGGCCGCGGCGGACACCACGGCGACCGTGACCGCCACCGTGACCACGGTCCGGCGGATGTCGATGGTCGTGGCCGTCTACCGCAACGTCGGTTCGGTGGACGTGGCGACCGCTGGTCCGGTCGCGCAGGCGGTGGGGTCGACGGCGGTGTCGGCGCCTTCGGTCACGCCGAGCCGGGACGACGCCACGCTCGTCGGTCTCGTCAACTACCTGCCCGGCGCCGCCCCGTGGACGACCACCTTCGCCCCAGCGGCGGCGTGGACGGAACGCGCCGACGTGGTGTCGACGCATCCCAGCGCCTGGAACGCGGCGACCTGGCTGGCCGATCGCGCGCTGACCGGCGGCCGGAACGCCGCCCAGCCCGGCGCGGCGGGGACCAGCAGCTACGCCGGCGGCGGCCACTACTTCGCCAGCACCCTCGCGCTCGGCCCACGCACCGAACGGGAGTACCGGTCCACGCTCGTGTCCGGGGTGGACGAGCCGACGGCCGCGCACACCGGTGTCCTGCCCGACGTCGCCCGGCAGCCGTACACCGACGCCGTCGACCTGACCATCACCGCGCCCGGCGTCTACCAGAACCTCGACGTGCGCGGCGTCATCCACGTACGGTCGTCGAACGTCACGATCAGCAACGTGTGGGTGCACGGCGACAAGCCGGGACCGCTGCCGCGGGACAGCTCGCTGATCGACGTGCTCGGCGACTACAGCAACGTGCTGATCGAGCACGTGACGGTCCGGCCCGACGTGCCACGCACGTGGTGGAACACCGGCCTGAACGGGCGCCACTTCACCCTGCGGTTCGCCGACGTCTCCGGCACGATCGACGGCGTCAACCTGCACAGCTTCACCTCGGCGCACGAGCCGCGAGCGGTCGGCGCGGTGCTGGAGCAGAACTACATCCACGACCTGGTGTGGTGGACCGCCGCCACGACCGGCGTGGTGCACCCGTCGGACACCATCTCGCACAACGACGCCATCCAGGTCCTCGGCGGCTACGGCATGGTCATCCGGGGCAACAGCCTGCGGGCCGGGCCGTACGCCCCGCAGACCGGCCACTGGCAGGCGACCGATCCCGCGGCGGAGCCGTACGTCTCGGTGCCGCTGCACAGCCTGCCCGACGGCGGCCCGTACCTGGCGTTGCCCGATCGTGGCACCGGGACGGCGGCCACCGGTCGCTACAACTGGGACTCCCAGGCCAACCTGATGATCAGCAGCGCCGACGTGCCCAGCTATGGCTTCACTTTCACCGACAACTGGCTCTACGGCGGCAACCAGTCCGTCAACGGCGCGGGCAACCCGTACGACAGTGGTCTTGATCTCGGGGATTTCCTGCGGAACCGGTTCGACCGCACGCAGGGCGCCCAGGGTGGCGGTGGCGACAACACCTGGACGCTGAGCCTCGGCGCCGACTGGTCCGGGCACGTCGACGTGGGAGCCGGCACCGCGAACCAGAACACCTATCTCGACAACGGGCATCCCATCCGGGTCCGTTACTAGCCGCGACCGCGCACGGGGGACCGATGTCGACGACGTACGCCGGAAAGCTCTGCCTCGCGACGATGATGCTCGCGTTCCTCGCGGTGCCGGCGCATCCGGCGGCCGCTCAACCTGCCCGGGGCCCGGAGACGCCGTACCAGGCGGCGCACCGGACCGCCCAGCGGGTGGAGTTGCCCGACCGCCGTACCGAGTTCAACACCTCGTATGCCAACCCCGACGGCAGTACGACGCTGGCCATGTCGATGCAGCCGGTGCGCATCCGCAAGAGCGGCGGCTGGGTCGCGCCGGACGCCACTGTGGAGCGCCGTCCGGACGGCTCCGTCGGCCCGCGCGCCACGCTGGTCGACGTTTCGTTCTCCGCGGGCGGCACCGGGCCGCTGGCGCGGATCCGCGAAGGCCGCGCCCAGCTCGCCCTGGGCGCGCCGATGCGGCTGCCGGCCCCGGTGCTCAGCGGCGCCACCGCCACCTACCCGGCGGTGCGGCCCGGCATCGACCTGGTCGTCACCGCCACGGTCACCGGCTTCTCCGAGGTGCTGGTGGTCAAGAACCGGGCCGCGGCGGCCGATCCGGCGCTGGCCCGGCTCCGCTTCGCGCTCTCCGGCAACGGGCTGACCGCGCGGCGGGACGCCACCGGCGGCGTACAGGTGACCGATCGCTCCGGAACCACCCTGCTCGCCGGCGCTCGCCCCGTCATGTGGGACTCCACATCGGACGCCGCAGCCGTCGCCGCCGGTCGGGTTGCCTCGCCCGCCGGCCCGGTGGAGGGCAACCGGGTCGTGCCCATGGATCTCCGGGTGGACGCCGCCGAGCTCGCCGTCCGCCCGGATGCGGGCCTGCTCACCTCGTCGTCCACCCGGTTCCCGGTCTTCATCGACCCGCAATGGCACCAAGACAAGCCTTCGCAGTGGGCGATGGTCAACCGGACCTATCCGACCTCGACGGCCTACAAGTGGGACGACACCGAGGGCATGGGTTATGTCAGCACTCCCGAGGACGGCACCCACCTCAAGCGACTGTTCTTCACCTACCCGACCGCCGCGCTGCGCGTCACCGGGCGCAAAATCATCTCGGCCACCTTCAGCACGCGCGAGACCTGGGCGTACACCTGCACCACCGCGAGGATGCAGGTCTGGCTCAGCAACGGCTACACGAGCAGCATCAACTGGAACAACCAGCCGTCGACCAGCGGCTACCCGTACACCGAGCGGAACGTGGCCACCTCGGGCCGGGCCGGCTGCAACCCCGGCGGCAGCGCGATCGACTTCGACGTGACGAACCAGATCATCCGGTCGCTGCTGAACGGGTGGTCCACCACGAGCCTGATGATGCGCGCCACCGACGAGACCAGTAGCACCGGCTGGCGCCGCTTCGCCAACAAGCCCACCCTCGAGGTCGTCTACAACACGTACCCGGACGTGCCCTCGTCGCCGCAGATGATCTCGCCGGCCACCAAGTGCGGCGGCGTGGTGCCCTACCTCGACCCGCCGGTCCTGCAGGTCAAGGCCACCGACCCGGACAAAGAACAGAACCAGGTGACTGTCGAGTTCCAGATCTGGAAGGCGGGCGCCTCAGCCCCCACCTACAAGCCCGCGCACCCGCCGTTCGCGGCGTCCGGCACGACGTTCCGCTACCAGGTGCCGACCCTGCCCGCCGGCAACTGGAGCTGGATCGCCCGCACCATCGACAACCAGAATCCGTCGCTGAGCAGCGGCTGGACAGGCTGGTGCAACTTCACCGTGGACAACATCGCGCCCACGCCACCGCTCGTCTGGTTCGACGGCGGCACCTTCACCGTGGGCCAGACCGTGAACTTCCACTTCACCGGTGGCGGCAACGACGTCGTCAGCTACCGGTGGGCGGTCAACAACGACGAGCCCACGTCCGCCGCGGTCTCGGTGTTCGACGGCAAGGCCGCCATCCGCGTCGGCCGCGCCGGGCCGTTCCTGCTACGGGTCTGGGCGTACGACGCGGCCGGGCACCGCGGCGCTCCGGCCGTCTGGGGCGGCGGCGACACGCCGATCCTGGCCTCCGGCGGCGACGCCCGGGACTGGTGGCGCTTCGACGAGGGCACCGGCACCACCAGCGCCAACCAGAAGACGGCCGGCAACGGGCTGGTCACCACCGGCGGCGTGGGCTGGACCTCGCCCGGCTTCCCGCTCGACACCGGCTCGGCCATGGTCTTCGACGGGACCAACGACCAGGGCGCCGGTCTGGGCGCGCCCGGGCCGGTCACCGGCGACAACTTCACCGTGAGCGTCTGGGCCCGGCCCACCGACACCACCGGCAAGCAGGTGCTGATCTCGCAGGACGGCAGCTCGGGCAACGCCTCGTTCAGCCTCTCGGTGCAGACCATCGCCGGGCCCAAGGACGCGGCCGGCGCCGCCGGACCGGTGGCGCCCCGGCTCACCGCGACCCTCTACAAGGCGGACGGCTCGGTGGCGCTCGCCGTGCCGAGCAGGCGCATCGTCGAGGCCGGCGAGTGGATCCAGGGCACCGTCACGCTGGAGTACCTGGAGAGCGGCGACGTCGACGTGCACCTCTACACGGTCACCGAGACCGACCCGTCGGAGATCGACGACAGCAACGCCGCGCCGTTCGGCGGCGCCTACGGCTGGTCGACCGCCTCGTCGGCGTACGTGCGGGTCGGCGGCGAGGAGCGGGCGTACGGCGTCGGCAACTACTTCGGCGGCGCGATCGACGAGGCGGTCACCGCGGCCGGCCTGTTCGATCCGGGCCAGCGCCAGCAATGGCGCTACCCGCCGCCGGTGCTGCCCGGGGCCGGTGCGTGATGCGCCGGGCCGCCGCCTGCCTCGCGGGCGTTCTCGCCGTGCTGCTGATCGGCACGATGAACGAACCGGTGCAGGCGGCCGAACGCCGGCACACCAACAAGACGCCGCACGCGCCCAAGGAGACGCCGCTGGCGGTCCGGGCGGTGCCGGCCCGGGCGGGTGGACCGCTGCGCCCGCAGACGAAGCCGGCGGTGCTCCGCTCGTACACCTGGCCGGCCGCTCGCGAGGCGACGGTGTCGCTCGGCGGCCGGAGCACCCTGCCCGTCGCGGTCACCCCGACGGCCGACGTCCCGAAGGTCCGTATCCGCATGCGCGGGCAGGACGACTCGGCGCGGCTCGGCCTGACCGGCGTGCTGTTCGAGGTGGGCCGGGCCGACGGGCGGGCCGTCCGCGGCAGCGTCCAGGTCGCCGTCGACGCGTCGCCGTTCGAGGCCGCGATCGGCGGCGGCTGGGCCTCCCGCCTGCACCTGGTCGCGCTGCCGAACTGCGCGCTGACCACCCCCGGGCGGCCGGCCTGCCGTACCGCCACGGCGTTGCCCGGTTCCCAGGCCGGCCCCGGCCACGTCGCTCGCGCCAGCGTGCCGGTCGACGCCGCCGGCTCGCTGGTGGCTCTGGTCGCGGGCGCGTCCGGCGGTTCCGGGTCGTACGCGGCGAGCCCGCTGGACGCGTCGTCGAGCTGGGGCGCGGGCACCCAGTCCGGGTCCTTCACATGGTCGTACCCGCTGCGGGTGCCGCCCGGCGTCAACGGGCCCGAGCCGCAGCTCGCCATCTCGTACGACTCCGGCTCGGTGGACGGCCGCACCGCCGCCACCAACGCCCAGCCCACCTGGCTCGGCGAGGGCTTCGCGCTCGGCAGCGGCTACATCGAGCGGTCGTACGCGTCGTGCCAGGACGACCGGTCCGGCGGCAACAACGACGCCAAGACAGGCGACCTGTGCTGGAAGACCGACACCGTGAGCGTCTCCCTGGCCGGCCACTCCGGCGAGATCATCAAGGACGGGTCGTCCGGCGAGTACCGGATGGTCAACGACGACGGGTCCCGCATCGAGCGGCTCACCGGCGCCACCAACAGCCCGGACAACGACGGCGAGTACTGGAAGCTCACCACTTCGGACGGCACCCAGTACTTCTTCGGCAAGACCAAGCGGTACGCGTCGGACACCCAGGCCGACACCGGCGCCACCTGGACCGTGCCGGTGGCCGGCAACCAGGCCGGCGAGCCGTGCCACGCCACGGCCTTCAAGGACTCCTTCTGCTCGCAGGCCTGGCGCTGGAACCTCGACTACGTGGTGGACCCGCACGGCAACACCATGAGCTACACGTACGCCCGGGAAGGCAATCGCTACCAGCAGGAGGCGGCGGTCGCCGCCGACGCCAAGCCGGCCGCCTACACCGCGGGCGGCTATCTCACCGGCATCACCTACGGCACCAGGGCCGGCTCCGAGGCCGACCCGGCGCCCGCCCGGGTGGTCTTCGGCACGGCCGAGCGCTGCCTGCCGGACACCGGCTTCGCCTGCACGCCGGCCCAGCTCACCGCCGCGAACGCGGCCCGCTGGCCGGACGTGCCGTTCGACCAGATCTGCACCTCGACGTCGTCCTGCGGCACCAACGGCTCGCCCACCTTCTTCAGCCGCAAGCGGCTCACGTCGGTGACCACTCAGATCCTCACGGCGGCCGGCGGCTACACCGACGTCGACCTGTGGACGTTCGCCCAGGACTTCTACGACCCGGCCGACTCGTCGGCGGACGGGCTCGAGCTCACCGGCATCACGCACACCGGCAAGTACGGGACCAGCGCCGCACTGCCGTCGATCACCTTCGGCTACGAGATGTTCCGCAACCGGGTGAACGGCCTGATCGACGGCCCCACCATGTACAAGCCGCGGCTCACCCGTGTGGTCAACGAGACCGGCGGCGAGATCTCCCCGCACTACGACGTCTCGCTCGGCGCCGGGCACCTGTGCAGCAGCGCGACGCTGCCCTCGTCGCCGTCCGCCAACGGCACCCGCTGCTACCCGTCGTACTGGACCCCGGAGGGCGCCAGCAGCCCGACCCTGACCTGGTTCTACAAGTACGTGGTCGACCAGGTCGGCGAGAAGGACCTCGTCGGCGGCGCGGTCGACACGGTCACCTCGATCAACTACGTGGGCGACGCGGCCTGGCGATACGACGACAACGAGATCACCCCGGCCAAGTACCGCACCTGGTCGGACTGGCGCGGCTACGGCACGGTCGAGGTCAGCAAGGGGGACGCGAGCACGCCGAAGACCCTGACCCGCACCGTCTACCTGCGCGGCATGGGCGGCAACGTCACCGACTCCAAGGGCGGCACCACCGCGGACGCCGACCGGCTCGCCGGCAGCGCGCTGGAAACCTCCGTCTTCAACGGCTCCAGCCTGGTCAGCACCACGATCAGCAGGCCGTCGATCGGCGCGCCGACCGCCACGGCCGGGTCGAAGAAGGCAACCGTCGTGGGGCCCGGGGTCACCGACACGTACACGACGGTGTACGGCGGCCCCGAGCGGCACACCCGCGTCACCGTGACTACCGACCCCACGTACGGGACCGCGACGCAGGTCAACGACGAGGGCGACCTGTCCACGACCGCCGACGACCTGTGCACGCGGTACGGGTACGCGCGCAACACCACGGCCTGGATAACCGCGGCGGTCAACGAGGAGCAGCAGGCCGGTGTGGCCTGCTCGGTCGCCTCGCCCGCGGCCGGAGACCTGCTCCACCACTCGCGCACCCGCTACGACGGCGGAGCCTGGGGCGCCGCGCCGACCAGGGGCCTGGTCACCCAGGTCGACGAGCTCCAGACGGCCGGCGGCAGCGATTTCGGCATGCGCTCCAAGGCCACCTACGACGCGTACGGGCGGGTGCGCAGCGCCACCGACGCGATGGGCCACACCACGGACACCGCCTACACCCAGCTCGCGGTCAGCGGGCAGAGCTACACCGGCGGCACCGTCCGGGCCGGCACCACTGACCCGAAGGGCTTCATCGCCACCAGCGACATCAGTCCGGCCTGGGGCGTGCCGGTCACCGAGACCGACATCAACGGCAAGGTCACCTCGCTGGCCTACGACGGGCTGGGCCGGCTCGTCTCGGTGTGGACGCCGTCGCGGCCGAAGGCGGCGTATTCCGGCACGCCGAGCATGAGGTTCGGCTACTCGATCACGAAGAGCGCGCCGTCGGTGGTGAGCACCCAGGAACTGCTCGCCTCGGCGGTCGAACCGCCGACGTACCTGACCAGCTACCAGATCTTCGACGGCATGCTGCGGCCCCGGCAGACCCAGGCACGCGAGGCGAGCGGCCAGGGCGGACGGATCATCACCGAGAACGAGTACGACGCGCGCGGGCTCGTCGTGCGCGCCGGCGGGCCGTACTACGCCACCGGATCGCCCGGCGGGACGCTCGTCCAGCTCACCGACGTGCAGAAGGGCGCCTGGCACCAGCTCACCTACGACCAGGCCGAACGACCGGTGACCGACGTCTTCATGTCCACGAACGTGGAGAAATTCCGGACCACCACGACGTACGGCGGCAGCTTCGTCAGCGTGGACCCGCCGGACGGCCAGCAGCCCAGCACGACCTGGACCGACGCCCGCGGCCGCACCACGGCCGTATGGAAGTACCACGGCAACAGCCCGAACAGCACGCTGGGCTACGACGAGACCAGGTACGGCTACGACCGGGCCGGGCGCCTCACCCGGCTCACCGCGCCGAACGGGGCCGTCTGGGACTACGCGTACGACCTGCGCGGCCGGCTGATCCGCACGGACGACCCGGACCGCGGCGTCACGACCATGACCTACAACGCCAACGACCAGGTGGTGACCAGCACCGACGCGCGCGGGTCGACGATCTGGACCGACTACGACGTGCTCGGCCGGGTCGTCCAGACCCGCAAGAACGACGCCGGCGGCACTCAGCTGACCGCGCGCGTCTACGACACGATCGCCGGCGCCAAGGGCAAGCTCGCCTCGAGCACCCGTTACGCCAACGGCAACGCCTACACGTCGGCGGTCACCGGGTACGACGAGGCGTACCGGCCGACCAGCGGCACGCTCACCATCCCGGCGGCCGAGGGCGCGCTGGCCGGCGTCTACGAGACGGAGAACAAATACACCGGCAACGGGTCGATCGCCACGGCGGAGCTGCCGGCCGTGCCGCAGGTCGGCTGGGGCGCCGAGACGTTGTCGCTGGGCTACGACGCCCAGGTGGGCAAGCCGTCGTCACTGGCGTCCGGTTCGGCCGGCTCGATCGTCGCCGCGGTCGCGCGATCCTCGTACGGGGAGGGATTGCTCTACAGCCTGGGCCAGGCGGACAAGGACATCTGGTTCGGGTATGCGTTCGAGGAGGGCACTCGGCGGCTCGTCGCGCAGACCGCGCAACGCAAGACCGGCACGGGGTACGACGTCAACCTCAGCTACACCTACGACAAGGGCGGCAACGTCACCTCCGCCGTGGACGCCGCGCCGGCCGCGCCCGAGAGCCAGTGCTACACCTACGACTACGCCGCCCAGCTCACCGCGGCGTGGACGCCGGCGCAGGGCACGCCGTGCTCGACGGCCCCGAGCGTCTCCGGGCTCGGCGGCCCGGCCCCGTACTGGCACTCCTACACCTATGACAACGGCGGCAACCGCAAGACGGAGACGGTGCACTCGGCCTTCGGCGACATCGCCAAGTCCTACACGTACGCGCCGGTCAGCTCCACCGGAAAGGGTCAGCCGCACACCCTGACCAAGGTGGACAACACGTCGTACACGTACGACGCGACCGGCAACACCAAGACGAGCGGCGGCAAGACCTTCACCTGGGACGAGGAGGGCCGCCTCGCCTCGACCGCCGACAGCTCCTATGTGTACGACGCCGACGGCGACCGCCTGATCCGCACCGAGGGCACGAAGAAGACCCTCTACCTGGACAACACCGAGGTGCAGCTCGACACGTCGAGCGGCGCGGTGACGGCCACCCGCTACTACGAGTTCGACGGCCGTACGGTGGCCATGCGCCAGTCCGGCGGCGGCCTCCGCGCGGTGCTGAGCGACAACCAGGGCTCACCGATCTGGACGGCGGACTTCGCCACCGCGGCCGACACCAGGCGCCGCCGCTACTACCCGTTCGGCGCCGACCGAGTCGGCTTCTCGCAGGTCACCTGGCCGGGCGAGCGCGGCTACGTGGACGGGGTCAAGGACACCTCCACCGGCACCACCCACCTGGGCGCCCGCGAGTACGACCCGGCCATCGGCCGCTTCCTCTCGGTCGACCCGGTCCTGGACAACGATGCGCCGAACCCGTACGCGTACAGCCGCAACAACCCCGTCACCCTGAGCGACCCCGACGGCCTGGAAGCCGGCTCGTGGTGCAACACGCCGCAGTGCAGCACGCACGAGGACAACATGCGCGCGGGCAAGGAAAAGCCCTGCATGGGCGAGTGCTACCCGCACGAGCTGTCCGACCACGACATCTACCAGAACCACTACAACGTGCTGTCCAGCCAGGTCAACGCAGCCAGCCACCGGCACCTCGAGATCAAGAAGCGCCTGGTGGAGGCGGCGAAGAAGCTCGGCAAGGTCCTGATGGACGAGCTCGGCATCACGGCCGGCCTGGACTGCTTCACGAAAGGCGACCTCGGCGCCTGCGCCGAGACCGCGGTCAACGTGCTGCTCTCCAGCGTCGGCAGCATGGCCGCAAAGGCCATGGCGAAGTACGCCTTCCGCCTGGGCAAGGCAAAAGCCGTAGGAACGCTCCTGTTCAAGCTGGCCAAGGACATTTACTCGGGCGTCAAGGGCTTCTTCAAGACCGGCGAGGAACTGAAGGAGAGCAAAGCGGCGCTGGAGGCCTTCACAAGCTGCGTGAGAAGGAGCTTCACCGCCGAAACCAGGGTCCTCCTGGCCGACGGAACGACGAAGCCGATCGCCGAGATCCACGTCGGCGACAAGGTGCTGGCGACCGACCCGGCAACCGGGAAGACCCACGCCGAGAAGGTCACCGCCCGCCACGTCAACACGGACACGGACCTGGTTGACCTGACCGTCAAGACGGCGACCGGCGCC
>Ga0068858_100005220_pt1 | contig 12731 bp, 11 predicted proteins | sample KBSSwiS12_FD_66589 | JGI IMG/M metagenome (GOLD analysis project Ga0068858, IMG submission 66589) | Switchgrass rhizosphere microbial communities from Kellogg Biological Station, Michigan, USA - KBS Switchgrass S1-2 | ecosystem: Host-associated > Plants > Roots > Rhizosphere > Soil ... | reverse complement strand
TCCGCCAACCTGTATTGGGAGGTGGCGCACGACCCGTCCGCGTGGGCGCCCAAGGAGAGGTCGGCGGTTCCGCTGGGCGTGGCGCTCGGCGTCACCGACATCACGATCCGCCGCTTCGCGGAGCGGGACGCGCCGGTCACCCATTGGACGGAGCTTCCGGCGGGCGGCAACTTCCTCTCGGCCGAGCAGCCCAAGCTGTACGCCGACGACGTCCGCGCCTTCTTCACCAGCCTGAAATAGCCCAGTCCACGGCATTCGGTCCCACGTCGGCGGTGGTCAGCGGTTCGCGACCGGCGCCCGTGGGGCCGAGCTCGCGCCGCACTTTGCGCGACTTCCCAGATCAGCGGCTCAAGTCATGCTCGCACCCATGACTCGCGGCACTCGAGAACCGCTGTCAGCGATCTCGGCCACGCGCCTGGCCGGCGGGCGGGTGCCTGCCGGCCAGTGCGTCGTAGCGGGGGTCAGGTCGTCGGCATCAGTACCGTGTCGATGAGGTACACGGTCGCGTTGGCGGTCTGGATGTTGCCGCAGATGATGGTGGCGTCGTTGGCGGTGTAGGTCCCGCTGGACTTCGCGGTCTTGATTTCGCCGCCCTGCAAGGTGGTCAGGCTGGCCGAGTCGAGGTCGGTCGGGCGTTGCCCGACGACGTGGTATTTGAGGACGTTTGTCAGCGCCGGCTGGTCGGCCAGCAGTTGGTTGAGGGTGGCTTGCGGGACCTTCGCGAACGCGTCGTTGACCGGCGCGAAGAGCGAGATGTTCTGGGCCTTGTTCAGGGTGTCCACCAGGCCCGCCTTGGTCACGGCGGTGACCAGGGTGGACAGGGCCGGGGTCTGGGCGGCAGCGGTGGCTACCGGCTGTTTGGCCAGCTCGGCAGGGCTGCCCGGGCCGGCCGACGGCAGGCCGGCGCAGGCCGGGCCGAACGGGGCGGCCTGCGCCGCCGCGGCCGAGGGCGCGGCGGCGGCCGGTGCGGTGGTCGCGCCGGCGCTGGTGGTGTCGGAGCCGGCGGAGCTGCACCCGGCGAGCGCAACGAGGGCGGTCACTGCGGCGATGGCGACGACCCGATTGGCGCGGGGAGACGGCATGGTATGTGTCCTTCCAGGTCGGATCGGTCAGTTGACCAGGGCGTGGGCGGTGACGGGCGACCGGGCCGCCCAGCGCTGCGGCAGGGCGCGCACCTGCGTGACCAGATAGACCGCCGACAGCCCGACGAGGCCGTAGACGATCCGGGTCACCGGGTTGGTCTGCCCGAAGTCGAGCCCGAAGATGGCCGCGACGAGGTCGAAGTTCGCGATCGCGACCAATCCCCAGTTGAGTGCGCCGACGATCACGAGCACCGCGGCGAGTAGATCCAGCTTCTTCATCTCTGTCTTACCTCCGTCTAGGTTTTGTCTAGACTCTAGGGAGACGCTGGATCGATTGTCAAGAGTGCGTCTAAGGGTCGTATAGTGTTGGCATGATCGAGCCGCCTCTGCTCCGGATCGGTGAGCTCAGCCGCCGGCTGGGCGTCAGCGAGCACGTGCTGCGCGCTTGGGAGCGGCGGTATGGGCTGCTACAGCCGGTCCGCTCGGCCGGTGGCTTCCGGCTGTACTCCGAAGCCGATCTGCAGCGGATCCGCCGCATGCAGGCATTCCTCTCCGACGGTCTCTCCGCCGCCGAGGCGGCCCGGGCCGCGATCAACGAGGAACCCTCCCCACCGGCCGCACAGGCCGAGCCGGCCTCCGGGCTCGCGGCGGAGACGGCGACCCTGGCCCGAGCACTGGACGGGTACGACGAGCCGGCCGCGCAGGCCGCCCTCGACCGACTGTTCGGCACCCTGACGGTGGAGAGCGTCCTGCGCGACGTCCTCCTGCCCTACCTGCACGAGCTGGGCGAGCGCTGGAGAAGTGGCGCGGCGAGCGTCGCGCAGGAGCACTTCGCCAGCAACGTGATCCGGGGCCGGCTGGCCGGTCTGGGCCGCGGCTGGGGACACGGCCAGGGCCCCCGCGCGGTGCTCGCCTGCGCCCCCGACGAGCAGCACGACATCCCGCTGCTCGCATTCGGCGTGGTCCTCAACCGCCACGGCTGGCGGATCGACTACCTCGGCGCCAATACCCCGATCGACGACCTTGTCCGGCTCGCCGGGACGACCCATCCCGACCTCGTGGTGGTCTCCGCAACCCAGCCGGAACGCCTCGCCCCGCTCACCGCGCAGCTGACCCGATTGGCCGGCACCGCGCCGCTCGCCCTCGCCGGCCCGGGCGCGACCAGCGACCTCGCCGACACGGTCGGCGCCCGGCTGCTCACCGGAGACCCGGTAACCGCCGCGCAAAACGTCAAGGCGCGATAACCGGGCTCCCCTGCCCGGTCACCGGGGCCAGCGGGTACGTTCGCCGCGTCCCTCGAACCGGATCGATCGAATGCGGGATCCGAGCGCGGATGAGGGTACAACCAGCGGGTGACCAAGACGGTTCTGGTGAGCGGCGCGTCCGGCTTCATCGGCTCGCATGTGGCGGCACGGCTGGCCGAGGAGGGCTACCGGGTGCGCGCCATGACCCGGCGCCCTCGGGACTACCGCGGCGCGGGCGAGCCGGCGGCGGCGGACGTGTCCGATCCCGGCAGCCTGACGGCGGCGTTCACCGGGGTGGACGTGGCCTACTATCTGGTCCATTCGCTGGCGGCGGACGACTTCGAGCGGCGTGACGCCGCTGCCGCCCGGAACTTCGCCGAGGCGGCGGCCGCGGCGGGCGTCGGACGGATCATCTATCTCGGCGGTCTCGGCGCGAACGACGGCGAATTGTCGGCCCATCTGCGCTCCCGCCGCGAGGTCGAGAGGATTCTGAAGTCGGGGCCGGTGCCGGTGACCGTGCTGCGTGCCGCGGTGGTCATCGGCCATGGTGGCATCTCGTGGGAGATCACCAGGCAGCTCGCCCAGCGGCTGCCGGCGATGGTGACCCCCCGGTGGGTACGGACCCGCACCCAGCCGATCGCCCTGCCGGACGCGGTCCGCTACCTGACCGGAGTGCTCGAGCCGGCCGAGGCCCGCGGCCGCACGTACGAAATCGGCGGGCCGGACGTGCTGCGCTACATCGACATGCTGCAGCGAGTGGCCAAGATCCGTGGTCGCCGGCTGCCGAACCTGACCGTGCCGCTGCTGACACCGCGGTTGTCGTCGGCGTGGCTGCAGTTCGTCACCGACGTCGACCTGGCGACCGCCCGCACCCTGGTCGACTCGATGACCACCGAGGTCGTCGTGCGCGACGACGCCATCACCCGGCTCGTACCCGGAGCGCCCCTCGGCTACGACGACGCGGTGCGGCTCGCCCTGGCCGACCGGGAGCGGGCCGCGGCAGAGGACCGGGTACGGGAGGCGCGGTGACGCCGGCGTGGCTGGATCGCGCCCGCCGGGCCGTGGGCCCCTCGCTGATCGATCAGGTGGAGCGCGACCACCACCAGAGCGACCAGGCCTTCCGCCGGCGGCGCATCGTCGTCGCGATCACGCTGGTTGCCGGCGCTGTCCTGCTCGGGGTCTCCCTGTCCGTACGACCCGGCGACGACGTCTTCTACCTGCTGACCGTCCTGGTCGCGCTCACCTGGGTCGCCGGTGCGTTGCTGTCCGGGCCGCTGCACCTGGGCCGGATCCCGTTCCGGGGCCGATTGCGGCGCCCGGTCGTCACGCCGATTCTCACCGGCCTCGTGCTGGGCGCCGCCTTCGTGGCCGGCTCGCTCGTCGTCCGCGAGTTGCCGGCGCTGCGCGAGCTCGTCAACAGCGTTCTGGCGCACGCCCGGTACGGCGCGATCGTGCCGATCGTGGCGGTCACCGTGCTCAACGGCGTGGCCGAGGAGGTCTTCTTCCGCGGTGCGCTGTTCGCGGCGATCGGGCGGCGGCATGCCGTACCGATCTCCACCGTGATCTACGCCGCGGCGACCGTCGCCACCGGCAATCCCATGCTGGTCTTCGCCGCCGTCCTGCTCGGCGTGGTGCTGGCCCTGCAACGGCGCGCATCCGGTGGCATCCTCGCCCCGATCCTCACCCACGTGACCTGGTCGACGACGATGGTTTTGGCGTTGCCTGCGCTGATCCGCCAGTAACGGCGAAGTACCTGCGCGCCGACCTCGCCGCGGCCGGAGCAGCCAGCATGACCGGCCGCCGATGCACGAACGGGTCGGCTGACTTCGGCAGCGGAAGGCCTTCGGCCGGCCAGCCGTGGGCCGGCCGGCCGAAGAGCGCCCTCAGGCGTAAGGGTTCTGGGTGAGCAGGTGGGCCTTGAGTCCGTCCCCGACGCCGGGTTCGGGTGTGCCGCTGTAGTCCTTGATCAGCACCGCGCCGGTGGTGCAGCCCCACGGGCTCCAGGTCCAGGCCAGGTACGAGATGCGGTGTGCGTCGGCCCAGTCGACCAGGCGTTGCATGTAGTCGAAGCCGCAGTTGTCCTGGCCGAACTCACCGAGGACGATCGGCACCTGTTGGGCGACGGGGGCGACCTGGGTGTCCCAGCAGGATTCACTCGCGCAGGCGTTGTTGCTGTACGAGTGCCAGGAGGCGGCCAGGTTGTTCAGCGGATCGGACGGCTTGTAGGTCAGCCATTCCCGCATGTCGTTGGCCCACTCGAGGCCGCCGATCATGAGGACGTTGGTGGCGCCGGTTGCCCGGACGGCGTCGACGAGGTCCTGCATGCCGGCCGCCTCGTAGGGCAGGCCGGTGCAGGTGCCGCCGTCGCGCAGGCACTGCCAGCCGAGGGTCTTGTCCCAGTTGCTGGCGAGATCCGGGTAGGGCTCGTTGAACAGGTCGAAGACCACCGCGTCGTTGCCTTTGAAGGCGTTGGCGACGCCGGTCCAGAACTGCGGGGCGTAGCGGGCGTCGGGCATGGGCTTCTGGCAGGTTGCGTGTTCGTCCTTGCAGTGCCAATCCGGCCCGTTGGTGTAGGCGCCCCAGGTCCAGTGCAGGTCCAGGATGACGTTGATGCCGTTGGCGACGAGCAGGTTCACATAGTCCTTGATGCCCTGCTGGTAGGTGGCGCCGCCCGGTGAGCCGTTGACGCCCAGCCAGCATTCCTCGTTGAGCGGGATGCGGACGGCGTGGATGTTCCAGGTCTTCATGGCGTCGACGGAGGCCTGGTCGACCGGGCCGGAGTCCCACAGGCCCTTGCCCTGCACGCAGGCGAACTCGGCACTGGAGCGGTCGACGCCCAGCAGCCGGTACGGCTTGCCCGCGGCGGTGACCAGTTTGTTGCCGGAGACCTTGAGTGCGGGCGCCGGGCCACTGGGCGGCGGATTCGACGTCGGCGAGGAAGTGGGGGTGGTGGGCGGGGTGGTCACCACGCCGGTGCAGGTGGTGCCGTTGAGCGCGAACGAGGTAGGCACGGGATTGGCGCCGCTCCATCCGCCGACGAAGCCGACGGAGGTCGAGGCGCCGGTAGTCAGCGATCCGTTCCAGCCCATGCTGGCCGCGGACACCCGGCTGCCGGACTGCGTCCAGGTCGCGCTCCACCCTTGGGTGACGGTCTGCCCGGCGTTCGGGAAGTCGAACGTCAGCGTCCAACTCGTGATGGCCGAGCCCAGATTGGTGATGCCCACGTCGGCGGTGAACCCGCCGGGCCATTGGCTCTGCACCTTGTACATGATCGAGCAGCCGGTGGCAGCCGCCGATGCGGGCAGGGCGGCCGTTGCCAGGCCGCCCAGTACCAGCGCGCCGGTGGCTCCGGCGGCCAGCAGTGTGTGAGGACGTTTCATCTGATCTCCTCGGTGGTCGGGGATCGATGGGTAGCGATGCTGGCACACTTTATTCGGTAACTTATGGAAGTCAATACACTGGCTTGTGGCTCGACGGGTGGCATGTGCCGCTCGGCGCGAAAGCCGCAGGACGGAGCAAGTACGCTAGCCTGACAAAGCGCCGACGAAGGGGGTACATGTGGCCACCAGCCCGATCTGGGCCAGCCGGCCGAAGACCCGCGGTCTTGTCCTCGACGTGATCAGGGCGGCGCGGGCGAGCAGCCGGGTGGAGCTGGCTGCGGCGACGGGTTTGACCGGGGCGACGATCTCCGAGGTGGTGCGCGAGCTCATGGCCGAGGGCCTGGTCGTGGAGGCCGGTCGTGGCGCACCGACGGGCGGCAAGCCGCGCACGATGGTCCAGCTCAACCCGCGGGCGCGGTACAGCGTGGGCGTTCAGCTGGAACGCAACACGTGCGTGATCGTGGTGGTGGACCTCGCCGGGCGACAGGTGGCTCGCACCTCGTTCCAGGGGCCGACGGTGATGCCGCCGGAGCAGGCATTGTCGCTGGTGGCGTCACAGGTGGAGGCGTTGCTGGCCACGGCCGACGTCGACCGGGCGAAGGTGCTGGGCGTGGGCCTGGTCGGCTACGGCCCGCAGGACCGGCGCGCGGGGACGTTGTTGACCCCGCAGCCCACCGGCGAGTGGCTCGACTTTCCGGTGGCGCAGCGGCTCGCGGAAAGCCTCGGCCTGCCCGTGCTGCTGGACAACGACGCCGCCGCGGCGGCGATCGGCGAGTACTGGATGGGCGCCGTCGACCCGCGCAGCACGTACGGCTGCATCTACATGGCCACCGGGATCGGTGGCGGGGTCGTGGTCGCCGGCGAGGTCTACCGCGGCAGTTCCTCGAACAGTGTTGAGATCGGCCATATCTCCATCGATGTCAACGGCGACGAGTGCACGTGCGGCAACATCGGCTGCCTGGAAAACTACGCCGGCCCGTCCGCCCTCGTCCGGCAGGCCGTGGCGACGCCCGGGCTGGCGCAACGGCTGGCACTCGATCCGGCCGGCGACGACTTCCTCGCCGAGTTCGCCCGGATCGCCGCGGCCGCGAACGCCGGCGATCCCGACGCTCGTGCTCTGGTCGAGCGGTCGGCCCGCTATCTCGGCTGTGCCGCCGTCACCCTGTCCAGCCTGTTCGATGTCGACGCGATCGTGCTGGCCGGTCCGAGCTTCGCGGTGGCCGGCTCGATCTACCAGTCAGTGATCCAGCAAGAGGTGGACCGGCGCACATTCGCCCGGCGGGCGCATCCGGTGCGGGTCGTGCCTTCGGTCAACGGCTCGGACGCGGCAGCGATCGGCGGGGCGGTCCTGGTGCTGCAGAGCGAGCTCACTCTTGGCCGCCCGGACGACGCGGCACGGCCGGTCGCTGCGGGCACGGCCTGACAGCCTCCTTACCGGTGTTCGTACGCCGGCGCGCTGCCGGCCTCGACCACAGCCACGGGGTCGATGCGCACGGACCGTCCGCGGGCGGTGGGATCGGGTGACGCCGCGGCCAGCAGCCGGGTGTAGGGGTGGTGGGGATCGCGGATTACCCGGTCGGCCGGGCCTCGTTCGACAACGCGCCCCCGGTAGAGGACCAGGATGTCGTCGGCGAAGTGCCGGGCGGTCGCCAGGTCGTGGGTGATGTAGAGGACGGCGAGGTTCTCCTCCCGCTGCAGCCGGGCCAACAGGTTGAGCACGCCGAGCCGGATCGACACGTCCAGCATCGACACCGGTTCGTCGGCCACCAGGACGGTCGCGCCGGGGGCGAGCGCGCGGGCGATGGCGACCCGCTGCCGCTGGCCGCCGGACAGCTCGTGCGGCCGGCGGTGGGCGATGTCCGCGGCCGGCAGGCTGACCCGTTCCAGCAGCTCCCCGAGCGCCGACCAGGTCTGCGCGCGGGTGCGGGTGCGCGCGTGCAGCCGCAGCGGGCGCGCCAGGTGGTGCGCGATGCTGTGGAACGGGTTCAGCGAGGCGAACGGATCCTGGAACACCATCTGTACGTGGTGGCGGTAGTCGCGATCCGGCACGGGGCTGCCGTCGGGTCCGGTGAGGGTGATCGACCCGCCGGTGGGTCGCTCGAGGCGCGCGATGATTCGGGCGATGGTGGATTTGCCCGATCCGGACTCGCCGACCAGGGCCACGGTGCGGCCAGGGGTGAGGGTGAACGAGACGTGGTCGACGGCCCTCAGCCGAGTCCGGCGCGGACCGCCGCGGATGACGAAGTCCTTGACCAGATCGGTCACTTCCAGAGTGGTCATGACGTACCTCCGGATCGCACGAAAGCCCCGCGCTCGCCGGTGAGGCTGGGGAAAGAGTCGAGCAGCCGGCGGGTGTACGGCTGCCGCGGGTGGTCGCGGATCTCTTCGGCCGGCGCGTACTCGACGATCCGGCCGTCCAGCATGACGGCGATCCGGTCGGCGACCTCCAGCAGCAGGGGCAGGTCGTGGGTGATGAACAGGACGGCGAAGCCGAGCTGCTCGCGCAGCCGCATGATCTCCTGGAGGATGCCGCGCTGCACGAGAACGTCGAGCGCGGTGGTCGGCTCGTCCAGGATGACGATCTGCGGGTCGAGCAGCAGCGCCATGGCGATCATCACCCGTTGCCGCATCCCGCCGGACAACTCGTGCGGGTAGGAGAGCAAGCGCCGGGGATCGACGCCGACCAACGTGAGCAACTCGGCGCAGCGGGCCCGCCGCGCCGCGCGGGACATCGCCGGGCGGTGGGTGGTGAGGACGTCTACCATCTGGGCCCGGATGGTCAGGACGGGGTTGAGCGCGTTCATGGCGCCTTGGAAGACCATGGACAGCTTCGCCCAGCGGACCGCGCGCAGTTGCTCGGGGGCGAGGGCGAGCAGGTCGAGCGTGCCCTCGACGCGGTCGTGGAAGGTGATCGATCCGCCGGTGACCTGCGCGGGTGGCCGGTGCAGCCGGGTGATCGCGTACGCGAGCGTGGTCTTGCCGCAGCCGGACTCGCCCGCCAGGCCCAGGATCTCCCCTCGCCGCAGGGCGAGGGACACCTCCCGCACCGCTTGTACCGGCCGTTCGCCCTGGTAGGTCACCGACACGTCGGTGAGGCTGAGCACCACGTCGTCGCCGGTGTCCGGCGCCGGGCCGGTGGATGGCCGGGCCACGGTCGGGATCGGCCGGCGCGGCCTCCGCAGCGTCGGGTTGACGATTTCGTCGATGGTGAAGTTGACCAGCGCGAGGCCGCAGCCGAACAGGGCGATGATGAGCCCCGGCGGCACGAACCACCACCAGGCGCCGCGCTGCAGGGCGAACCCGTTTTGCGCGTAGTAGAGCATCGTGCCCAGCGTCGACGACGACGACGCGCCCAGGCCCAGGAAGGACAACCCAGCCTCGGCCAGGATCGCGGCGATCACGGAGAACACGAACTGCGACGCGAGCAGCGGCAGCAGGTTGGGCAGGATCTCCACGCCGATGACCCGGGCGGGGCGTTCCCCGGCGACGCGGGCCGCCAGCACATACTCGCGGCCGCGCACGGACAGGGTCTGCGCGCGGAGCACGCGCGCCGACCCGGCCCAGCCGGTGATCGCCAGCACCAGCGCGATCGTCCAGGTGCCGCGCCGTTCCGGCGGCACGAACGCGGAGATCACGATGACCAGGGGAAGCCCGGGAATCACCAGCATCACGTTGGAGAACAGCGAGAACGTCTCGTCGATGGCCCGGCCGGCGTAGGCGCCGACGATGCCGAACAGAACCGACAGGACAGTGGCCAGGACACCGACCAGCACGCCGATGTACAGCGAGCCGCGGGTGGCGTAGGCGATCTGGGCGAGCACGTCCTGACCGGTCTGGGTGGTGCCGAGCAGGTGCCCGGCGCCCGGCGCGGTCAGGCCGATGTTGTCGATCCGGTCGGGGTCGCCGACCAGCAGCGGGCCGGCCAGACCGAACAGGGTGATCGCGAGAATGAGGACGGATCCGACGGCGAGCTTGGCGGACCAGCGCGGCAGCAGGTTGCGCAGCCCGTTGCCGGGCTCGGCGGGGAGCATGTCGGGGCTGAGGTTGGTCATGGTCCGCCTCAGCCGCCGGTCCGGGTGCGGGGGTCGATGATGCCGTAGAGCAGGTCGACGGCGAGGTTGGCGGCCAGCACGGCGACCGTGATGACCAGGAAGATGGCCTGCATGAGCGCGTAGTCGTTGTTCTGCACCGCCTGCAGCAGCTTGGAGCCGATGCCGGGGTAGGCGAAGACCTGCTCCGTAACGATCGAGCCGGCGACCACGAACCCGAGGGAGATGGCGAACCCGGCGATCGACGGGAGGATGGCGTTGCGCGCCGCGTACCAGATCATGATGCGCCGTTCGCGCAGACCCTTGGCCCGCGCGGTGAGCACGAAGTCCTCGGCCGTCGCCGAGACCATCATGTTGCGGGTGCCCAGCAGCCAGCCGCCGATCGACGAGATCACGATGGTGAGCGCGGGAAGGAAGCCGTGGTAAAGCGCGGAGCCGAGGAAATCGGCGTGCCAGCCGGGGTTGAGCACGACGTCGTACCCGCCGAGCAGCGGAAACCAGCCCAGCCCCGACCCGAGGCCGGCGACCAGGACGAGCGCCAGCCAGAAGTAGGGCACGGCGGACAGCACGGTGGTCGCCGGCACCAGCGAGTCCAGCCAGGTGCCACGCCGCCAGCCCACGAACACGCCCAGCACGATCCCGGACAGCACCGCCAGGACCGTCGCGATGCCGACCAGCGCGACGGTCCAGGGAAGCGAGGTGGCGATGACCGTCGAGACCGGCGTCGGGAAGTCGCTCACCGAGACCCCGAAGTCACCGCGCACCAGGTTGCCCAGGTAGGCGATGTACTGCTTGATCAGCGGCTCGTCCGTGTGGGTGCCGAGCAGCAGTTCGTACGCCCGCCGAGCGGACGGGTCGACGCCGCTGCCGCGCTGCTGCAGCTTCGCCATGAGGATGTCCACCGGGTCGCCCGGCATCATCCGCGGGATGAAGAAGTTCAGCGTCACCGCGGCCCACAGGGCGACCAGATAGAAGCCGAACTTGCGCAGGTAGTACGACATCAGCCGGACTCACTTGCCGCTCGGCTTGAGCCGCATGATGACTTCCGCGTTGTCGGGGTCCTGCCAGATTGCGGGGAAGGCGTACAGGTCGTCACTCGTCGGCCAGCCGGTGAACTTGGCGTCGTGGTAGACGCTGATCGTGCCCTGGGTCAGGACCGGGATGTACGGCATGGCCTGCTCGATGCGCGTCTGGATGGTCTGCAACGGGGCCTGTCGCGCGGCGATGTCGGCGGGATCGGTGTGCTTGAGCGTGTCGAGGGCCTGGTCGATCTGCGGGTCGGAGAAGCGGCTGACGTTGGGGCCGGGCTTGGCGCCGACCTTGGCGGTCTGCGCGGTGCTGAAGAAGTAGTTGTAGACGTAGTACGGGTCCGGCGCCGGTCCCTGATAGAGCGAGTCGATGATCAGCTGGAAGGAGCCGCGGTCCTTCGCGTCGACGAACTCGTTCCAGGACAGCTGCTGCACGGTGAGCTTGATGCCGGCCTGCTTGAGTTGCTGGCCGATCGTGTTCGCTGCGGTGATGTAGTCGGTCCAGCCGGCGACGGTCTTCACCGTCAGCGCCAGGGGCTTGCCGTCCTTGGCGTAGATGCCGTCGGAGCCCTTGGCGTAGCCGGCACTCTCCAGGAGCCGCTGGGCCTCGGCGACATCCGGTTGCATCGGCGCGGTCGGGTTTCGCAGACCGGCGGAGATGAGTGCTTTGTCCCGGCCGGGCAACAGGAAGCTGGGCGAGATGCCGCTGCCGGTGTTCTCGAACGCCAGCGCGTTCAGCTGGGTCCGGTCGACGGCACGGTAGATCGCCTGACGCACGGCCGGGTCGGTCTGCGGGCCCTGACAGCCCAGCGCGGCGTTGCTGCAGGTGTCCAAGACGATCTGGTTCAGCGGAGTGACAACTGCCCGATAGCCGGAATAGCTCTTCTCGACATTCTTCAGGTCCGGGACCGGTCCCGTCTGCCAGTCGATCTGGCCGGCCTTCAGAGCGGTGGCCCCGGCCTGGTTGCCGGACAGAGCGAGGTAGCGGATCTTCTTCACCGCGGGTTCGCCGCCCCAGTAGGCCGGGTTCGCCTTCAGGGTGAACGCCTGCGGCTTGAACTCGTCCAGCAGGTACGGGCCGGTGCCGACCGGATCCTTGACGACGGCGACGGCCGGATCGGCGATGTCCTTCCATTTGTGCTGGGGCACGATGTAGGTCTTGCCGAGGACCGACGGGCCGTCGACGAACGACGGCTTGTCGAACGTGATGGTCACGTGGGTGTCGTCGACCGCCGCGGCGTGGCCCGCGTAGCCGCCGTTGTTCATCCCCTTGTTCTTGGCGATCATGCCGAGGGTGAAGACGACGTCGGCGGCGGTGAACTTCTCTCCGTCCGACCAGGTCACCCCGGTCCGCAGGGTGATCGAGAGCTGGGTACCGGCCGGGTTCCAGGAGAATTGGCTACCCAGCCGCGGCACCGGCTTGTCGTTGCGGACGATGTTGTAGAAGAACAGGGTCTGGAAGATCGTTCCCGTGCCGCCGATGCGGGTCGGTGCGAACGGGTTGAAGTTGATCTGGTAGTCGGTGGCCTGGCCGGTGTACGCCACCAGCGTCGGGCTCTCGCCCTGCGCCGGTGCGCCCGATGACTTGCATCCCCCGGCGACGAGCGCCGCGGTGGCCAATATCGCGGCGGCGCGCGTAGTCGCGCGGTGTTCTCTCGACAACATCGCGAAGTCCTCCAGCGTGCGGCTCATGGGTACGCGTCGATACGGAGCCCGCGCCCGGCCATTATTAAGTTGGCGATTAAAGCCGGTCAATAGACGCGAGCCACTGTTTTCGGCGAGTCGCTCGACCCGCGAGTCCCTGGCGCAACGTGGCCGTTGACTTAATTAAGTTGGCTACGTAAGGATCGGGTACGTGATCTCAGGGCCAGCGAGGAGAGGGTCAAAATGATGCGTACGACCGTGCACGACGGCTGGCGCCTGCGTGCCGTGGGCGGGCCGGTGCCGG
>Ga0068858_100005216_pt1 | contig 12732 bp, 8 predicted proteins | sample KBSSwiS12_FD_66589 | JGI IMG/M metagenome (GOLD analysis project Ga0068858, IMG submission 66589) | Switchgrass rhizosphere microbial communities from Kellogg Biological Station, Michigan, USA - KBS Switchgrass S1-2 | ecosystem: Host-associated > Plants > Roots > Rhizosphere > Soil ... | reverse complement strand
CTCGATGGCCACATACTCCGCCAGGGTGCCGCCGCGATACGAGTCCGAGAGGCCGAACACCCGCTGTCCCACCGACAGCCCCGTCGTGCCATAGCCGAGGGCAATGACCACTCCGGCGAGCTCTTGCCCGGGGATCGACGGTGTTCGGTCACGGCCGAGGCGATCGGTCCAAGTCGAGGGCCATGTCAGCTCACCCGAGGTGAATCCCGACGCATATACCTGAACGACGACGTCGTTTATCGCTGCTTGCGGCTGGGGCCGCTCCACCAGTTCCATCCCTGCCGTTCCAGCAGTTTGGTCCGTCACAACGATCGCCTTCATGATCATTTCTCCCCGGTCGTTTGTCTGTTTGGTGGAAATGTTGTACCGATGGAAGCCCGTTCGACATCTCAGCCCACGGACAACGATATCTATGCTCGAGGCTTGCCGGATTTGACGAAGCCAGTCCGGTGCGACTCCAGGGGCAGTCTCCCCAATGGCAACATCCGAGACCATGAGCTGAATCAAGTCTCACCACATTTCCGCCATTACCAGTCATGAACTCGATCGGTTCGAAAACAACCCGATCGGCAAGGTCGACATTGTGCCGGGCGCGTCTTCCAGGATCAGATCGCGCTCGCCAAGCGTTCGGAGCATCAGGAGCGGCGGTAGCGGAATAGTTCGCAAAGGCGACCCCTGCAATTGCGATTCACGCAGATGTCTCAATGACGGCTGACGTAGTGCGGCTATTCCAACAGGCCAAGAAAGCGTTTGGTCGGCCAGCGTGCTGGTGGACAAGGCCGTCGTTATGGCTTCGGTAAGATCAATACGGTTATCGAGGCCGCGCTTTACCGGGAATCAACCTCAATGTGCTCGAGCCGATCCTACTGTTGAGGAAGCCCTGAAGTATTTTCCTGAAACTACGCTCACTCGCGGCGGCCGCGGCGCATCGACCCAGCGACATCGGGCGCGCAGATGCCAAGGCGCCGTTCAGGGCAGCCGAATAATTGATTCAACGCATGGTACTTCTGGGAAGTGAGAATTATGGTGTCAGGGCCGCCTCGGTACAGAAGACATCACTCATCGGACCTGGAGTGGGGACGACACCACGCGCTATGAAAGCTGGAGTGTTCAATGGACGCAGACAATTTGGCGAATGAATCAGCAAAGTCAACGGAGCCGGAACGGACTACCGATATGGACAGCGGAGAACCGGAGTCTCTACGCGACGCAGGATCGAAGTTGGAGCCGGAGCACAGTGAGTTCGACGATCCAGGATTCCGATCCGCTTGGGTGATGCCGGTAGGCCTAGGCATCTTTCTCGCAGCTGTTGCACTGGTCATGATCATGACCTAGAGAAACGAGTCATGGAGCATTCCAGCCAAATGCAGCAGACCGACCAGCTGAACCAAGCTCGAGATCCATTTCTTCGCCGGCGCAAAGCAGCCGGCGCCCACGCGAGCCCAAGTGATCGGCACCAGGCTGAGAAGGCACTGGATACGCGACCCTCTCGAGCAGCGGCGTCGATCGTAGAAACGCCGCGCACACGGTTTTATTCATGTGTTGCTCCTTACTGAATGTCAACGGTCGTGGTCATGTTGGCAGTCACGGAAACTGCCGTCTTGATCGCTCCGAACGTCACAGCACTGTCGGCCTGATCGGCATTGTCCCGAGCAGCCTGGCACGTAAATGCGACGGTATAGGTCCCGGGCTGTAGGAAAGTGAACTGGTAGTAATACGGCGGCTGGGAGTTTGCGACAACCATTTTCGAGCCGATTGGCAGGTTGGTATCGGTCGATGCTGCCGTGCTGTTCATGTCTTCTGGCGCTGTCACTGTGCCACTGTAGAGATACACACCAGGAGTGCATCCGTCCGGCACCAACGTATTGCTGACGACACCCTGGATATTCCCGACCGTGGTGTTGTCGACCAGTCGTTCGGCTGGTTTGAGCGTGCAGACCGGGGACTGCCCCGTCGGGCACGTGATGGCCTTACGCAAGTCGAAGTCGATGGCGTAGTCCACCACGCCGCTGCTCGGGACCGTGAAACCTGAGACGAGCTTCAAGCCCGTTTCGGAGCCGCTCGGAACCTGCAGGCCGTGCATCGTGCCGTCCGACATCGTGATGTAGGAGTTTGCGGGATCGCCGTCGGCCACGACCATCAGGCGAATCTGACCATACTGACCTGCGGCAACAGGTTGGTTGAACAACACCGCGGAAGCCTTGCCGCTCTCATTGAGCAGGTCAATCGTCTTGGGCTGTGGAAAGGTTATGGTAACCGGGCTGCCGCTGTTGCCGGTCAGCTCGACACCGGTGAATTTGACAACGACCGCCTGAGCTCCATCCACGGGCGCATCGCCTACCGACAACTTCATTTGAGCACTTCCAGCGCCGTCGCCGCCGCCACAGGCGGTCAGGGTGAGCAGCGCGGCTGCGGCAATGAACTCGCGAAAACGACGCAGGCGTATCTGTGGAGCCATTCAGCTTCCTCCCCTGTGACTAAAGTCTCGTCGCACATTATCTGGCCGAGACTGGACGCGGCCTGAACGCAGTCCACATTTCGCTAAATGCGCTGCTGCACTGTCGCATACAGGCGACGCCGTTAGGATGTTGAGCTGGCCGTTGTGGGTCGCATTGCAGCACGAGACAGGCGCCGAGCGCGTGGTGCTCTACCGACCGGCTGCCGCTCCAAACAAAACAATGCCGTGTTATTCACGCATAATCTGTTAGGTACGATTTGCGAGAAAAAAGAGGTTGGCTTGCCTCGTCTTTGCGTCGAATAGTTGGAACAGGGTGGCCGAGGGTGTGGAAGAAGCATTGCAGGTCGCAATGCTCCAATCCGTAGTATGTCACGGCGCCCTTCTTCCGCCGGGCCTCCTTTGTTCAGCAGCTGACCCGAGCGGGTATCCGCCGGCGTTGGCCAAAGGGCGCGCCGTGCACGACTTGATTGAACGGGCGCTCGTGCTGATCCGCGAGCTGCTTTTTGAAGCGAGCATTCCACGTAGCACGGCGACCGTCCTTTTCTCATGCCGTAGCAGGAGGTGCACAGAATCTCTTACGAGCTCGATCGTTGGAATCAACATCCGACGCCCGCGCTTGCGTGTGTGCGCCCGGAAGATTGCAACTCGCGGCACTGAGCTCCTGGGAAGAGGGCCGGGACGTCCCCGGCCCTCCTCGACACTGGAGGAGCTGAATCCACCACATCTTCATGAAGCGTGGCCCCACTGCCGTCTTCTACGGCTCCGGAGTCAGCTGGAATATCTGAGCTGAATCTCCCGATACACACTGGTACTGCTGCAACTGGACCGCGTTGTTCGTCGACGTCGTGCTATCCAGGCACAAGCCGGTGGCGAGGTTCACGAATCTCCAGAGGTTGTTTCCCAGCGAGATGGCTTGCCACTCCTGATTGGCGTCACCGGAAGCGTACGTGTACAGCTGGATCTTGTTGCCGTTCGCGGTCGAGCCGCCCGTATCATCCCACACGAGTGAGCTTGCGTATCGGTTGACCACCGCATAGTAGCGATTTGCTGCGGCGGGACGGAACTGCCATTCCTGGTTATATTGGCCGTTGCCGCACGTGTATTGTTGGAGGACCGCGCCATTCGCCGTCGAGCCGTTTGCGTCATCCAAACACAGACCTGCGCCGTTGACGGTCGTCGTGATGTGATACCACGCGCGGGTATTGATTCTACCGCTCGCAGCCTGGGTCGTCGCACTGGCCTGAGACGATGCGGCAGAGGATCCCGCCCCATCCACCGCCTCCACTACGTAATAATAAGTGGTTGAGGCGGTCAGCCCGGAGTTGGCGAAGCTCGTCCCGGAGGAGGTCCCCACCAGGTTGCTCGAAGACGGCGTAAAGCCCCTCGTCGTGCTGCGATATACGCTGTACGAGCTGATGGAGCAGTTGGCGGGCGGTGTAACCGCGTTCCAGCTCAGGTTGATGCTCCCGGAAGACGTCGCAGCCGCCGACAGACCGCTGGGGGCGCCGGGCACGCTGGTGCAACTTCCTCCGACAGACTGGGTGGTCGCGCTCGCCTGGGAACCCGGCCCGGAGGACCCCGCACCATCTACGGCCTCCACAACGTAATAGTAAGTTGTTGCGGCACTCAGCCCGGAGTCGCTGAAGCTCGTCCCCGAAGCAGTCCCAACCTGGTTGCTCGCAGACGGCGTGAAACCGCTGACCGTGCTGCGATAAACCGTGTAGGAGCTGACCGAGCAATTGGCAGGTGGTGTCACCCCCGTCCAACTCAGGTTGATGCTACTGGTCGAGGCCGCTGACGCCAGCAGGCCGCCCGGTGCAGTCGGTGCGCTCGCGCACGATGCACCGCTCCCGGAGGTCACGAAAGAGACGATGCTCTGTGCGGGCAACGTGTACGCGAAAGAGCCGTTCGAAATGTTGACCGGGCTCTGCTGTATCAAGCCACCAGCCGACGTGGTCTGATAGGGAATCGCCGAGCTCGGGGAAAGGCCCTGCAGGGCAAAGGTCATGGAAACGGGATTGGCGTTGGAGTTGATCGCGACGACCGTCCCGTTGGCGCTGCCTTTGTACGCCGAAATGTAAACACCCGAGGACGGGCTCGTCGCGCTGACTCGGACTGCCCCGGGCCGCACGAACCGTGAGAACTGCCCAATGGCATAGCCGTAGTAGGTGGGATTGCCGCTAACGTCCACCAAACCAGTGTTGATGTTGGCATTGCCGGAATTCTGTGCGATCCACCACCAGACATAGGCGTTGTAGGAGCCCACCGTCATGGCGGTATGAACCTCGATCGCGGCCGCGATGGCGTCACCTATTGCCGCAGACGCGCCCGACGGGGTCAGGTAGTGCTCCGTCGCCCAGACCTCCTTACCGTGGTTTTCGGCGTTCGCGTAATAGGAGATGGTGGCTCCGTAAAGGTGCCCGGCAATGATGCTCACGTGTCCGACGGCGTTCGGGTCGTTCAGCGTGGCATCGGACTGGCTGAAATTGAAGCTGGCCGATTCGGGCATCATGAGCCGGGTGGTCAGCACCGAGGAATTGTTGGCAACCCACGTATCCATCTGCTGCGCAGTCCAACCGCACCCCTCGTAATCGGGTACGAAGTCCGGCTCGTTCTGCATGGAAATAGCGTAGAGATTGACGCCACCGCTGGCCATGTAGTTGACGAAGTTCTCCAGGTAATTGGCATACGCGCCGTAGTAGCTCGGGTTGAGGCTGCCGCCTACGACGTTGCCATTGGTTTTCATGTAGGCGGGTGGGCTCCAGGGAGTGGCGAACTCGACGGCTCCTCGCGCCACGGCCTCCTGCGCATTCGCCAGCTCCGCACCCCAGTTGCCCGAGCCGCCCGGATCGATGCGTGCCCGGTTGATACTCAATCCAAGCTCGCTCCCGCTCGTACCCCAGACTGCATCGGCCTGCGCGGTGGTCAGCGGGGCCGTCCAGGCCGTGGACGCGCCGAAGCCACGAATTGTCTGATATGACGTTCCAAAGTTGACAGTCGAAGTCTGCGCTCCGGCAGCCAGGGGAAGCACCAGACAGCAGAAGATGAAGCCTGCCCTGATGAAACTTCCAACTCTCGTGTCCCTCATATCCAGTCCCTCACATTGAAGCTGATGTCGCGGCTGCATTGTGCAGCCAGACACGTCAGCTCTCACTCGGGGGGAGCCTGATCATAATACCCGCGGGGTTGGACTGATTCCCTGGCCCGGGCTTCTTTGTCGTCAAATGGCGTCAGACTTCATTCGGTGGAGAATCCATGCGATCTACGTCATGCAACTCGCCCAAGATGGGCGCTCGTTCCATCGATCACACTGCGCACGCACCAGCGTGCATAGGTAGAACCGAATAGACGACCTAGCAGCCGAGCAAGACCGCTCTCAGGGATCGCATAGTCAACGAAGACACGCAGGTAGCTACCCTCGTTTCGTGGCAGAACCTCGAACCCCATGCGATACCCCTTCATGATGAACATCCGGGGACTGCCTACCGTCTCCCATGACTTCCGGTAGGGAGGTGCCCGCTCGACGACGCGCTCATCTATCACAATGCGCAGACCGAGAAAGGAGCCAATCAACCGAACGAGCGCTCCCTGCGCTCGGCCGGACGTCTCATCGAACTCGTAACGCATTGCCGAGCCGGCCATCATCCAGTTCGAGCTCATCATGTGCTCTCCAAAGTGTGCAAAGTCATCGAGATACTCAAAGACGTCCGCGCAGGAAGACCTCAGAGCCACCGAAGTCTCGAAATGCTGAGCGACACATCGAAGGATTCTACGTCTGCGTGCTTCGGTTCCATGAGCGACCACCTTCATCCTGCGCGCACCTATCTGGTGCAATGTTGTCACGCTACATCAATCTGAACTCCGCGGCGACACTGGGATATCCATATTCCAATACGTAAAGCTCACAATTGGCTGTAGGTGGCGCGCCGCTACACTGCTTTGCAACCAAACAACACGGCGTCACGTAGCGCCACCAACACCAGGAGTTGACCATGAGACGGATATTCAGCACGTTGAGCGCAGGGCTCGTCGCCGTTGCACTTTCAGGCAGTGTTTGGGCGGCCGACACGGACCCACTCGATACAGTCAAGATCCAGACAGCCAAGACGCCCGCTGATCACGAGGCGATTGCCAAAGCCTATGAGGCGGAAGCGGCTCGTTTCGAGAAGATGGCCGGAATGCACAAGGGTCTCGCGGAGACCTACAGTACTCAGGCGGGAGCCAAGTCGTGGCACACCGCGCAGGCGAAGCACTGCGACTCGATCGCCGCCAATCTGCAGGCGGCTGCCAAGGAGAGTCGCGAGTTGGCCGCAGAGCATGAAAAGATGACCAAGGGCAAGTAGCCGGCTCCTCCAAGGGTGAACGACGGAGCCGCTTCAATCGCGGCTCCGCTTTTCGCACCGATCTACGTACTTTCCGAATCAGCGCGGGTACAAGTGCTCATGAGCGCACTACGCGCTGTGTGCAATTCTCCCGCGCATCACAGGCGGCCCGCATAGCCTCCAGAATCTTCCGAGTTAAATGATGGAAACCAAGGAATGCCTCGTCACATGGACTTGTGTCGCACGAGAAATGTTTCTCGTACTCGGCGGGCTCGTGCTTCTGTTGCAATTCATTCCCTCGACCGTCCGCGCACAAGCCACTCAATCTCTACCGTCCCCGCTGCGTCTCGAACAAGCGCTCCAGCTGGCGCGTGAGCATCGACCTGAGATCTCAGCAGCACGGGCTCGGGCACAAGCTTTTGCCGAGCGACCTGCGATCGTGTCCGGCCTCGACGATCCGATGATCTCACCGTCGGTCGATCACCTGCCTTTCATGCTCGATGGCGCTGATGGCAGTTTCACCGTTGAACAGCGGTTCCCATTGTCCCGAATTCGCAGCAATCGCCGCCGTGTTGCGGAAGCTGAGTCCCAGGGAGCCAGGGCGGACATCGACAAGGTTGCCCTGGATGTCGGGCTCGATGCGACCGAAGCGTTCCTCATGTTGCAGGAGCGACGTGGGATGGCAGCAATCCTCCAGGAGCAACGTGAGCTGGCCCAACAATTTCTGCGCGCCGCGACGGCGCGCTATGCCGCTGGTACCGGTGGGCAGTCGGATGCGCTTCGCGCGGAGATCGAGTTATCTCGGTTGGATGGGGGGCTGCGGTCCATTGGTTCTGAAGTGCGGGCGGCGGAGGTGATGTTGAACACCAGTATGGGCCGCCCTGCCGATGAGGCGGTGCCAGCGCTCGACAGCTCAATATCCACCGTGACTCCTCCTGCGGCGGAGGTTGTTCGGGTGGCCGCCCTTGGAGGGCGTCCGGAGCTGCGCGCTGGCAACGCGGAGATGAGCCGCGCTCAGGCAGAAATCTCGGTCATGCAGTCAATGTATGCGCCCATGGCGGTCGTTCGCACGGGACCCGCTTACACCATGACGGACGGTGCAGGTTGGATGGTCATGGTCGGAATCAGTGTGCCGATCTGGCGCGGGAAGTTGCGCGCTGGCGTGGCCGAGGCGCAATGGATGGCACGGATGGCCGAAGCCGACCTTCAATCGATGCGACGGATGATTGAAGGCGAGGCATTGGCTACTCGCGAACAAGTTATCGGCTCGCGCGAGCGCTTCCTTTCTCTTCGCGATGAAATCATTCCGCGAGCCAGACGAGCGATTGATCCTACCTTGGCGGGTTACGCATCCGGCCAGCTTCCGATCATCAGTGTGATCGAAGCGGCGCAGGTACTCAGGAGCTCTCAAAGTGAGCTCACCGCCGCTCAATTTGATCTCGGCCTCGCCTGGGCGCGGCTGCGCCGGGCCACGGGCGAAACGGGAGTCCCGCAATGACAGCACTTGCAAAAAGAACGTCAATCGAAGTTGGAACCGGCGTCGTGTTGGCGCTCGCTGTAGCCGTTTTGAGCGCTCAGTATTGGCGGGCGGGGTGGCCTTTCCCGCGAGACACTCCTCAGCTTCACGTGCACGAATCGGCACAGGCACAGGCACAGGCATCCGCGCCGATGAGCGCCCACTCATCCCACTCGGGCCCGCATAGTGCAGCAGGGCTCCCGGCCGGCTACGCGAGCGTTGCCATTGACCCGGTGCGCTCAACGGCACTCCAGCTCACTACAGCACCCGTCGCAGAGCGTGATTTCACTCGGATCGTACGCACAGTCGGAGTGGTCACGCTCGATGAGACCCGCAGTGCACACGTGCACTCCAGAGTCCGAGGCTGGATTGACGGAATCTACGTCAACTTCATTGGCGGCAGGGTCAAGGCGGGTGAGCCCCTGTGCTCAATCTACAGTCAGGATGTCTACTCCGCCGAAGTTGAGTTTCTGTCGATCCTCAGCCGACCTTCGGCCCAATCAGGCACTGACGCGCTGCTCGATGCTGCCCGGCGTCGTTTGACTTTATGGGACGTACCGAAAAGTGAGATTGAACGTCTGGAGCGAACGCGCGAACCGAAGCAAACATTCCCGCTGCTTGCGCCTCGAGCCGGCACTGTCCTATCGAAGGAAGCCATCCAAGGGATGTACGTCGATCCCTCCCTCGAGCTGTACACCCTGTCTGATCTTTCCCAGGTGTGGGTGCTCGCCGATGTGTATGAATCCGATGTGCCGTATGTTCGAGTAAATGATCACGCGCGGCTGACCATCCAAGGGGAGTCCACTCCTCTCGACGGCAAGGTCGTGTTCCTCTCGCCGACCCTGGATGAAGCCACTCGCACTCGCAAGGTCCGTTTCGAACTCCGCAATAACAACGGTCAATTGTTGCCAGGTGCGTTCGCATCGGTGGAGATGGAGCTGCGGATGGGCAAAGGTCTTGCCGTGCCAGAGACTGCAGTCATTCGCACCGGGACGCGGTCGATCGCCTTTGTGGCACACGGAAATCCCGTTGAGCATTTCGAACCACGCGAGCTGACGCTAGGACCGCTGGTCGGGGATAGCTATCGCGTGGAGGCAGGCCTCGAGGCAGGAGAGCATGTAGCCACAGGGGCCCAGTTTCTCCTCGATTCCGAGAGCCGACTCAAAGCGACCAGCGCACCGAAGGGCGGACATGTCCACTGATAGCTCCACTACCTCGCCCTCGACTGGATTAGTCGCCCGAATAATCGACTTTTCCGCGCGGAGGCGATTCTTCGTCTACCTGTTGGCTGCCGGGCTGACTGCTTGGGGTCTTTGGTGTGCACAGCGTTCGCAGCTGGACGCCCTCCCCGACCTCTCTGACACGCAGGTGATCGTCGCCACCGAGTGGATGGGCCGCAGCCCCACGCTGATTGAAAACCAGGTGACCTATCCCATCGTTACGACGTTTCTGGGTGCACCTGAAATCAAGACCGTACGTGGGTTCACCATGTTCGGCATGTCCTTTGTCTATGTTGTATTCAAGGATGGGACAGACCTCTACTGGGCACGATCGCGGGTGGTGGAGTATCTGGCGAAGGTGAAAGACAAGTTGCCCGAGGGCGTGACGCCGCAAATCGGGCCGGATGCCACCAGCGTGGGTTGGGTCTTTCAATACGCGCTCGTGGATGAGCGCGGACACCAGAATCTACAGAGCTTGCGCTCGTTTCAGGACTGGCACCTGCGCTACTGGCTGCAGGGACTGGAGGGGGTGGCGGAGGTTGCAAGTGTTGGCGGTTTTGAGAAGGAATATCAGATCGAGGTCGACCCCGCGCGCATGAAGGCGCGCAATGTTTCGGTGAGCCAGGTTGCCGCGGCGGTGAGGGGCGCCAACGCTGAGGTCGGCGGGCGCGTTATCGAGATGTCCCAGCACGAGTACGCCCTGCGCGGCCGGGGATACGTGACCAACACGGAGGATCTGGCCCTTGCTGTGGTGGCGACAGATTCTAGAGGCACGCCCATCCGAATTCGTGACGTAGCGGATGTCACAGTTGGAGGAAACATCCGACGTGGGTTGGTGGATCTCGACGGGCGTGGCGAGGTCGTAGGCGGGATCGTCGTCATGCGCTCGGGCGAGAATGCATTGAATGTCATCGCCCGGGTGAAAGCGAAGATCAATGAGCTGAAAGACTCTCTGCCCGAAGGCGTGAAGGTCGTTCCGGTGTACGACCGCAGTCAGCTCATCAAGGATTCCGTTTCCACGCTCACGGTGAATCTGCTTCAGATACTGGCTGTTGTCATTCTCGTCATCTTTGTCTTCCTGTTTCACTTCCGCTCGGCACTCGTAGCGGCCATCGCGCTTCCGATCGCCACCGCGGCCACGTTCATTACCTTCTATTATCTGAATATCTCGATCAACATCATGTCGCTTGCCGGGGTCATACTTGCGCTGGGCGACATGGTGGATTCCGCCTGTGTTCTGGTGGAGAACGCGCACAAGCAGATCGCGGAAGCCGACCGCAAAGGCCTGAAACTCGACCGCAAGGAGATCGTGATCGCCTCGGCGCGCGAGCTCGGCCCGTCCATGTTCGGCGCGCTGCTCGTGCTCACCATCGCATTCCTCCCGGTGTTTGCACTGCAAGGGGAGGAAGGACGCCTCTTCGGTCCCCTCGCGCTGTCGAAAACGTTCTCAATGGCGTTTGCGTCGATCTTCGCGATCACACTCGTGCCGGCGCTGATGGTGACCTTTCTGAAGGGCAGGATCACTCCCGAGGAGAAGAATCCAATCAACCGCTTCTGCATTGCGGTCTATCGACCTCTCCTGCGCGCCTGCTTGAACGCGCGCTACGCAGTCATCGCAGGCATTGTCCTGATCACAGCTGCAACAGCGTATCCGTTCCTCCATCTCGGATTGGAGTTCATGCCACCTCTGTACGAAGAGGATCTTCTATACATGCCGATCACGGTGCCTGGCATTTCGGTAACCGAAGCCAGGCGCCTGCTGCAGTGGCAGGACCAGCAGATCAAACAAGTGCCGGAGGTGGATCGGGTCTTTGGAAAATCGGGCCGCGCGGACACCTCGCTGGACCCGGCGCCGCTGTCGATGTTTGAAACCATCGTACACCTGAAACCGCAGGAGCAGTGGCGCAAGGGCCTGACCCTCGAACGCCTCGTCGCGGAGTTGGACGAGAAGACACAGTTGCCCGGCGTGCAGGGTGCGTGGACGATGCCGATCAAGGCCCGGATCGACATGCTCTCGACCGGCATTCGCACACCGATTGGCATCAAAGTCTTCGGGCCGGATCTCGAGACCATCACGCGTATCAACGGAGATCTCGAGCGCCTGCTCCGCCCCTTGCCTCACACCCGCAGTGTCTATGCGGAACGTGAGCTTGGTGGCTTCTTCCTGGACGTGACACCTGATCGCGACGCGATTGCGCGCTACGGCCTCACGGTGCGCGAAGTCCTCGATGTCGTAGAAAGCTCCATCGGCGGTATGGATGTCTCGCAAACTTTCGAAGGACGCGAGCGATATCGCGTGAATGTCCGATACCCGCGTGAGCTGCGCGACAACCTCGAGGCACTCCGAAACGTACTCGTGCCCATCTCGCCGTTTATACCCCGGCCGGTATCCACCAACAGAGCTGCATCACCCGGCATGTCCGCGCCCATGCAGGGATCAGGCGGAATGGGAGCTGTCGGTGCAGCCGCAGGTGCACCGATGGGCGGCGGCATGAACGCAGGTGCGCCGGCAATGTCCGGTGCAGGTTCCAGTGGCGCCAGCGCAGAGGGCATGAGTGAAACCAACGGTGCCGCAGCTCAGCCAGCGAGGGGCTCTTCCTCAGCAGCGGCCGCTTTCGTTCCTTTGGGTCAGCTCGCACGGATCGAGACCGTGATGGGTCCACCGATGATCAAGAGCGAGATGGGATCAATCACAGGTTGGACTTATGTCGACATTGATACGAGCGATGTTGGCGGCTATGTCAGTGCAGCCAAGACGCTCGTGGAGCGCGAGGTCAAGCTGCCTCCGGGTTACCTCATCAAGTGGACGGGACAATACGAGCTGCTCGAGCGGGTCCAGGCGCGCATGACGTGGATCCTGCCACTCACCATCGGAATCGTGTTCCTCATCCTGTATATGAATTTCAAGGGGATCGCCCAGACACTCATAGTGATGACTGGCGTACCGTTCGCGGCGGTTGGCGCTATCTGGATGTTATGGCTGGCACACTTCAACATGTCCATCGCCGTGTGGGTGGGAATGATCGCGCTGCTCGGGGTCGCGGCTGAAACAGCCAGTGTGATGGTCGGATACCTCGACAGTGCCTGGAGTGAAGGTCGCGCGAACGGCACTATTGCGAGCATCCCCGAGCTCGTTGCCCAGTCACTGGATGCCGGCGCGAAGCGCGTTCGTCCGATGTTGATGACGGTCATGACGAATGTGTTCGGCTTGCTGCC
>Ga0068858_100005212_pt1 | contig 12736 bp, 10 predicted proteins | sample KBSSwiS12_FD_66589 | JGI IMG/M metagenome (GOLD analysis project Ga0068858, IMG submission 66589) | Switchgrass rhizosphere microbial communities from Kellogg Biological Station, Michigan, USA - KBS Switchgrass S1-2 | ecosystem: Host-associated > Plants > Roots > Rhizosphere > Soil ... | reverse complement strand
CCACGCCCGTCGGCCGTGGTCACCGTGACACCGTCGACGTTGCAGAGGGAGAACCACCGCGCGTCCTGTGTCGCGACGTTGATCTGCGGACGCTCGTGATGCGCGGGATCGTGTTCGGACAACTGGTGGGCGACGCCACGCGACAGTCGCCACGCGATCGCCATGGGGCCCACCGGAATCTTGACCTTCTTGCGCCACTTCTTGTCCGATGGCGTCGGTAGCGCGGTCGCACTCGACAACACCACCGCGTCGGGGAAGCGTGTGCGCATGTTGCGCACGTCGGGCAGCGCCGACTCCAGGATCGAGAAGATGTGTTCCGGCCCAGCCAAGAAGTCGTCCATCGCCTTGTTTTGGATGGCGACGGTCGAATACTCAAGGCAGAGAAGGTGTTTGATCGTTGCCTTGAGATGGCTACCGATCAGCCCGCGGACGTTGCCGTCCCAGTGCATGGCCGCGACCACCAGTCGGTTACGCAGGTGGAAGTAGGCCTGCCAGTCGATCGCGTCGTCCTTGTCGCTCCAGGCCATGTGCCAGATCGCAGCACCGGGCAACGTGACGGTCGGATAACCGTGCTCACCGGCGCGCAGTCCGTACTCGACGTCATCCCATTTGATGAAAAGCGGCATCGGCTGGCCGAGTTCCTCGGCGACCGACCGCGGGATCATGCACATCCACCAGCCGTTGAAGTCGACGTCGATGCGCCGGTGCAGCAACCGGCTGCGGTATTCCTCTTCGTCGTTGAGCGGGTACTTGGCGAAGTTGTGGTCGTACTCGGTGTTGACCGCGCCGCTCCACATGAAGTTCGCCGCGTCGACCATCTCGCCCATGACGTGCAGGTGCGAGGGCTCCTGCAGGTTGAGCATCTGCCCACCGATGAGGGTGGGCACCTTGGCAAACCGACTCAGCGCGAGTGCCCGCAGAATCGAGTCCGGCTCGACGCGAATGTCGTCGTCCATGAACAGGATCTGTTCGCAGTCTGTGTTCTTCAACGCCTCGTACATCACTCGGCTGTAGCCGCCCGAACCGCCCAGGTTGGGTTGATCATGCACCGACAGTCGCTTGCCGAGCGCTTCGGCGGCCGCGGCGAAGCCCGGATGATCCATGGCCTTGCTGGTGCCCTGGTCGGATACGATGACCGCACTGATCACGTTGTCCACCAACGGATCCGACGTCAGCGCCGCGAGTGCGTTGACACAGTCGGTCGGCCGATTGAAGGTGGGGATGCCGACGGCGACATGAGCGCGGCCAGGCGCAGCGGTCGGTGCCCACCAACCGGCATTGTGCACGATCACCTTGGTGTCGGTGGTGATGTCGAACCAGATCCAGCCGCCGTCCTCGAACGGGTCGAGGCCGATCTCGAACTCGGCGACGACGGGCTCGGTCGAGTCGCCGCTGGAAACGGCGCTGCCGCCCACGGTGATTCGCGCACCAGTCGCCTTGGAGCGGTAGACGTCGACGCGCGCAGTGCCAACCAGTTCGACCCGAAGCACGACCGAATCCAGGATCGACCAGCGCCGCCAGTAGCTCGCGGGGAACGCGTTGAAGTAGGTGGCGAACGACACCTCCGACTCGGCGCCGATCTCGAGGGTCGTCCTCGTCGGCGCGTGGGCTCTACGCGAGTTGGTGGTGGATTCCTCGATGTAGAGCTTGCGGACGTCGAGGGGCTCGCCGGGACGGGGCAGGATCACTCGGGACAGCAGACTGACCGCGCGGGTCTGTCCGGCGTCCAGCGCCCCTGAAGGAATGTCGCTCATGCTGGGCTGCTTTCTGGGTCTGCAAGCGGTGCGCCCTCGACGAGGTGCGGCACCAGCGTGTTGTCGTACATGTTGAGCGCACTGGCTATCGCCATGTGCATGTCGAGGTACTGGTAGGTGCCTAGGCGGCCGCCGAACAATACCTTCGCCGATGCGGTTTCGGCCTTGGCTCTAGCGCGATACGCCGCAAGCAGTGCGCGGTCGGCATCGGTGTTGATCGGGTAGTACGGCTCGTCGGAGTCGTCGGCGAATCGCGAGTACTCTCGCATGATCACCGTCTTGTCGGTCGGGTAGTCGCGCTCGGGATGGAAGTGCCGGAACTCGTGAATCCTGGTGAACGGCACGTCGAGGTCGTTGTAGTTCATCACGGGGGTGCCCTGAAAGTCGCCGCGGTCGTTCAACACTTCAAGCTCGAAATCGAGTGTGCGCCAACCTAATCGGCCCTCTGAGTAGTCGAAGTACCGATCGAGGGGGCCGGTGTACACGACCGGAGCGTCGGGGTTGTCGGCGCGCAGCTGGTCTCGCACGTCGAACCAGTCGGTGTCGAGGCGGACCTCGATGCGGTCGTCGGCGGCCATGTTCTCTAGCCATGCCGTGTACCCGTCGACGGGCAGTCCCTCATAGGTGTCGTTGAAGTAGCGGTTGTCGAACGTGTAGCGGACCGGCAGCCTGGCGATGTTGGCTGCAGGCAGTTCGGTCGGGTCGGTCTGCCACTGCTTTGCGGTGTATCCCTTGACGAACGCCTCGTAGAGCGGGCGGCCGATGAGCGAGATCGCCTTTTCCTCTAGATTCGCCGCGTCGGCGGTGGAGATCTCGGCCGCTTGCTCGGCGATGAGCTTACGGGCCTCGTCCGGCGTGAAGTACTTGCCGAAGAACTGCGAGACCAGGCCAAGACCCATCGGAAATTGGTAGGCCTGACCCTCGTGCATCGCGAACACCCGATGCTGATAGCCGGTGAACTCGGTGAACTGCCTGACGTAGTCCCACACCCGCTTGTTGCTGGTGTGGAAAAGGTGGGCACCGTATTTGTGCACTTCGATGCCGGTTTCGGGTTCCGGTTCGGAGTACGCGTTACCGCCGATGTGTGGGCGCCGGTCGACGACGAGAACACGTTTGTCGAGTTGCGTCGCCACGCGCTCGGCGATCGTCAGCCCGAAGAATCCTGAGCCGACGACGAGGAGGTCATAGTGGCCTGTCATCGGCAGCAAGGGTATCCGACCGATGTGTCCGCGACCGAATGCGCGGCGGGTCGGTCACGTCGCACGGGCAGGTCGCGATTAGCTCACGATTTCGCATCGTCACTCCAGTCTCATCAGTCACGTACGTACCATCGACAACGTCATCAAAAGAAGCATCAACTAATACACAGTCACATTCGCAAGGAGACTTCAGTGCCAAACCGACGTCGACGCAAGCTCTCAACAGCCATGCGCGCAGTCGCCGCCGTGGCCGTCGCAAGTCCAGTTGCAGTTGTCGCACTTTCCCAGCTGTCTTCGGACGCCACGCCGCAGCATCGCCAATTCGTGCAGGCCGCCCTCGTCACCGACCTACCCAACGAGTTGCTCGGCGCCTTGTCGCAGGGCCTTTCGCAGTTCGGAGTCAATCTGCCTCCGATGCCGACGGGTGTCCTCACGGGGTCTCAGCCCCCGTCCGCGGCGACACTGACCTCGCCGGGCCTTCTGCCTCCCGGAGGATTGACTTCGCCGGGTGGCCTGACCTCGCCAGGCCTCACCTCGCCAGGCCTGACCTCGCCTGGCCTGACCGCACCCGGCCTGACCTCGCCTGGCCTGACCGCACCCGGTGGGCTCACGACCCCCGCGCTCAGCCCTGGCGCAGTCACCACGCCCGGGCTCACCGCGCCGGGCCTGACCGTTCCTCCCGTCTCGGCCACGTCCCCTGGTTTGACTGACGCCAGCCTGACGAATCCCGGGTTGACCAACCCGGCCCTCACCAGCCCGTTGGGCACCCTGCCAGCGGCGAACCTGCCGCCGGTGGGTAACACGACCGGCCTTGGCCTCAACGAGGTGCCGATCTCCGCGCCCGTCGGTCTGGATTCCGGATATCCGATGCTCGGCGATCCGTCGTTGGGACTCGGAGTGCCCGGCGCTACCGGCGGAGGCGGCAGCGGCGGGCTGTTGGGCGATCTCAGCAGCGCCGCTCAGACATTGGGCGCGAGCCAGGCCATCGACCTGCTCAAGGGAATGGTCATGCCGATGATCACGGGCGCCATGCAGAACGCCTCTGCCGCAGCCGCCGCGCCAGCAGCGGCGGTACCACCGCCCGCCTAGTCTCTCGACGAAACGGCACCGCAGAAGCCCAAGAGTTGGCTCTGCGGTGTCGTTGCGCGCGGCAGATTCCTCGGCGACCAACCCGTGTCGAAACTCTGGTAACTCCAGTCTCATACGTAACATCAGCGCGTGCCGTGCCGTCATTCCATGCCGTCGCTGCTGTTCACCGCGGTGGCAGCGACGGTGGTGATGGTGCCGTTGGCGTTGGACCCCAGCCTCGGTTCGGAACGCGACCATGCCGTCGCCAGCGCACCACTGATCGTCGAGCGGCCGCTGGACGGCATCGGTGCAGGCGAGACGATTCGAGACCTACACCAGGACACGCCCTTCTCGCTGGTTGCGGTGACGGCCACGGACCTGACGGGGACGTCGACGCGCGTACGAGCCAAGCGGGCCGACGGCTCCTGGGGGCCCTGGTACGACACGGAGAACCTCGAAGGCGTGGGGGTGGAGTCACCGGGCGGCGCCCGCGGTACCGAACCAGTCTTCGTCGGCAAGACGAATGACGTTCAGATCGCGGTGCATCGGTCGACCGGAGCCGCCCCGGCGGCGACATCGGGAAGGGGAGCCGCCCCGGCGGCGACATCGGGAAGGGGAGCCGCCCCGGCGGCGACCGTCGGGCCAAGGGACGACGCTGCCAAGCCCGGACTCGGATACATCCCCGCCAACGTCGAGCTGCCCATCGGGGAGAACTTCAACGCCGTTCTGATCAGCCCGCCCTTGGCGCCCGCAGACACCCAGTTGACGCCTCCCACCGCGTTGACGGCACCCGGTCAACCGCCCAACATCATCAGCCGCGCTCAGTGGGGTGCCGACGAGTCCGCGAAGTGCGGACCTCCGCAGTACGACAGGGGTGTTCGAGCAGGAGTCGTGCACCACACCGCGGGAAGCAACGACTACGCACCCGAGGATTCCGCGGGCATCGTCCGCTCGATCTTCTACTACCACGCCCGCACCCTCGGCTGGTGCGACATCGCCTACAACGCGCTCGTCGACAAGTACGGCCAGGTCTTCGAGGGCCGGGCGGGGGGCATGACCAGACCCGTGGAAGGTGCGGCAACCGGCGGCTTCAACGTCGACACGTGGAGCGTCGCCATGCTCGGCGACTTCGACAACGTCCCACCAACCCCCATCCAATTGCGAACCACCGGAAGGCTTTTGGGGTGGCGTCTGAGTCTCGACTCAGTGGATCCCAAGGGCACGGTCGCGCTGACCTCAGAAGGCAGCAAGTACACGTTCTTCGCGCAGGGCGTCGTCGCGACGTTGCCGACGATCTTCACCCACCGAGACGTCGGCATCACCGATTGCCCAGGCAACGCCGCGTACGCCCAGATGGACCTGCTTCGTGACATCGCGGCACGCTTCAACTCCCCGCTCTCCCGCGAGGATCTGATCGACCGGCTTCGCGGCGGCGCGATCTACGACAAGTGGACGTCGATGGGGGCCGAGGCGAGTCCGCTGGGAGCGCCCACGTCGCCCGAGGCCTCCGGCGATGGCCCGACCCGCTACGTCACGTTCGACAAGGGCGCCATGTACTGGTCTCCGGAAAGCGGCGCCGAACCCGTCACCGGTGCCATCTACGGTGCGTGGGCGGCGCTCGGCTACGAACGCGGTGCTCTCGGGTTGCCGACCAGCGGCGAGATCCAGGAGCCGCAGTGGGTCGTGCAGAACTTCCAGCACGGCACGCTCAACTTCGACCGCGAGAAGGGCACGGTGACAAGGGTCATCGACGGCGTGCCACTGGACCTTCCACCGTCGATTGGCACCGACGCACCCGTACAGATCGAACGGTTCAGCCCGATCAACAAGGGCTAGTGGCGGTTACAGCCACCATCGTTCCAACACCCTTGCCAAGCCGTCGTCGGTGTTTGGTGCGGTGACTTCGTCGGCTGCCTCAATCGCGTCGGGGTGTGCGTTGCCCATCGCGACGCCGAGACCCGCCCATCGGAGCATCGGCACGTCGTTCGGCATGTCGCCGAAGGCGACGACGTCGGCGGCGACGATTCCGAGCGGTTGCGCCACCTCTTCGACGCCGGTTGCCTTGCTGACGCCGAGCGGTACGACCTCGATCAGCCCGTTGTTGGTCGAGTAGGTCAGGTCTCCCTCGATGCCGACGTGCGCTGCCAATGCCGCTGCCATGTCTCCACTTCGCGCGCCTGCCTTGCGGATGAGGAGCTTCACCGCAGGCGCGCTCAGTAGGTCCTGCACCGACACCTCGGTGTTGTCTGGGTTCAGCCAGGCGTGTTCGTAGCCGGGCGAGCTGACGAACTGCGGCGTCGCGGCGTCGTGCGCGCTGCGGCCGACCCGTTCGACGGCAAGCCCAGCACCAGGAATGACTCGCGTCGCGATCTCCGCGAGCTCGGCCAGCACGTCCGGCGACAGCGTCCGAGCAGACAGGATCTTGTCGGTGGCGGAGTCGTAGATCACCGCACCATTGGCGCAGACCGCCATCGGCGTGAGGCCAAGCGCGTCCACGACGGGTGCGATCCAGCGCGGCGGTCGACCGGTCGCCAGGACGAACTGGACGCCTGCGTCCACGGCCGCTCGTACTGCAGCCCTGGTGCGCGGTGTGATCCGTTCGTGCTCGTCGAGCAGCGTGCCGTCAACGTCGGTGGCGATCAGAAGGGGCAGCACTAACGGTCATTCCTCTGAGTGCGCTTCTGGGCTCGTTCTGCAATCTCTGCGTCCTCGAGCACCACGGCCTCCTGAAGCGTCGGAGCGCTGCCACCGAGCCTTCGCGGTACCCAGTACTCACCCTGGGGATGCGGATACTCATCCTGGCAGGGGGTCAACAATGCGGTCATCACCGAGCGCAACTGCGCCATGGCTTCGTCGACCGTACCCGACGGCCAGAACGGCTCGCCCACCGTCACGGTGATCGGAATCTTGTTGCGGCCCAATCTCCTCGGATGGTCCTTCGTCCAGATTCGTTGGGCGCCCCACACGATCAGCGGGATGATCGGCACCTGCGCGTCGATCGCCATCCGGGCGGCACCCGTCTTGAAGTCCTTCAACTCGAAGCTCCGGCTGATCGTCGCCTCCGGGTACACGCCGACCAGCTCGCCCTCTTCGAGCCGCTCGACTGCCACCGCGTAGGCGTCGGCCCCTGCCCGACGATCGACGGGGATGGTCTTGGTGTGCCTGATCAGGAAGTCGACGACCGCCACGTCCTGCATCTCGGCCTTGATCATGAAGCGCATGCGCCGACCACGGTGCATCGCGGCGAGCGCCGCAGGAAGGAAGTCGATGTAGCTGGTGTGGTTGATCGCGACGACGGCGCCCCCGACGGCAGGAATGTTCTCCAGACCCCGGTAGGTGATCTGGGTGCCGGTGGCCCGCACCGCCGTCCTAGCCGCGATTTCCAGTGCGCGGAAGACAGGCTCCGACGGAGTCGGAGATCCAGGCGGAGTCGACGGAGTGGGAGATCGGAGTGCAGCCATCTGCGGCCTATCCAGGTTGCTCGTCTGGCGCCGTCCGTTCTGCACGGCGCGCTGCCTTCTCGGCGGCCTCTTCGAGGTCCATTCGGTTCGCCTCGGCGAGCGTCGGGGCACCGCCGCCGAGCCGATGTGGCACCCAGAACTCGCCAGCCGGGTGCGGACCGTATGCGTCCTGAACCGCCTCCAGCTGATGCTGCATGCGGGAGTGCAACAACGCGGTCAACTCGACGGCGGGCAACGTCGGGTAGATCGGCTCACCGACTGAGATTGCAATGGGCACCTTGGGGCGCAACATCTTTCGTGGATGGCCCTTGGTCCAGATTCGTTGGGCGCCCCAGACGATGTGCGGAATGATCGGCACGTCGGCGGCGATCGCCATCCGGGCAGCGCCCGACTTGAACTCCTTGATCTCGAAACTGCGGCTGATCGTCGCCTCGGGATAGACGCCGACCAGCTCGCCCTCCTTGAGCTTTCTGCAGGCCTCGTCGAACGACGGGCCGCCACTGTCGCGGTCGACGGGGATGTGGCGCAGGCTGCGCATGATGGGACCGGTGACCCTGGAGTCGAACACTTCCTTCTTGGCCATGAACCTGACCTTGCGGCCGCGATGCTGCTTGTAGGCGGGTAGGCCCGCGAACGTGAAGTCGAAGTAGCTGGTGTGATTGATCGCGATCACGGCACCGCCGGTCACTGGCAGATTCTCGACGCCGGTGATGGTGAACTTCAGCCCCTGAAGCCGCCACACCATTCTGGCGGCTTGTATGACAGTCCCGTATACCGGTTCCACGACGACCAGCGTAGTGCGCACGGTTGCCTGGCAGGTGAAATGGTCGCAAGCGTGACCCGTCCGAGACAGCCGTGCAGGTGCCCGATGTCGGCACCGTCATCGCCGCGGTGCGGCCGGTGCAGCGGGCACGTCGAGCTCGCGACCTCGGCGTGGAAGCAGAGTTGCTAGCCGCCCATGGTTTGCCCCCAGATCGCCGCCGGATTGCCCACTACCGAGACCGCTGGAGCTCCCCTGCCAGTCCATCCCGCTAAACTCCAGGGCGAGCATCATCGTCATAGAGAGGCATTCGTGCAGGTCACCAGCGTCGGCCACGCCGGATTCCGCATCGACACCACAGCGGGCAGCATCCTCTGCGACCCCTGGGTCAACCCTGCGTACTTCGCGTCGTGGTTCCCGTTTCCCGACAACAGCCAGCTCGACTGGGACGCCATCGGCGACGTCGACTACCTGTACGTCAGCCACCTCCACAAGGACCACTTCGACCCCGAGCACCTGCGCCGCCACGTCAACAAGGACGCCGTCGTTCTGCTGCCCGACTTTCCGGTGCCGGAGTTGCGGCGCGAGCTGGAGAAGTTGGGCTTTCACGAGTTCTTCGAGACCACGGACTCCGTCAAGCATCGCGTGAGCGGACCCAAGGGCGATCTGGACGTGATGATCATCGCGTTGCGCGCTCCTGCCGACGGTCCGATCGGCGACTCGGGTCTCGTGGTCTCCGACGGAGAGACAGTGGCGTTCAACATGAACGACGCCAGGCCGCTCGACCTCGACGTACTCGCGGAGAACTTCGGCCACGTCGACGTCCACATGCTGCAGTTCTCCGGAGCGATCTGGTATCCGATGGTGTACGACATGCCCGCTCGCGCCAAGGAGTCGTTCGGGATTCAAAAGCGTCAGCGCGGGATGGACCGCTGTCGGCAGTACATCGCCCAGGTCGACGCGACATGGGTCGTCCCGTCGGCGGGGCCGCCGTGCTTCCTCGACCCGGAACTGCGGTATCTCAACGACGACCACGGCGACCCGGCCAACATCTTCCCCGACCAGGTCACGTTCCTCGACCAGATGCGGGCCAACGGCCACGATCGCGGGCTTCTCATGATCCCGGGCACTACGGCCGATTTCACCGGTTCCGAACTGAACTCGTTGACCCACCCCGTGTCCGACGACGAAGCAGAAGCGATCTTCACCACCGGCAAGGCCGCCTACGTCGAGGCCTATGCCCAGCGAATGGCGCCGGTGCTGGCCGCCGCGAAGGCAAAGTGGGCACTTGCGAGCGGTGACTCGCTGCTAGAACCGCTGCGGGCGACGTTCGAGCCCATCATGTTGGCGAGCGACCAGATCTGCGATGGCATCGGCTACCCGGTCGAACTGCGCCTCGGCCGCGAAACGGTGGTCATCGACTTCCCGAAACGTGCTGTGCGGGAACCGGTTCCGGAGGAGAAGTTCCGCTACGGCTTCGCGATCGCACCCGAACTGGTGCGGACGGTCTTGCGCGACCGCGAGCCCGACTGGGTGAACACCATCTTCTTGTCGACGCGGTTCCGCGCGTGGCGGGTCGGTGGTTACAACGAGTACCTCTACACGTTCTTCAAGTGCCTGACCGACGAACGGATCGCGTACGCCGACGGCTGGTTCGCGGAGGCGCACGACGACACCGCGTCGATCACGTTGGACGGCTGGGAGATTCAGCGTCGCTGCCCCCACTTGAAGGCCGACCTGTCGAAGTTCGGCGTCGTCGAGGGCGCCACGCTGACCTGCAACCTGCACGGCTGGCAATGGAACCTCGAGAACGGCCGCTGCCTGACCTCCAAGGGACACGAATTGAGGAGCTCGAAGCTGTGACGAGCTCACCTGGGCAGTGTTACGACGACGGACTCATTCAGTTGGACCGCCAGGCGATCACCTTGCGGCGCTACCACTTTCCCTCCGGCACCAGCAAGGTCATCCCGTTGCGAGAAATCCGCGGCTACAAGACGGAACCCCTTGGCCTATTGCTCAATCGCTTCCGAGTCTGGGGAAGGCCCGATCTCCGACGCTGGCTGCCACTGGACGTGTGGCGCCCGATCAAGTCGACGCTGGTGACGCTCGACGTACCGGGCACCAAGCCAAGCCCCGCGTTCACGCCGCTGCGTCCCAAGGAGTTCGTCGCTCTGCTCGACGAATTACTCGACGACTAACCCGTTAGGTCCGCTCGCGCAGCACCGTCGCCTCCAGCAGTCGTTGCACGCGCCTGGTCGCCGATTTGTTTGCCGTCGAAACCGCACGCTTCAGCACTCCTGGCGGATCCGGAATCCGAACGCGGACTTCGTCGCCCACACTCACGACACCCGGCGTGCCGACGTTCGCGTATACCCCGAGGAAGCGGTCGGTCCGCTCGGCGAGCTGTTTGGTGATGGCGCGATCTAGCTCGATGCCGGGCTGCGGACGCGTGGGCACGACGCACCGGATCGTCGGGATCGCCACGTCCAATGCGGCAGCTCCGATCTCCAACCGGCCGCCGACCCAGTCCGACTCCGGGAAGTCGACGCCGGGGTCGGCCACGTCAACCAGCACGTTCGGCCGGAATCGACGAGCCTCGTATGGAGTGCCATCCGGGGACAGCGCGCGCAGGCTTGCCGTGCTGAGCAGATGGACGGGGCTGAGGTCGACGAACGTGCCGGGTGGTGTCGAGTGACGGGCCAGCGTGACGACGTCCTTCGTCGTGAACACCGAGACGTCTGGTAGTGCCTCGGTGTCCTCGAGGCCGAAGTCCTTGCGCACCTGAGCTGGAGCGAAGTATGCGACTGCATCTTGCCGCGTCATTCGGTGCTGACTCTTGTCGGCCACCGGCGGCAGGGCTACTAGCCGCATTTCGCGGCCTGCGAGTTCGGACAGCGCGCCGTCGACGTTCGCGTCGTCGCTTTCGATCTCACGCCCGTCGGGAAACGTGATCACGACGCCTGGCACATTGCCGGGTCCTGCGTCGTCACCTGGGTCGGTGAGATACCGCGCCGAACACGTGAGCAGAACCGGGATGCGCCGCGCCGACGCGGTGACGCCCTTCTCGACGTCGCGAACGGCCCAGAGTCTGTCGGCGTGCACGCCCCGCCGGTCGATGCGCACCGAATCGACACGTCCGCCACCCATGGACTTCACTGGGAATCTCCACAGTTCGGCGACGGTGACGTCCGGCATCTCGCTAGCCCTCCACGGTCTGCCGCAGTTCTGAGTGGGCGTCGGACTCGGTGTCATAGACACGCACGATGGCCTGGTCGCCCGCGGAAAGATACGTCGACTCACCGAGTTCGGTGTAGCGCGTCGCCCCGATGCCGATGAGCAGCTTCTCCGGCCTGCCGCTGGCGACCATGAGCGCACCGACGTCCTCCAAAGGCGTATTGGGAGAACCCTTCTGGTTGGCCAGCCGCTCGACGATCCAATCCAGCAGCACCTCGCCGTAATACGAGTAGCCGAGCAGCGGGCTGTCGACGCCGTATTCATGCTCCTGGCCGTCGGCCGTCCGCAGGTGACACAGCAGGCGCAGCGTCGACGTCGGCCCATCCGGGGTGAGGTCACCGATGTCGAAGAACTGCGCCGCAACGCCTTTGGAAGCCGGACCCCAGTTCTTCTTGTAGCTGATCTTGGGCGCGTTTGGCCGCCGGATCGAGCAGTCGTTGAACGCGCCGAGGGCGAACGGTCGCAACGACGCCACGGTGTCGCCATGCCAGCGCACCTCGCAGGCCAGTGCCACCTCGGGTTCGATCTGCAAGTTCAGCGGGGTGTCGCTCTCGGGCAACTTGATCGCGTCGTGCGATAGCGGGTATTCACCGAGGAAGCTGTCGTATCCCGGTGCGTACCAAGGAAATATCCCCTTGGGTGCGGTGCCTTCTGACGTGACGTTGACGAAGTCGGCCGCCTCGCCTGCCTGTTCCAGATGCCCCGCGAAGTTGCCAGCGACACCGAAGCCGAACCAGGTCCGCAGCTCGTCGTCGTCGAGTTCGATCATGTTGAGCGTCACGGTGTGAGTACCGACCTTCCGACGTAGGGCACCAATGCGTCCGGAACGCGCACGCTGCCGTCCGGTTGCTGGTGGTTCTCCAGGATCGCGACAAGCCACCGGGTGGTGGCCAGCGTGCCGTTGAGCGTGGCCGCGATCTGTGGCTTGCCGTTCTCGTCGCGGTACCTGGTGGACAGCCGACGCGCCTGGAACGTGGTGCAGTTCGACGTCGACGTGAGTTCCCGGTAGGTGTTCTGTGTGGGGATCCACGCCTCGGTGTCGAACTTGCGAGCTGCGGACGACCCGAGATCGCCTGCGGCGACGTCGATCACGCGATACGGCACCTCAATCTTGGCGAGCATCTCACGCTGCCAACCGAGCAGTCGCTGGTGCTCCGCCTCGGCTTCGTCCGGCTTGCAGTAGACGAAGGCCTCCACCTTGTCGAACTGGTGCACGCGGATGATGCCGCGGGTGTCCTTGCCGTAGCTGCCCGCCTCACG
>Ga0068858_100005211_pt1 | contig 12738 bp, 18 predicted proteins | sample KBSSwiS12_FD_66589 | JGI IMG/M metagenome (GOLD analysis project Ga0068858, IMG submission 66589) | Switchgrass rhizosphere microbial communities from Kellogg Biological Station, Michigan, USA - KBS Switchgrass S1-2 | ecosystem: Host-associated > Plants > Roots > Rhizosphere > Soil ... | reverse complement strand
TCGTTGAAGCAGCGTATCCACCGGGGGGACATCATTGTGGGTGTGTCGGTCCCCATACAGATCGAGCGCAGCCGGTTGGAAGACATCCTGAGTCGCGATACTTACAGCTTTGTGACCGTGGATAGCCAGCATAGCGCCTACCACGAAGAACGCCTGGTGGCTTTGTGCGCGCTGGCTGAGGAGGTCGGGATCCCGGTGCAATTCCGCATCAAGCATCCGCGCCATGCCTATCTTCTTGGCAATATCCTCGATCTCGGCCCCTTGAGCATTGAAGTGCCCCTGATAGAGACCACCGCCGTCGTCGATGAGGCGCTCGCGGCCTTCTACTATCCCCAGGTAGGCACGCGGAGCTGGGGTGGGAATGCGCGGTACGGCCTCACAGGCCGCGACCACCGTGTGGAGTACGCGGCGTGGTGGAACAGCCAGGGCATTCTCTGTCTCCAGATCGAAACGCTCACAGCAGTCACCCATGCGCGCCAGCTCGCCAAGCCGGGCGTGGACTGCCTGACCTGGGGGCCCTCGGACTTGAGCTTTGACCTCGAAGCGCATCCGGCGCATCCCTTCAAGACCGTCGACGACTGTCTGCGGCACGTGCTTCAGCAGTTGGAGGGGACAGACATCCGCGTGAGTTTCCGAAACTACAGCCCGGACCTGCGCAACAAATATATGGACATGGGCGTGACGGTCTTTATGGAACGGCCGAGGGCGTCAGGCTCCCGGTGATTCGCTTGACCTCCTCCGATAGGGCACTCCAGGGCATGCTCATCCAACAGTCGTGGTAGAGTGGTACTGTGCAAGCAATAGCCTAGACCGAAATGTATGTTGAGGCAAGCGGGCCTATCCGTGAGGTGTCCTGAGACGGGGGCTCGCATGACAGAGTGAGACGGGTATGACACTCCCAAAGATTATGGGTTCCGAAACCGAATATGGCCTCATGGTTCAGAATGATCCCGAATTTGATTCCATTGCCACCTCGCTCCTTCTCATCAACAGTTACAATACCGACGAAGTGCACGAGCTGCTGTGGGACTACGATTACGAAGACCCACTGGTGGACGCGCGGGGTTTTGAGCTGGACGATGAGTATGACGTCCCTACTCCGCAGGAAAACATGGCTATCAATAAGGTGTTGCCCAATGGGTCGCGCTACTATGTCGATCACGCCCATCCCGAGTTTTGCACGCCCGAATGCTCCAATGTGTTAGACGTGTTGCGCTACGAAAAAGCCGGAGAGCGCATTGTGTACCGCAGCATCCTCGGTGCCAATCAGCTCCTCCCCCCCAGTCAGAGCATCGTTGTCTACAAAAATAATAGCGATCGGAAGGGCAACAGCTATGGGTATCATGAAAATTATCTGCTCGATCGGCACCTCCCATTCCAGACCATTGTAGACCAGATGACGCCTTTTTTGGTCTCGCGCCAGGTCATGTGTGGCGCGGGCAAAGTGGGGGCAGAGAACGGGACAGAACCGGTGCACTACCAGATCTCCCAACGGGCCGATTTCTTTGAGACCGAAGTGGGTCTGGATACGATGGTCAAACGCCCCATTATCAATACGCGGGATGAGCCCCACGCTAATCATGACCGTTATCGGCGGCTGCACGTCATTGTGGGTGATGCCAATATGTCGGAGTATACGACGTATCTCAAGGTTGGCACGACCATGGTCGTGCTGCACATGCTCGAAGAAGGCTTTCTGGCAGAGAACGTCGCGCTGCACAACCCGGTACAGGCTTACAAGGCAATCTCGCACGATCCCACCTGCACGGCCCTGGTGACTCTGCAAAATGGCAAGCACGTGACGGCGATTGATATCCAGCGCTGTTTCCACGCGGCGGCCCAGCGCTATCTCGAGACGCATCCGGAGTGCCATCCGACGTATACCGCTCTTGTGGCGGAATGGGGTATCGTACTGGACCGTTTAGCCAGCGATCCTCTGCAACTCTACCGCGAGATCGACTGGGTCATGAAGCTCCACCTGCTGACCAACTATATGGCGCGGCGGCACAGTGGCTGGGATGATCCACGTATTGCCATGATGGACTTGCAATATCACGATGTACGCCCGGACAAGGGCCTATACTTTCTCCTGGAGCGGAATGGTACAGCTCGCCGCATGCTCACGGAGGCGGAGATAATGCGGGCCATAGACGACCCCCCAGAGGATACGCGGGCCTACTTTCGTGGGCAGTGCTTGAAGAAGTTTCCAAACCAGATTTGGAGTGTGAACTGGGACTCTATTTCCTTCAAGCTCGGGGATGGTCCCATCCAACGAATCCGCATAGAGGAACCGACACGCGGCACTAAGTCCCATGTCCAACGGATCCTTGAGCAGTCGGCAACCGCCGCGGAATTGCTGGTGAACATAGCGCCCTCTGGGCGGCCTCTTGGGACATCCCCCCTTTCCGCAGGGACCGGCTCGTTGCACGGTTGAGGGAGAGGTGCCACGGGTGATCCCCTCTCCCTCGTCATAGAGCACGCCATCGGTCGGATGCCCCCTGCGCCACCCCCCCCCTCTCTCCCCGACCGGGCGGCCACATGCCGGGATCGTGTCCCGGGCTCGGCGCGTCCCGCTGCCGGGAGGGCAGCCGGGCGCTGCGCTGCCCCGCGTCCTGGCCCCCGCCGTCGCCCTGGGCCACGGCCGTGTGGCTCCCCCTCGGCCCTTTGGCCCACGGCGGGCGCGCCTGCCCGCCGTCCGAGCGGATGCGCTTGCCCCCTGGGGCCATGGTGTGCGGCCCCATCCGACCCCTACACGTGTCGACAGCAACGGTGGCCGGCGCCCCCCGCGCAGGGCGGGGGGACCGGGCAGGAGCGGTGCCCGGCTACCCATCGGCGGGAGCGAGACGGCGGACAGCGAGCGGCGGGCGCCCCACGTCTGTGGCCCCAGCGCGCGCCCCGCGCTGCGACTGGGACGGGACGTGGCCCTTGGGCTCCTTGGGCCCCCCGCCTGGAGGAGACGACCGGACCCAGGGCTCTCCCCGCCGGTGGCCCCGCGGACGCACCACGAGGATGGCCCGCGCATCGCCTCGCGTGTCTGCGTGGCCGCCCGCCACCATCGGGGCCACCCGGCCAGCGGAGGAGGAGGGCGGGGCGCGGGGCGGGGCGAAACGGGTCCCAGGGATCGGGCAAGATCGGCTTGAAGACGTGCCAAGCTCGAGAAGGGGCGGCCACCATGGCGTCGCCCCGACGTGGGGGGGGCAGCGGTGGTCCCCCGGTTCCCCCGTTTCGGCCACCCCTCATCGGTTGTTCTCGGGGCACCCGCGCGCACCTCTCTGAGCCTTGTGCGACAGGGGCTTCTGCGATCGGAAAAATGCATTTTCCTATTCAATGGACAATAACACGGCGGAACGCACCCTGCGCACCCCGGTGGTGGGCCGAAAGAGCGTGTTGCAAACGATCTTGCTATGGGGCCTCAATCCGCACCATTGGCTGAGCACCTTTTTACAAGCATGTGCCGACCATGGCGGCACATGCCCACCAGACCTTCGCGCGTTCCTACCCCGGCAGATGACACCGGAGCGCAGAGAAGAACTCACTCGGCCGGTGCCGGTCATATTGTCCCTCCTCACCGCTCAGACCCAAAAGGGGGGCGAAACTGCAGTGACAAATACCACTTAATACGAGAACTACAAGATCTATACAAAACTTCAAACCCAGTGCATGATGGCTCAACGGCGAGACTGTCAAACGGGACGAGCGCAGCGTTCGCCTGCTCGATAGGAGCAGAACGGGTCTCCAGAGTTACTCGATCGTCTTGCCCGATCAACCTCGGCGCCATGATGACATGATGTTCCGCCGCCGACTTCTGGCCATGGGTTAGACGAATACTTACCAATTTTTACGTTTAAATTTTTCATATTCATGATTATTTCTTTCACTTGGACGCTGTAGGAGCGGTCGGGTACCTTTTTCTCAGTGATACGCGAAAGCTCGCGCTACACCAGTACAACCTACAGCGAAAGTGAGAAGCACACTATGCTACGAACAGTTAGAAAGACAGTAGGGGGAGCCTTGGCGCTCTTGTGTCTCGCCTCGACCTTAGTGATGGCCCAGAGTCAAGGTCAGAAGATGATCTGTATGCAAGTCGATGGGAAGGGAAACTGCACCGCAGGCGCAGGAACAGATGGCAAAGAGATCACAGTCGTTGGAGAAAATATAGCAAGATATGAGCCAATGATCTGTGTGAATAGAGGCTACATGATTAACTGCGAACCCGCTGGGACGAAGTAAGTTCCTGAGGTCTTCTCTCAGGCTGCTCTCATTCTGGCAGCCTGAGATGGATCTTATCGTTATGGAATTTTTTACTGGTACACTATAGACATTATAACAGTGCTTGTTGGCACGAGATTTGTTCCTCTCTGGGAGAAGCTCACACGAGACCGTTGTGGGTACAAACGAAAGGATAAGGAGCAAGCATATGCTGCTCCGAAATATCACCAAGACCGTTGGAAGCGCCATGGCCGCGCTGTGTCTCGTTTCAACACTCGCAATGGCCCAATCCCAGTATCCGGCTCAACTCATGACGCCCCAAATCGGGCACACAACGCCGCAGCAGGGCCACAGGCAGAATCCGTCCCAGGACCAGTCTATGACCCTGACCTGTACCCGAGACAACGGGAAGGGGGATTGTGTTGTGGCAACAGGCGCAGACAGCAAAGAATTCGTGGTTGTCGGGGAAGGGTTGAAAAGTGGTGCATCGATGATCTGTGTTGACAAAGGTACTGCCGTGGATTGTAAACCTGTCTCCTACTGATCTTTGCCCTCGCTAAAGAAACGAGCTTGTGGTGCCGCTAAGAGTGGTATGAGACCTACAGGCACCAAACAACAATGGGAAATTCGTCGTCGTGCGGCGATGGCCCTGCTGGACGTCGGCTGGGGCGTCCGCCAAGTGGCCCGTCAGGTGCAAGCCTCCCCTGGCTCGGTCTGTCGCTAGCGGGATACCCTGGCCCACCAGGGGAACGCGGGCCTCAGCGCCAAGCGGCAACCTGGGAGTCAACCGACACTCAGCGCAGCGCAATGCCAACAGGTGCGGGCGTTGTTCAGTCAAGGGGCGTGCGCCCATGGCTGGCGCCATGCACTCTGGCCCCACAAGCGTATGGCCACCCTCATTGAACGCCATTTTGGCATTCCCTCTTGTCTCTCCGGCGTCTGGCGCCTGCTGCGGCGCTGCAAGTGGCGTCCCCAGAAACCTGTGCGCCGCAGCCGCGAACGCGACGAAGTCGCCATGGCCCAGTGGCCGACGGACATATGGCCCCAACGCAAAAAAAGCCCGGCGTGAGGGCCGTCCCATTGTCTTTCTCGATCCGAGTGGCTTCATGCGCCACCCTACGGTGCGCCGGACGCGGGCACCCCAAGGGCCCACACGCCCATCCATTATCGTTGGGACCGTCACGACCGCCTCTCGGTGACCGGCGCCACGACCCTCTCTCCCGTGCGTCAGCGCGTAGGGCTCTATTTATCTATCGCCGCCTCTCACATCAACGGCGCTGATGTCTTTGTCTTTGTCCAGCCCCTCCACGGGCATCTCAAGCGCCCGCTGCTCCTCATCTGGGACCGCTTCAGCGGGCATAAGCAAGCGGCGCGCCTGCTCCGTGCTCTCTATGGCACGCGGATACGCGTGGAGTTCTGGTAGTGTACGGATGATTTTGCGAAATTGAAAACGCTCGGGACATCCCGTAGAACCAGGGTTGTGCGTAACCTGATTCCATGAAGGGATGTCCCGATGAACCATGCCAAGCAACTGCACCATCGCCGCTACTTGAATGACTCCTGGGAGATTATCAATCGTGAGGGCCTCCCAGGCAACGTCAAAACTGACCTTTGCCTCACGGTGCAAGACACCGTGAGCGCCACCGTGCAACACGTCATCGAAGCGGCTTTAGAAGAAGAACTGAGCGCCTATTGGGGGTTGGATCGCTTTGCCCATCTCCCCTGCGGTCACCCACCCGAGTCGCCCCGCCGTGGGAGCTATCAGCGCGCCTTGCTCACACAGGACGGCCCCATTGCCGACTTGCACATCCCCACACTGCGCCGCGGGAACGGGGCGTTGACCTGGCAAAGTATCACCCGCTACGGGCGCTGCTGGGGGCCACTGCTGGACCACCAGGGGATGAGCACAGTCTACGGGACGTGCAAGAAACGATGGCAGTGACCATGGGGGCAGTATGCTCCCTTGCGGCCTGTAACCGTCTGGTGTCGCGTGTGGCCGAGCCCCTCGCAGGGTGCAAGACGCAAGCCCTGGACAGTCCGCCACCGATGCTCCTGGTCGATGGCCTGTGGGTTCAGATTGCCTCTCCCACGGGCGAGTGCCGCCTCGATGCCCAGGGCCGGCGTCGCGCGGTCAAGCGCAAACAGAAGCGGGTGGGGCTCAGCGCACGTGGCGTGTGGCCCGATGGGCACTGGGCAATCGTGCATGGGAAGGTAGCGGAAGGCGAACGGGCCGACACCTGGAAGGCATGCTTTGGCGAGCTCTACCGCACAGGAGTCACCGAGGCCACCACAGACTGAGTGGTCAGTGACGGCGCCAACGGGCTGGAGAGTGCCCTGGATCCTCATCTCTAGGGCGTGGCCCACCAACGCTGCATTTTCCACCTGTGCACACCTGTCTGGTCAAAATATTCAAACTTGTCTTTTCCTAGTGATTTACACCTACCTCTCGCATCTCTTTTCTGCTTATCTATGACCTCTCCATGACCGATACTCAAGGTCTATTAGAGACACATGGGGAGACCATGCCACATGGATTGGAAGACGCTGTTAGCCTATATTTCTGGCTCTGTTGACGAAGAACTCTTGCTCCGCAATGCGTATCTCGTTGCCGAAAACCGCATCTGACGTGACCAGATCAAGGGACGTGTCCAACTCAGTGACGCTGAGCGTCTGACTTTGTCCGAGATCGGCAGAAAGCTCGGGCAGAAAGCTCGGGAAGACATCGCCCAGATCGTCAAACCTGAAACGATTCTCGCCTGGCAACGCAAACTCGCCGCTGACAAATTCGATGGCTCCACCCGGCGCAAATCGCGCGGACGTCCTCGTGTTGAGAAAGAACTTGAGGATTTGGTCGTCCACATGGCCAAGGAGAATCGTGGCTGGGGCTACGACCGGTTGGCAGGGGCTCTGGCGCATCTGGGCTATGAGATCAGCGATCAGACCGTGGGCAACATCCTCAAGCGCCGCGGCATCTCGACAGCCCCAGAACGCCGCAAGACTACCACTTGGAATGCATTCATCCGCACGCACATGGACGTGTTGTGGGCCACGGACTTCTTTACCACTGAAGTATGGCCCCTGGGTGGATTGGTGACGTATTACGTTCTCTTCTTCATCCATTTAGAGACCCGACAGGTCCACATCGCCGGGGTGACGCCTCATCCTAACGAAACGTGGATGAAGCAGATGGCGCGCAACCTGACAATGGACGAGTGGGGAATCCTCAAGCCAGGCACGTATCTCATCCATGACCGCGACACGAAGTTCTGTGCCGCCTTCAAGCAGATGCTCGATGACGCCGGTGTCAAGCGGGTACCGCTGCCGCCAAGGGCGCCGTGGTTGAATGCGTTTGCGGAGCGTGGGATTCAGTCCGTGAAAACGGAAGTGCTGTCGCAGATGATCCTGTTTGGCGAGCGTTCGCTTCATCATGCGCTGTCTGAATATATCGCCCATTATCGGACTGAACGTCCACATCAGGGCAAGGGCAACATCATCTTGTTCCTATCCGCGAATGGGGAGCCTGTTGTGGACTCGGCCATTGCGTGTCGAGAGCGGCTTGGTGGGTTGCTCAACTATTACCACCGCAAGGCGGCATGACGACTTTGACTGGACACCTGAATCTGGACAGAATAGTATTGACATATGTATGGACATTATGTATATGATTGAGTATGCAAGACCTTCTCTTTGATTGGGATGAACACAATCAGCCGAAATGCGAAGCACGGGTCCCCGTGGATCATATCGAAGCGATGTTAGCGGGAAATCCCCGCATCTACCCGGATGCTGCTCATTCGAGCGAGGAGACAAGATATCTTGCCATCGGAACGGTTGATACCGTGCGATGGATACTTGTGGCATTCACGTATCGCGTCTACGGGGGCACGAGATATATTCGGCCAATCAGTGCCCGGTACATGCACCAAAACGAGGTCAACCGTTATGTCGAAGAAGCTACCAACCCTGAGGAGTGATGAGGAAGCAGAGGCATTTTTGGACGCAGCTGACTTGTCCGAATATGACCTGTCCGAGATGCAGCCGATCAAATTTGAATATCTCAGGAAGTCGGCCAAGCTCAACATGCGATTACCCGAGAGTTTGCTCGCGGCCATCAAGGCCAAGGCCGATGCTCAAGGGATACCGTACCAACGCTACATCCGCCAGGTGCTTGAGGCCGATGTCAGGGCCTAGGGGTTTCACGTACCGGTTGAGTGGCGAGATGATGTCACCACCATGCGCAGACAGAGGTCATCGTTGATTGACTCGGAGGAAGATTCTAGCTGGCGTTTCCAGCTCATCTGATGTCACCTCAACCCAGATATCTCAACCTGGGTATCAGAATCGGTTATAAGAGGGCGAAATTCAAGCTGGCAAGCTGATTCAGAGCGGACTGTAAACCTAGCGAAAATAATGCGTTCCAATATTTTGGCCCCACAGGCACGCCGGGGGCCCGCCAGCGCCCAGGGTGCAGCAGGGCTGGGCCGGCGGGGCAGCCCTCAGCGTGAGGCCGAGAGCTGCCAGCGATAGTCGCAGCGGGGACACTGCGCGATGTGGAGGGCTCCCGGGCCGGCGGCGGCGCCGGCAAGCCCATGGGTGAGCACAGTACGATAACAGTTGTGGCCGCACCACGGACAATCACAGGGATGCCAGCCATAGCGTCGGATATGTCGGTCCGTCGCGCGGCGCTGCCAGCGATAGACAGGCCCCAGAAAGCGATAGTAGCGCCAGCGCAGATGCCGGCGCGCCGTCCATAGACGTTGGACCCCCAGAGCGATCACCCTGCCCCACACGAAGGCGCCATGCATAGGAGACCCTCAAACCATCCGGTTATCCACAATCGAGACTGTAGTAGCCGCTACTATATCTTTGTCTTCTAGAAGAATCAATTTTATCCTGAGTGGTCGTGAAGGCACGAGGGCGCCTCAGGGCGGGGCGGGCCCAGGTGGTCCTCGCGTAGCCGTGCGCCCTCAGTCCCGTCCTATCCAACGCGGCACAGGTGACAGAAACGCCGTTATCCGAAGTAGCACCCGCCTAGCGGGGTGGCAGTCGTCTCAGCTGTTGCCGCGCGAAAGAGCTGTGGGGGGTCTTGAGCGACGTTCACAGGCTCTGGAGAGACTGGCCCAGCCCTCTACGTGGCCGGACGCCGCATAGAGGGCCACGCCTGAGGACTCGACGCCCTACTTCCGTGCCTCACAAATCAGGTTGAACGGGGTTTCTGTCGCGCGGCGGAAGCGCGTAAAACCTGCCTCCCTGAAGACCTCCCGCAGGCGCGCCTCTCCGGCCTGGGCACCCAACCCGAGCCCAACCTCTTGGGACAGCGAATTCGGTGTACAAATGAAGGTCGAAGCCGAGTAATACAGCCGTCCGACCGGGTTGCTGTTCTCCTGGAGGTGATCACCAGCAAACGGCTCCACCAGCAGGATCGTCCCGTCTGGCTTCAGCGTCTGGTAGGCATGCTGGGCTGCGCCCACCGGGTCACCCATATCGTGGAGACAATCGAAAAAGCAAATCAGATCGTAATCCTGGCCGGGGTAGTCCTTAGCCGTCGCCTGGACGAACCTCACGCGGTCTGCCACCTCGCCGTCTGCGGCACGTTGCGTCGCCGTGGTGATGGAGGGGGTATGGTAGTCGAAGCCGACAAAGCGCGACGCTGGGTAGGCCTGCGCCATAATGACGGTCGACGCCCCATGCCCGCAGCCAATATCCGCCACCGTGGCCCCAGCCTCTAGCTTCGGCACGACCCCATCGAGAGCGGGCAGCCACTTGGATACCAGATGCGCCCGGTAGCCGGGCCGGAAGAAGCGCTCGGTCCCGCCAAACATACACGGATGGTGATCCCCCCACGCGAGCGCACCATTGCCGCGCATGGCACTGACCATCTTGTCCTTATCGAGGAAGAGGCTCGCTAACACTGCCATGCCGCCAGCGACAAAGACCGGCGAATCTTCAAGAGCCAGCGCCATGGCCTGTTCTGGGGGCAACCGAAATTGTCCCGCGACGTGCTCCATATAGCCGGCCGCCGCGTGGGCGCTAAGCCACTCCCGGAGGAGCCGCGCGTTGCACCCGGTCTTGGCCGCGAGTGCCTCAGACGTGATAGGGGTATTATCGGCCATTGCACGGTACAGCCCCAGTTCTTCACCCAGAATGACATTCGCAATCATGGCCGCGCCACCCATGTCGGTGACCAGCCTGCCCATAAACTCGTGGAGTTTGGCTTCGTCCACTCTCTATCCTCCTCTCAACATGCCTTTGGCCGGGAGAAGAAAAAGGCCTTCACCGAGGAGCACAATCAGGCTAGCCTGGCAAACACTCGCAGTATACGCCAGTCTCTTTTGCTACGACAATAACAGGAGCGGGAAAATCGCCCGTTACTGGCACACCTCCCCGCGTGTACGTTTACCTCATCCCCATCTGTACAGAAACTCGATCCATCTGCAGCGCGCAGCTAATCCCTGCCTGCGGGAGGTTGGTGGACGGCAGGCGGATGGGATCATCTCTCGCCGCCGCATCCTGGCCCTCCCAGGAGCCTCGGACCGTCCAGGGACGGGGGTGCCACGGAGGCTTGTGCAACGCGTGAGCCCCCCAGGGGGCAGGGCGCCGGGACCTCCCTCCCTTCCACCTTGGTTGGCAGACGCGTTGGCCTCTGAGGCGCTTGGCGCCCGGCGGGCCGCGCTGGGAGTGCGACGTTGGTTGCACCGGCAACCAGGGTTGCATCGGGCTGCGGGCCTGCGTTGCCGCGCCTTGCTCACCTTCCCGGCGGGTCTCCTGTCATCTTCTGTCGCAGGAGGAGGAACCCCTGTCCAGGCCTCGGATGCGCTGCAACCTCTTGAGGATACAGCCCTTCGCGCCTGCCCTACCGCCTGGCACGCTGTGTGCTCTCTCCAAGAGCAGAGGCCGGACGGAGAGCCGGTTCGCTATCTTCAGGACGGCGTCCGGATGCCATGGCAGCACCGCAACCTCCGCTGGATCCCGGACGCAGGAGGGCTCTATGATGCAGATCCAACGATGTGTGACCCAGGCTGCGGCCGGGGTGCTCGTGCTCCTGAGCTGTACGTCGGCCCCCGTGCGGGCGCAAAACGGTCACGCGCGCCCCCGTGCGCACCATCAGGCGCAGGCGAGCGCGCTCGTCCACGTGGTCCGCGACGCAACCGCGCGCTTCCATGACGTGGCCGTCGCGGAGCAGGAGGGGTATTTCCTGCAATTTGGCTGCGTCAGCGGCCCAGACTTCGGCGCGATGGGCATGCACTATGTGAACATGCCGCTCGTGATGGACGGCGCGCTGGACGCGACGCGGCCGGAGATCGTCATCTACGAACCGCAGCCGGACGGCAGCCTGCACCTGATCGGGGCGGACTACCTCGTGCTCGCGGAGGCGTGGGACGCGCAGCACGACAATCCGCCCGAGCTGATGGGCCAGTTGTTCCATCGCTTCGAGGCCCCCAATCGCTTCGGCTTGCCGGCGTTCTACACGCTGCACGTGTGGGCGTGGAAGCCCAGCCCCACCGGGACGTTCGTGAACTGGCACGCCAACGTATCGTGTGACGCCTTCAGCGGGCAGACTCCCTGACGCCCAGCGCGCGCCGCCGCGCCGGGACAAGAGGCGCGGCACAGGCGCGGATGGTGGACGCGAGGTAGGCGCGAGCAGAGAGGAGATGGAGGATGTTCGCCAGTGACGTGACGGGCCCGTATTGTCGTATCCATCAGGCATGGTTCATCCGTTCCCTTCAGGCATGGCTCGCTTGCAGCCCCGCGCCCCTCGCGCTTGCCTGTAGCGATACGCTGCGGGTGGTCGAAGCCCCCTGTCCCCGGTGTCTGGTGAGGCCCCAGACGGCCATGGACACGCCCTGTCCCGCGCTGGATGCCCCGGCCTCGGTCCCCGGAATACCTGAGGTAGCAGAAACGGTCTGCAACGATTGACGACGACTTCCCTTGCCTCCGCGGGCCCCCTGCTCCAGAGGGCGCAGGCAGGCAAGGCCCAGGGAGGGCCTGGCATGCTTTCTGAGATCACCCACATAAGACAGAGACACGGCGAATCACCCCGCCGCTGGTTTGAGGATGACTTTTTTGATCTCATCGTCTGGCTCAACGCGTCCCAGGCCATCTTGGGGTTTCAGTTGGTGTATGACAAGGGCCGCGCGCCCCGCGCGTTGACGTGGTGCCAGGACGACGGGTATGGCCACTACCAGGTCGAGGACGGGGAGCTCCGCCCGGGCCAGCCCAAAGCCGCACCCCTCCTGCGGCCGGACGGCCCCTTTGATCGTCACGGGATCGGAGAGGCGTTTGCGCACGCCAGTGCGCACCTGGACCCCGCCATTGCGCAGTTTGTCCGGCACAAGATCGGGACCTACGCTGGGTCCACCTCGGCGCCGTAGCCGCGCCCACCGCGCGCGCCTCCCCAGCGCCTGAGGGTCCCAGGAGCCGTCAGGGGGTCGGCACCACCGGGGGGCCCCGGCATCAGCCCTGAGGCGCGACACGCTGGCCAAGAGGCCGCCCCAGGGCGCCGGGGAAGGCCGCCCAGAGCCGGGGGGG
>Ga0068858_100005209_pt1 | contig 12741 bp, 7 predicted proteins | sample KBSSwiS12_FD_66589 | JGI IMG/M metagenome (GOLD analysis project Ga0068858, IMG submission 66589) | Switchgrass rhizosphere microbial communities from Kellogg Biological Station, Michigan, USA - KBS Switchgrass S1-2 | ecosystem: Host-associated > Plants > Roots > Rhizosphere > Soil ... | reverse complement strand
AGCTCACAACGGCTACGACGTAGGACGGCGGGCCCGCTTAAAGGAAGTCTAATATTGTCGTTTATCGATGTCCGAAGCGGGTTCCAGCTTTCGTCGTGATCCACCGAGAGGGGTGCTCACCAGAGATAGGCCAGGGCGCCGCGACCCGGATAACAAAAACCGGGGACCGTGGCCGGAGTTTTTTCGACGGCCGGTTCAGCCGGCCCAGGGATCGCGGATCCGGAAGGAGCTGTCGGCCCGGAAACTCGCGGTGCCGGCGTTGTATCGCAGCAGGAGGTGCCCGCCGGTCCAGGTCAGGAACTGGTTCTCGTAGTTGTGCGCCTCCAGCATCACCGCCCCGGCCGCCGCGCCTGGTTGCGGGCAGAACGTCGCGTCCTGCCGGAAAAGGTCGTTGTCTTCCAGCCGGTGGGTGTAGGTACGCAACTCCCAATGACGGAGGTAACGGCCGTCCAGGGTGCGAAACGAGTAGCAGCGGTCGTCGGCCAGCCCGGCGACGGCCACGAAAGTGGCGCTCCGCCGGATCGCGGCGCTGCTGCCGGGGCCGACGTCGGTCAACCTGGCTTCATCGGAGGTGCTGACCCCCGTGCCCTCCCCGGCGGCAAGGTAGCCGCCGCGTACCGACTCCAACGACAGCCGCCGGCCCGGGGCCAGGACCGCCGCCGGAGGTGCCGTGCGCGACGGCGGCGTGCTCGCGGGCCGGCTCGGCGACGCCGTGGCCGTCGGTGCGAGGGTTGCGGCCGGCGGGGCGGGCGCGGTGATGACCTTCGGGGCCGGATCACTGTTCTGGTAGATCACGACGGGAACGGCGACCGCCGCGACAGCCGTGACGGCGACGACGGCAGCGACGGGATGCCCGCCGAGCACCTTGGCGAGGATCAGCTTGCCGCCCCATGAAGCCGCGGACGCCGCGCCGGAAGTCGCGGTCCCGGCCGTTGTGGCCGCCAGGGTCTTGGCGAGACCGGGGGGTACCGCGAGCAGGGCGGAACCGGCGAGCAGGCGCTCGGCCGGTATCCGGGCCTGACCGGTGCGACTGCATGCCGGGCAGGCTCTGGTGTGCCGGACGAAGCGCTTACGCCAGACGGATCCTGGTCTGCCGTCCCAGGTCCTGGCCGCCTCCGCCAGCCCCGCGCACCTCGGCTCGACCGTGAGAGCCGCCACCACGGTGCGGGCCAGCTCGAGTTGCTCACGCATGCGCTGGACCCGCACGGCGGTGTGGGCACCGCTCAGACCGAGGGCGGCGGCGATCTCGGCCCGCTGCATCCGCCCGGCCGTCTCCTGCCACCACAGCGACAGCAGCAGCCGATCGTCGGGATCCAACCACTCCGTGGCCTCAGCGACCTCGCGGCGTTGCCCGGACACGTCGAGTCGCAGGATCGAGATGTCCTCGACCGCGGACGCGGCGTCCGGTACCTCAATTGCCTCGTCCAGCACGACGGTCCGCTCGGAACGGAGACGCCGCCGCTGCTGGTGATCAACCACACGCCGTACGGCGATGGAGGTCAGCCAGGCACGGAAACTCGCCGGAGCTCGCAGCGCCGGCAGATCGCGGACCGCCCGCAACATGGTCTCCTGCACCACGTCATCCACGTCCGCATGGCCGCGCAGTGCACGCCGCACGATGGTGTAGACCAGCGGCAGATGAGCCGCCACGAGCTCGTCGAGGGCCTGGCGGTCACCGCCCTGCGCCGCCACGACCAGGGCAACCCCGCCGTGGACGGCCTCGTCTCGCTCCGTCGCCTCCATCGCTGAGCCACCCTAAAGGCCGCGCCCAGGAATCCGGTAGGTCGCTGCCGCGCCTCGCAGCGCAGCCGAGTCGGTTTCGGGTACCTTTCGCTCCGGCTTCCGCTCCTCCCCGCGGCGGCGGAGGCGACGATGGGACCGGCCGTTGACAGACTTTTCGGACGAACGACCGGCCGCTGAGGCAACCCCGCGGCCGCTACCGCTCGGCGGTTTCTGGGCCCTCATCGGCGGCGGTGTGGTCATGACGGTGGCCTTGGCGCTGGCGCGGCCCGCGACCACCCCTGAGGGCTGTTCGAATTACGGCGGGAACGGCAATGGCAGTCCCTTCGCCGGCTCGGACTCGGACTGGGGATTCATGCTTCTCCTGCTGGACGCGGTCTGGCTGGCATTCATCGTCGTCGAGCAGCTGACCCCGGTGGCGTGGCGACACCGGGACCGCTTGTCCGCGGTCACCCGGGCCACGACCGCCGTGGTGGCGGCCGGCTCGCTGTCTTGTTGCGGCCTGCTCACGCTGGGGACCATGTGCCACTGAGGCCCGGTCCGGAACCTTCACACCGGTAAAGTCCGGTCAGCGGATCGTGTCCGGCGTGTTCCGCAGGTCCCAGGGTTAGCTCTGCGGACCGAGTTCAGCGCAACCGCGAACAGTCCGTCGGCGACGTCGCCCGCGCGCGGCCGGCCGCAGCCGGGCGGTCATGGTGGGCGTGGTGTGGGCGTAGGGGATGTCGCGGTAGGAGTCGCTCCGTGTTCGCCACCGCCGGCGGAGCGCCGTCGCCGCGAGTTCTCCCAACGATCGATATGTGGTGCAGATCACAGTCCAGTGTGTCAATCTCGTCCGCTGTTGCCCCTGTTGTCATCTCCGTCTATCTCTGGCGCAATTTGTTGATCAACACGTAGCGTCTCGGTGCCGGTACACATTGAACGGGGGCGTTATGTGGCGAGGGCTTTTGCGTGCCGTGTTGGCGGTCGGATTGGTCATGACCGGGATCACCGCGCCGGCTCTGACCCGCGCCGCGGTCGCGTCCTGCGGTGACGTCGCGGGCACCGAATCGGCCGCGACCCAGCTCGCGGCCCAATGTGGCCGACCGGTCGCGGTGGACTCGTCGCGGACCGAGTTCTCGCAAGTAGTAGCCCAGCCGGACGGGCATCTGCGGTTCGAGTCCTCGGTCCTGCCCGAGCGCACCCGTCGCGGCGGCCAGTGGGCCGACGTCGATCTGACCCTGGGCCGCGGCGCGGACGGGCAGTTGCGGCCGGCCGCCTCGGTTGCTGATGTGGCGTTCTCCGGCGGCGGCTCCGGCCCGCTGGTCACGCTGACCCGCGCCGGCCGGAAGATGACCATGTCGTGGCCCGGTGTGCTGCCCGCGCCGACCGTCACCGGGGCCGCGGCGACCTACCCTGGCGTACTGCCCGATGTGGATCTGGTGGTCCGGGCGACCGAGACCGGCTTCGCGCACACTTTGGTGATCAAGACGGCGTCCGCCGCGGCGCGGGGCGACGTGCGGGAGATCCGGTTCAGGTTGGGCGGCGACGCCCGGATCGAATCGGGCGCCGGTGTCCTGCGGGCGCTGGGCGCGGGGGCCGGCACGGTCCTCGCCTCGACCGAGCCCGCGGCGATGTGGGACTCCCGCACCACCTCGACGGCCGCCGCACGACAGGCCGCCTCGGTCTCGACGCACGCGGCCGAGGGCGACCGGGCCCGCACGGCGCGGGTGAACGTGGCGCTCGCCGGTCGGGACCTGCTGCTGCGGCCCGACGCCAAACTCCTGAAAGATGCGACCTTCCCGCTTTATGTCGACCCGACCTGGTCGGTGTACAAGGCCAAATGGGCGTACGCGACCGACAACGGCTCGAACAACACGGACTACTCGCGGGCCCGGGTCGGTCTCAACCCGGACACCGGCGCGCTCTACCGGTCGTTCTTCCAGTTCTCCACGACCGCGAACGGGGTGTCGCTGAGCAAGAAGCACATCGAGTCGGCCCGGGTGGAGATGAACCTGGACCACTCCTGGTCCTGCGACGCCACGGTGACCTCGATGTACGCAACGCCGGCGATCAACGCCACGATGCGGGCGTCCTGGTCGGCGATGAAGCTGTCGACGTTCCTCGACTCGGCGACCGGGCATGCCAACGAGGCCGGCGGCTGCGGGAACTATCAGGGCGACATGTACATGAACTTCAGCGCGGCGGCAGTGACCCAGTTCGTGCAGAACGCCGCGAACAGTTCGTGGAGCAATGTCACTGTCGGGTTTACCGCGCGGGACGCGGGCGGCAGCGGCGAGTCCACCCAGAACCGGTGGAAGAAGTTCTACCCGAACGACGCCAAGCTGTATGTCGACTACGACACCCCGCCCGGCAAGCCGCTCTACCTGCGCGCCGCCGGCGTCGCCTGTGTCCCCGGGGTGCTCACCGTCGGCACGCTCACCCCCAGCTTCTCGGCGATCTTCTCCGACGCCGACAAGTCCGACTCGCTGACCGGGATCTTCGAGTGGATCGAGGTCCCCGCGACGGGGATCGGCTCGGTCACCGACACCTCCCCGGCTCGCAAGACGGCACCCCCGAACAAGACCTCGATCACGCCGGGCGCCCGGGCCACGACCGCGACGGTCACCGCGGTCAAGGGCAAGACGTACGCGTTCCGGGCCCGGGCTGTCGACAAAGCCCCGTACTCGATCTCCAGCGGGTGGGGGCCCTGGTGTCAGTTCGCGGTGGACACCACGGTCCCGAATGTGAGCGCCTCCGTGGTCACCGCGGCCGCGGGCCCGGGGCAGAAGGCGCACATCCGGATCGAGTCGACCTCCACCGACGTGACGAAGTTCCAGTACGGCTGGGACGCCGCGACCAAGGTGGTCACCGCCTCCGGCACCAACCCGAAGTACGCCGAGGTGGACGTCACCGCCCCGACGTTCGGCCTGAACGTGCTGCTGGTCAAGGCGATAGACGCGACCCTGAACGAGGGCAACGGCTCGGTGGAGGTCCCCGTCGGCCGGCCGTCCCCGGCGACCGCCCGCTGGGGCCTGGAGACCTACCCCGGCATCGACCAGACCGCCGCCCTGGCCGACCGGGTGCCGGCCCCGACCGATTCTCCGCTGACCGCCGCCAACCTGAGCTGGTCCAGTGACGTACGGCTGAAGGATGGTCAGACCGCGGCCTTCAACGGCACCTCGTCCGCGGCCACCACCGCGACGTCGGTGGTGAACACGACCGGCTCGTTCAGCGTCGGCGGCTGGGTGCGGCTGGGCGTGCTGCCCACCACCGACATGAAGTTCGCCGCGCAGGACGGCGCCGACGCGGCCGGGTTCGAGATCGGCGTGCGCCGCAGCGGCAGCCCGCTGGTTCCCTACTGGTCGATCCTGATGCACGACACCTCCGCCCAGTCGAGCACCCTCGTCGCGGCCACCTCGGCCACCGCGATCACCTCGGCGGATGTCGGCCGGTGGACCCACGTGGCCGGCACCTACGACGCCGCCGAGAAGAAGCTGCGCCTGTACGTCGACGGCGTGCAGGTGGCTCAGGCCGACCGGACGGCCACGCCGTGGGCCGCGGGCGGGAAATTCGCGGTCGGCCGGGGCCTCACCTCCGGCGCCGCCGCCAACTTCTGGAACGGCGCGCTCGCGGACGTCCAGACCTTCGACCGGGTGCTGGAGCCGGATGACTTCACCGGCAAGCTCGCGTCCGACCCGACGTCGGGCGGCTTCGACGAGCCGGGCATCCTCACCCCGATCCAGGTCGGCGGGTGGGACTTCGAGGCCGCGGTGCCCTGCTACCTCACCGACCTGCGGGACACCTGCGAGGCGCCGGACACCACCACCGCGTGGGGCCGCTTCCTGGCCCTGAGCCGGGGATCCGCGGTCGGCGCCGGGCGTACCGCCAGTCAGGCCGGCCTGTGGCTGGACGACCACTACTTCCCGGAGGAGGGCAACACCGAATCCTCCAGCGAGTACGGCCGGAGCGCCGTGAAGACCGGCATCACGCCGCCCGACGCCGACGGCCTCGAGTTCACGCAATGGCAGAACAAGTCGGTGGTACGGACCGACCAGTCGTTCACCGTCTCGGCGTGGGTCATGCTGAACGCCGACGCGGGCAGCCGGTCGATCGTCGCGGAGCGCGGCGACCACGAGAGCGCGTTCTTCCTCAAGTACATCGGCGGCGACGTCCACAAGTGGGCGTTCATACTCACTCCGCAGGACGCCACCACGACGACGTTCGACGGCGTCCGCTCGACCGTGGACGCCGAGGAAGGTGTCTGGACGCTCCTGACCGGCGTGTACGACGCGGGCCGTAAGCAGGCTCGGCTCTACGTCAACGGGGCCCTCCAGGGCGACCCCAAGGCGCTGAGCTTCACCCCGTTCAACGCGACGGGGTCGCTGTTGGTCGGGCAGACCCTTTATCACGACGCCCTGGTCGACCAGTGGGACGGCGGCATCGACGACCTCGCGGTCTACCAGGGCGCCATGAGCGACGCGGCGGTGTCCGCGATGTTCGACGCCCAGGCGGCCAACATCTCCGGCGCGAACGTGCTCGCGGTGGACCAGACGCTGCAGAACGACGGGGCCCTGCACTCCAGCGACGGCACGTACTGGCTGGTGATGCAGAAGGACGGCAACCTCGTCCTCTACGCCAACGGCGCCCCGATCTGGGACACCGACACCCGAGCCACGGCGAACTTCGGCTCCACGCTGGTCATGCAGGCCGACAACAACCTCGTGATCTACCGCCCGGACGGCACCCCGATCTGGGACACCGACACCGGCGGCTCGGGCGCCGACCGGCTCGTGCTCTACGACGATGGCGATCTGGTTCTGGTCGACTCCGCCGGTCAGGTTGTCTGGCGGCGGTGACGGGCGTGGCGACTCGGCTCTAGGACTTCTGCAGCTCGAAGGCGTCGCCGTTGGCGTGCAGCATCAGGAACGTGGGCTTCGTGCGGGTGCCGTCGTGGTTGAACCCGATGGGCCCGGACGTCCCGGCCAGGTCCGTGGTGGTGATGGCGGCGCGGACGGCCTCGTGCTCCACGCTGCCGGCCCGCTTGATCGCGTCGAGTGCGACCCGCACGGCGTCGTACGACTCGACCGTCGACGGGCCGGGTGCGCTGCCGTACGCCGCGCGATAGCGGCTCGTCCAGTCCTCGATCCCCGGCATGAACTGCGGGAAGATCAGGGCGGTGCCGTATACCCCGCGGCGCTGCTCCGCGGTGAGATCGGTGAGCAGCGGGCCGTCCGTGGCGCCGTCCCCGACCACGATCTTTCCGGTGAAACCGCGACCGCGCAGGTCCTTGATCAGCTGGTTGGCCTCGGCGTAGTAGCCGGTGTAATAGACGATGTCCGCGCCGCCGGCCCGGACCGTGTCGGCGATCCGCCGATAGCTGGGCGCGCCCTGGCTGAGCTTCAACTCCGCGGTCACGGTCAGGGCGCCCGTGCGGCGGGCGTCGGCGACCGTCGAGTCGGCGAGGGTCATCGGAAAGCTCGTGCCGTCGTGCACCACGGCCAGCCGCCGGCCGCCGAGGCGCTTCATCCAGCCGACCGCGAACGTCGCCTCGGCCGCCACGGTGCCGCAGATCAGGAAGACGCTGTCATACTTCGGCGCGATCAGGTCCGTGGAGTTGGCCTGCGCCACGATCATCGGCACGCCCGCGTCCCGGAAGATCTTCAGGGTCGGCACCACCGCGCTGCTGCAGTAGCCGCCCACCGTCGCGACGATGTCCTTCTTCGTCATGTCCTGGGCGGCGGTTACCGCGGTGCCCGGATCGCAGGCGTCGTCCTCGGCGACCAGTTCGATCTGCCGGCCCAGCACGCCTCCGGCCGCGTTGGCCTCGCTGACCGCGAGTTCGGCGCCCCGCAGCATCGACTCACCGGAGTGGCTGCTGCGCCCGCTGAGCGGCACGAGCGTACCCAGTCGGATGACCGTCGCTGCGGGCGTCGCGGCGGGCGTACCGCCCGAGCCGCAGGCCGCGAGGACGGTCGTCATGATCGACGCTACGGCGCCGCAGAGAATCTTCCGGCCGTACACGGGACCACCTCAATCCTGAAGAGTTGCCCAGCTATCGGTCGAGGGCGGGAAAACCTGAGCGCAGTTCCCTTGAGGTTTCGCGTCCGCAGCCGAAGGTGTGGCCGTGATCAGGCGTCTCCGCGGGCACAGCGTGATGATGACGGCCTCGCTAGCCGGGGTCCTGCTGGCGCTGGGCGCCTACGTCATCCAGGGTTCCGTGCACACCACCCGCGCGACCGAGCAGCAGAGCCGGGCGCTCGTCGTGGACCTGCTGTTCGTCGAGGCCCGGATCGCGGTCGCGATGCAGGAGGTGAACCTACGGCACTACGAGGTCGAGCCGTCGGTCGCCGTCAAACAGCGCTTCGACCAGGTGGCCCGGAAGGCCGGCGACACCCTGGACGAGATCGTCGCCGGATCCGATCCGCGGGCCGGCCGCGACGCGCTGCGGCTGCGCTCGGAGCAGGCCGCCTACCAGCGGCTCGCCGACCGGTTGATTGCGATGGTGGCGGACAGCAATCCCGAACACGTCCAGCTCGACCGGCTCGAGGTGACACCGGCCTTCTACGAATTGCAGAACGACGTCAACGACGTGTCCCGCGCCTACCACGACTATGCACAGCGGCAGGTGTCGGCGCTGCGGTCCACGCAGGTTCGGCTGCTGGTGGGCACCTCGGCCGGCTTCGGCGCCGGCCTCGTCCTGGTTGGCATGATCCTGCGGATGGTCGTCGGCTACCAGCGCCGGCTCGTCGACCAGGCGGCCGAGAGCCGGCACCGCTCGCTGCACGACCCGCTCACCGGGCTGCCCAACCGGGCGCTCTTCACTTCTCGGCTCCACGCCGCGTTGCGTGACGCGGCCGGCGGGGAGTTTCAGACCGCCGTGATGGTCATCGACCTGGATGGGTTCAAGGCGGTCAACGACACACTCGGCCACCACGCCGGCGACCTGGTCCTGGTCGAGGCCGCCCGTCGGCTGGCCGGCGGCGTCGGCGACCAGGGGCTGGTGGCCCGGCTCGGCGGCGACGAGTTCGCGGTGCTCCTGCCCCGGGTGCGCGCCGCCGCGGCCGCCGAGCTCGGCGAGCGGCTCGTCGCCGAGCTCCGCCGGGACTTCGCCCTCGACGAGCGCCCGGCGGCGATCAGCGGCAGCGTCGGCGTCGCCCTCGGCCCGGTCGGCACGGGCGAGGAGCCGTCGCCGGCCACCAGCACCGGGGACGAGCTGTTCCGGCACGCGGACGCCGCGATGTACCGCGCCAAGGGCACCGGCGGTGGCGTCGCCGTCTACGACGCCGACCTCGACGCCGAACTGCCGGACGACCGCATGGAGCTCTTCGCCGACCTGCGCGGGCTGCTCGACACCGGCGACCCGGACGGACAGATACGTCTGTACTACCAGCCTCAGGTGCGCCTCGCCGACGGCGAGGTAACCTCCGTCGAGGCGCTCGCGCGGTGGCAGCACCCGAAGCGGGGCCTGCTGTCGCCAGGCACGTTTCTGCCCGCCGCCGAGCGACGGGGGCTCGAGATCCGGCTCACCTACCACCTGCTCGGCCTCGCCGTCCGGCAGGCGGCGCAATGGTCCCGTGCGGGAACGCCCCGCCGGGTCGCGGTCAACGTGTCACCCGGCAGCGTCACCCACGTGGACTTCGCCGCCCGTGTGCTGGGCGCGCTCGACGACGCCGGGTTGCCGGCCCACCTGCTCCGCCTGGAGCTGACCGAGAGCAGCTACATGACCGACCCGGAACGCGCCGTCCAGGCTCTTCGCGAGGTCTGCGCCGAGGGCGTCAGCGTGTCCGTCGACGACTTCGGGATCGGCTTCAGCTCGCTGGCCCAGCTGCGCCTGGTCCCCGCCGACGAGCTGAAGATCGACCGCACCTTCGTCCGCGACCTGAACGACGGCACACCCGACGAGGTCATGGTGCGCAGCACCGTCGACCTCGGACACAACCTGGGTCTCAGCGTGGTCGCCGAGGGCGTCGAGGACCTGGCGACGCTGCCCCGATTGCTGCGGATGACCTGCGACTACGCTCAGGGGTACGCGCTGAGCGTCCCCGTGCCCGCCGATCAGCTCGACCAGGCCTGTCACCACGCGCGAGAGGCGGTCGTCGCCTCGATCCTGCGCAACGCGGCCGACGCGGGTCAGCCGGATCGAAAGGGCGGTGGCGAGGTTTCGCCGGGGCGTCGCAGGTGATCTCGATACGCCGCAGGGCAGAGTTGGCCTGCCGGTTCCCCGCCGCGGGCCGGCCCTACCTAGAGGTCGTCGAGTTCGATCAGGCCGTCCTGCAGGGCCCGGGCGACCAGGGCGGCCTTCGTCGGTGCGGGGCGACCGGCTCGGGCATACCGGACCCGTACCCGGTCGATGTAGCCTTCGACCGTGCGCGGGGAGATGTTGCAGCGCTCGGCCACCAGTTGCTTGGACTCACACTGGAACCAGGCCAGCAGCACCTCCTGCTCCCGGCTGGTCAGCCGGGGCCGGCCGGAGGTGTCGTCGGCCGACATCGCCCCGGCGAGTGCCGGTGGCACGTAAGGCAGGTCCTGGGCGGCCGCGCGTACCGCCGCGACCAGGTGTTCCTCGCCCTCGGCCTTGGTGAGGAAGGTCGCGCAGCCGGCGTCCAGGCAGCGAAGCGCGGTCTCCCGGTCCTCGCGCATGGTGTAGACCACGACCCGCCGGCCGGCGGCGACCAGGTCCGCCAGCGCGTCCCACGACACGGTGTGCCAGTCGGAGAGCTGGAGGTCCAGGACCACCACGTCGGCTCGCAGGCCGTCGGGGCTCCATGCGATCCGCAGGTCGGCGCCCGCGACCGTCACCGTGATGCCGGCGTCCTGGAACCAGGCGCGCGCCCCGGCCAGCACCACTGGATGATCGTCGATGATCGCGACGGTCGGGCTCAGACGGGACATGTCAGCTCCACCCAGACAGTTCCGCCCACGTTCGTCGTGCGGATCGTCAGCGGTGCGGGCACGTCGGGAAGCGCGAACGGCAGGCCGGTGTCGGCGACCTCGGCCACGACGCTCAGGCACAGCTGGGTGGCGGTCGGCACGGCGGTCAGGCGCAGGCGGGCCGCGGACCAGCGGGTCACCTCCCGCAGCAGGTCGACGGCCGTCCGGCGCAGCGCCGGCGGCAGATCGTCGGCGTGGACGGCGATCTCGACCCGGGTGCCCGCCGCCTGCAGTTCGTCGAGGCAGGCGGACAGTTCCTCGCCGAGCGGGTCACCGGCGGAGCGGTGCCACTCGGCCAGCAACCGGCGCACCTGGGCGGCCGCGGTACCACTGTGCTGCCGGAGGGTGTCGTCCGGCTCGGAGACGGGTGCCGAGGCAAGGCTCGCGAGGACGGGTTCGACCGCGGCGGCGACCGCGCGGGAACGGCGGAGCCGATCGTCGTGCAGGGCGGCCGCCACGAACTGCTCGGTGCGGATCGCCTCCCGGGTCAGGTGCAGCTCGCGCGTGGTCTCGGCCAGCCGTTCCAGCGCGCGGGCCGCCAGCGCGATCGGTACCTGGAGGCCGAGGATGCCGAGGGCGCGCGCGGTGAACAGCACGATCTCCGGCGGGCCGGCGGGCACCGCCGCGGCCATGGCGAAGGCCACCTGGAGGGTCAGCGACAGCAGGATCAGCGAGATCCTCGCACCGGAGGTGATGGCCAGGAGCAGCCAGCCGTTCGTGCCGACGGCCCAGTTCGCGTTGGTGTGCTGCAGCGCGGCGGGCACGGTCAAGCTGACGGCGGCGGTGGTGCCGATCGTGGCGGCACCCAGGGCGGTGGCCAGCGCGCGCCGCTGCCAGGCCCGGGGCGGCCGCCACACCAGCAGCCACGCCGTCGCAGCCCAGGTGCCGACGGTGGTCAGGTACGCAGCGCGCTGGATGCCCGGATCGCCAGAGTGAGCGGTCAGCCCGTGGGAGCGGTGGAGGACCAGAATCAGGACGCCGGCGATCACCCAGGTGCCCCACTGGGCCGCCGTGCGGATGTCGGTCATGGCTGCGGCGCGGTGCTCGCGGGCCAGCGCAGCTCGACCCGGGTGCCCCGACCGGGTGCGCTGACGATCCGGGCGCTGCCGCCGGCCCGCCGCATCCGTGCCTCGATGGACAACCGCACGCCGAAGTGCGCCCCGTCGGATACGCCGTCCGGCCGGAACCCGCGGCCGTCGTCGATGACATCCACGTCCACCGCACCGGGTGCCGGCAGCCGGACCTCAAGCCGGGCCCGACCGGTGCCGGCGTGCCGTTCGGCGTTGCGGAGTGCCTCGTCGCGCGCCGCCAGCAGCGCGCTCATCGCGTAGGCGGGAATGGCCGCAACGGCGTGCGCCGGGCGCAGCATGGTGGTGACTTCGAGGGTGCTGTCCACCGGCGGCGTGGTCAGATCGGCGAAGGTGGCGATCCGGGGCGCCGGATCGAGCAGGGACAGGTCGGCCCGGGCCCGGCGGCGCAGTTCGGGACCCCCGGCACCGTGGGCCGATGCGGCCGTGAGCGTCGCGGCGACCGTGTCGTGCAGCACCGCCAGGTGGTCCTCGACGTCGGCCCGGCGGGCGGCGGTGAGTTCCGCCTCCCGCCGGATCGCGGCCGTGTCTGCGGTGAGGTCGTCGACCCGCCGGGCGGCCCGCACCACCAGCTCGATGAGGCATCGGCTCAGCACGACCTGCCAGAGCAACATCACCGTCTGGCCGGTGCCGACGTCCCAGCCGTCGCCGGCGAGCGTCGAACCGACCCACACGGCGGCCGCGACCACCAGCGCGGGAACGGTTCCGTCGCGGGCGCGGGTGTAGAACTGCGCCGCGCCGACGCACACGGTGGTTACCTTGCGCTCCCAGTCGTTCAGATCGAGATAGCCGTGCGCCAGGTGGAGCCAGGGCAGCAGCACGCAGGCGGAGGCGAGCAGGACTCCGTCCACGGCGGCCGCCGTGGACGGTGACCGGGCGGCCGCGACGAACGCAACCTGCCACGCCAGCACGGCCGCGACGACCACGGCGATGGCTTGGGAACTGGTACCGAGCGGCAGCAGGGCGGTGCAGGCGACGACAACCAGGACGCGGGCGGTCATGG
>Ga0068858_100005208_pt1 | contig 12742 bp, 10 predicted proteins | sample KBSSwiS12_FD_66589 | JGI IMG/M metagenome (GOLD analysis project Ga0068858, IMG submission 66589) | Switchgrass rhizosphere microbial communities from Kellogg Biological Station, Michigan, USA - KBS Switchgrass S1-2 | ecosystem: Host-associated > Plants > Roots > Rhizosphere > Soil ... | reverse complement strand
CTTTCGACGAGTCCGATTTATTTTCGCCATTGATTATCTCTCTAAGAGCAATGTTGATTTCCACAATAGGATCCAGGCCTTCCCGGCTCTTCTCATGTCTATTATACGGAACGGCCCTGATCTCTTGCCGCCCAATCCATGTCTGTATCTTAATCAGAACAGCCTCTTGCTGAGCATGGGGAATTTTTTCAAGCAAGCGTCGATTTTCATCGACAAAATCAACGAATGAAACGTCGGTTCGTCCTCGAAAATAGATTTCAGCAGGTTTAAGCAAATCGTCGATGGACAACGGCTTCGGTTTGTTCCTCGATATCTGCTTACGCTCGAAGCCAGGCGGAAGCAAAAGACATTGCCTGCGGAATAATTCGATACCCTTGTCAATGGGAGCCCTGATGTTGCCCACTGAAGGAACCTCTATTGACTTTTTTGCGATGTCATTGCGAAGCAAAAGCCTGAGCGACCAAAGTCTTGAATGCCCAAAACTAACGCTACGCAACTTGCCTTTGACCATAGGATCATTAATGTCTTTGAAAGCTCTTGGCTTCGAGTCCCAAAGTACTTTCATTTCCGCCAATTTAGCGTTCATTTGTAAGGGGGCTGCATAAATTAATACGTCCCCAGGCTGAAGGCCCATTTCAAGAGCAATACTATCCTCAAACTCTTTTCTGCTCATTGCATTTTCAAAAAGGGCGTTTTTTCCAAAGAACTTTTTTTCAATCGCATCTAAAACAGTCTTTCTTTTTGCATCACTTTTACTGTTTGAGTCGTCATCGTCAGAGTTAACGCCGTACAAATCTTCCATTTCCTTTAAATCAATGTCACACTCACACTTGTACAATTTTCTTTCGAGAAGGTCGCGGCTGAGTTGGCTTGCTATTTTATTGCTGGATAGCAACAGGATTTGAAGAACTTCGTCGTCTGCCTTACCGTACAACCACAAGTCAAGAGCTGCTTGTTGCTTTTCGTAGGTTGTAGCGCTTCCAGCTGTTAGTTTCTGTCTTTCCTTGTCCGACATTTCATCCAAGAGGGCAGATGCGTGTTCGAGTAAAGCGCGAGCCAACATCGAACCTGCCGCCAGTTTCGTATGATGGAAATAGACCCTTTCATTCAATAAATATCGAGTTTCTAAAAGCCTGCAAAGATCGCTGAGGATATCTCTACGAGGCTGTGCGTTTCTCTTCTTGTACAAATTGATATAAACCCGCCTTTTATGAGGAAGGTTTACTTCACGATCCAGATAGAGGAAGTTCATGAAATAGTATCTTACTCCGAATCCCATTCCGCAAAAAAAGTCATCTCTGCGGAGGTAATCAAGTAAATCAGCGCAAGCCGTGTTGCTAACGAGATCATGTGCGAAATAATTTTCAGCCCTCAAATTATCGGGCAATTCATTCTTTTTTGGATTGCAGACCATCAGCGCATAGAGTTCTTTATACAGGTCTTCATTCACGTTTTTGATTAATTTGGCAATCTCACTTTCTGCGCCAAGAAAGTGATTCAGCCTTGTCTCGCTTAGGTCGTGACGTTTCGTTAAAACGCGTAGTTCATCCTCCAGAAGATGGCCGAACGGAACATGGCAAATGTCATGTAAAAGGGCATAAAGCCGAACGAGAAGTTCCTGATATCTCGTAATCTTTCCCTGCTCTGACGTGTTATGGAGGTTAGTCTGTATAGCACTTACCATTTCGCTGGCCATCTGGAGTGTGCCAAGAGAGTGGTCAAAACGCGTATGAATGGCAGTCGGGTAGACTAAGTGAACAAGACCAAGTTGCCTGATCCGCCTCAACCGCTGAAATTCAGGTCTATCAATAATTTGCAGTTCCAGCTCCGTAACTTTGATGGTGCCGCCAACAGCTAGATGAATTTGCTTTTTGGGCTTGAGAAGTTTTTCAAAATCTCCTTTTGATAAACTTAAGCTCAAATTTGGCTGTTTTCCTTTATCAGAAACATCCAGGCTTATAATTTTATCGTCATGCACTGTTCAAAAGTAAGGTTAAATAGATATATTTACAAGAATATTACACAAATTAATTTGACATTTGCAATATGTAACTTCAATTATTTACTACAAAACATAAAATGAAATCCAACTCTTCTCGGGACTCCATAAGCATAAAAATCATTGGCATTCTCCTCTTGGTGGTGGGAGCTTTTATTCCTTTCGTAGCAGATTCAGTTTGGAAAAATCCAAACTGGGTAAATGGTGCCTACGTAATTGGACTGGCAGCAATTCTTGGACTCTTATTGTATTGGGAACAACAGATTCAAAGTCGGTACGAGAATGCTTTTCACAGGTATAAAGACCTAGCTGCATCCCTGCAGTGCAGATTACTTTACGCTGAAACTGATCTGCTTTATAAACTGGCAAAAAAAGCTTTGCCCCAAGGAGACATCGTTGTCAGAAGTTTTTTTTATGCAATTCGCAACGAGACCTTTGTCCCGATCGCATTTTGGAAAGAAGATGGTGAAACAAAATTTGCCGCTGGATGCGGAGATGTCGATGCGCGTACCAAGTTTAGTTTTGCCGACGCCGAAGCTTCAAAATTAGTAATCTGGGATGCCTACGTCAACGAACAGGCGGTCAAAAACATTGTATTGGAAGATACGGTATTTTACACCGATGAGTTGAAGAAACGAATTGATATAAAAATCAAGACGGTTCTAGCTAGGGTGATTAAGGATAAAAAAGGAGGCAAGCCTGTTGGACTAATTTCATTTTCATGCAACTATGACATGGCCACCGTTTGGAATAATGATGCTTCTTGGGATGCTGTCGCTCAATTGACGGACCAAGTGCATGACGTACTTGGCCAGTTACTGGAAATATGAACGACAAAAAAGCTATCTTGCTCCGCGAAGCGAAAAGGGTAGCAAAAAACGCTTACACATTGTCGGGATTTCGCGTGGGGGTTGCCGTCAGCGCCAACGGTAGGATTTTTACGGGAGCCAACATTGAAAATGCTTCGCTTGGCCTCTCCGTTTGTGCAGAAAGGGTTGCCCTAGCTACCGCAGTGTCGGCTGGCTGCAGAAATATCAAGGCCATAGCCGTAGCCTGTGTGGACGCGCACAAGAATTCACCATTGGAGGAAAGAGTGCCATGTGGTGCATGCCGTCAATGGATCGCAGAGCTGGCACCTAAAGCAGATATTTTTATTGCTGGATCTAATCACGTTTTGACAATTGACGATTTGCTCCCAATTCCATTTCGTTTCGGCAAAAATAAAACCTAAACCAGTCTACAGAATCGTTCGGGTTTTCATGGACCGCATAAGTCTGATTCTTCGCTGAGTTCACAATGACGGAAGAGAAGTAAGAAGGCGGAAGTTTTTACACATTGTAATGCTAAAACTCAGTTCTTCGCATTTTTAGGTGATTAGAATTGAAGTGAATCGACCTACTCGGCATCTTCTTCGTCTTCACCGTGAACCCTGCCCCGACTAAACAAGCCGTTTCGACTTGGCCCGCTGCCGCGCTAGTTGTTTCCAACATGATTGGCACGGGGGTCTTCACTGCGCTTAGCTTTCAAATTCTGGGATTTTCTCACGATGGCACAACTCTGCTGAGCAACAGTGTTTTCCCCATCATCATGCTCTGGGTGGTTGGGGGTGTCCTGGCACTTGCCGGTGCGCTTTGTTATGCGGAATTGGCCACGGCACTTCCCAAGTCGGGCGGCGAATATAATTTCCTTTCCCGCATTTATCATCCCATGGTCGGGTTTTGCACCGGGCTCACTTCGGTCACGATCGGCTTCACCGCTCCGATTGCCATTAGCGCCCTCGCCTTCGGTCAATATGTTTGCCATGCCTTCCCCCAATTGACCGCCGCGATGCCGAACAATGGCGAAAAGATCATGGCCTTTCTCCTCGTGGCCGGGGCAACTGCCGCCCATCTCCGCAGCCTGCGCTTCACCGGCGTCTTTCAGGCAGCCGCCACGACGATGACGGTTCTCCTGCTGGTCGCGTTTATCATCTTTGGTTTCAGCACGGCGAAACCCCAACCGATTGTTTTCTATCCTCAGCATGCGACCGACTGGAGCCTGGTCTGGAGCGGCTATTTTCTCTCGTCGCTTTTCTGGGTGATGTATTCCTACTCCGGTTGGAATGCTGCCGCCTACATCGTTGACGAAGTCCGCAATCCCGGCAAGGCGCTGCCCCGGGCCCTCATCCTCGGCACTGGTTTTGTCATTCTTCTCTATGTCGCCGTCAATGCCGTGTTCCTTTATTCCACCCCGCTGACGACCATGGCCAACCCAAAGTTGATCGTGGCGCACATCGCCGGAGTCCAGATCTTTGGCGAAGCCGGGGCGCGAATCACGAGCGGCCTGATCTGCGTGGGTCTGGTCGCCAATGTCAGCGGCATGATGTGGATCGGCTCCCGCGTGACGGAAGCCATGGGCATGAATTACGCGAAACTCAATTTCTTTGGCCGCACCACGGAAACACGCGTTCCCTATGTGGCTCTCCTCTTTCAAGCCGCCATCGTTTTCACCTTCCTCTTCTGCAATCCCAACGAGATCGTGAATTACGTCAGTTCCGTCCTCTGGTTCTGGTCTCTGCTGACCGTCCTCGGCGTCATCGTCCTGCGCTTCCGCGAGCCGGATTTGGCGCGGCCTTATCGCACGTGGGGCTATCCGGTCACGCCAATCGTTTTTGGAATCGTCACCGTCTTTTGCCTCTACCAGAATTGCAACAACCTTCCCTGGCAAAGCTTGATTGGTGCCGCCACGGTTCTTCTTGGCATCCCCATTTACCTCTGGGTCAACCGTAAGTCTCCAGCGGAACCGCTCCCCACGGAATCTGACTCTTTGCTGGAAACATCTTCCTAACACTTTATGTCCCTCCCCATCCGTCTACGCTCCTCCCTCGTTCTTCTCATCCTCACCTTGGCTTTTGTTTCCACAGCCCGGGCCGCAGACTCCCCCCTCGCCCCGGACGCGCCTTTCACCGATTCGGAAAACATCAAGGCCTGGGCGAATGTCCTGGGCGGTAAAGGTGCCCCGTCGGACTACTCCTCGTGGCTGGACAGTCGCTGGAGCTACATGAATCGCGTGCGCCTCAATGCCATGCGTAGCTGGGCCGGCTCTGCACTGGGCGGCATCCACACTTCCACGGTTTTCTATCCCTTCAGCGGTCCCGATGTCCTCTACGCCAATACCCTCTTTCCTGACTCGAAAGTCCTGCTCATGGCCGGCCTCGAACCGGTCGGCAAGATGCCTGATCTCGCCAGGCTGAAGGCCGATGGAAAGCTCAATGATTATCTCGGCGAAGTCAGGACCTCCCTGGCTACCATCCTCTCTGCCAGCTTCTTCAAGACGAAGGACATGCAGAACGACTTTAACCACGAGATGGTGAATGGCCTCCTGCCCGCGATGATCGTCTTCATTTCGCGCGAGGGCTACGACATCGACAACCTCCAGTATGTCACGCTGGGCTCGGACGGAACGGTCCATCCCAAGGGGCAGGGCTCCGGCGCTCCCGGCGTCCAGATCACCTACGACGGAGGACGCACGGTCCTCTATTTCCAGACCAATCTGGCCAATGACGGCCTTTCGGAAAATCCGGGCTACATCAAATTGATGCAACGCCTCAGCCCAGGCGTTACCTATCTCAAGGCCGCCTCTTACCTCCTCTATGAGGATTATTTCTCCACCATGCGCAAGGCGATCCTGGCCGACAGCGATGGCGTGGTTGAAGATGACTCCGGCATTCCCTTCCGCTACTTCGACCAGAAGGAATGGGATGTTATCCCTTACGGTAATTACACGGGGCCGATCCCTCTCTTTGCCGAGCATTACCAGCACGATCTTGCCGACTACTACTCCAAGACTTCGCACTCGTCCCTGCCCTTCGGCAGTGGCTACAAGTTCGTGGCCTCGGTTTCCTCGCTCCTCGTGGCGAAGAAGAAATAGTTTCCCCCAAGCTGCTCTTCCAAACCTGAAAATCAAAAGGCGCGCCAGTTACGGCGCGCCTTTGAAAAGAGAATTTAGAGGTTATTTATTGTCGTGGCGCCAGCTGTCGACGTTGATTTCAAGCGGTCCAATGTGCATGAACGCTTGGTCAACCTCGCCGCGAACGATGATCTTGGTGCCGACGGGCAATTCGATGTCGGAATCGAGCTCGATCGTTCCCGTGCCGTCGCTGAACTGGTAGGAATCGTCATCCAGCTTCTTGGTGACCTTGCCTTCGAGAACAACGTATTTGTAGTCGTTATCGAGACCGTTCTGGATGCCTTCAACCCATTTTACGGTGGTGAGATGGTACTTGTTGGAATCCGGGCTATCGGATGCGTTGAGGACGGCTGCTCCGCCAAAGGCGAGCAGGATGGAGGTCAATAGAATGATCTTTTTCATGGCGAGATTGATGCCAGAAATATCATCGAGGGGAAGATTAATTTCATAGAAATAAACTATTGTTAGGAGCCCCTAAATATCGACATAATCGTGCTAACAGCCTTGCAGAAAATTCTTCCCGTGCAGAATGCCCGCCTTTTCTCCTTCTAGTGAGCCATTGAAATTCTCGTCTTCCAATTCAACAGAAATTGCACCTTTGTAGCCGTTGTCTGCGAGGATACGAAAGACCTCCAGCCAGTTCACCGCGCCGTGACCCGGGATTGTATAGCGCCAGTGGACTGAACCATAGCCATGGCCTTTTCCAAAAGTGGGCTCCTGGGTGTTGCCGTAGAGATAGAGGCCATCATTCAATAATTCGGTATCCTTGCCATGGACATGATAGACCCGTCCGACAAATTCGCGCAGGAACCGTATGGGATCAATCCCCATCCGCAGCAGGTGAGAAGGATCGAAATTCACGCCCATCGCGGGCGACGGACACTGTTTGAAGAACTCGCCATAACCTTCCGGCGTACAGCAGAGAGCACCCGGCCCGGGCCAGCCTTCGATGACGATTCTGGCTTGGTTCGCCTCAAGCACCGGAGCGAGCTTGCCATAACTTTCGACCATGTAGCCGAAGTTTTCCGCGCGCTTCAGTTCCGGCTTCTCCGGCAACATCACGGTGAAATAATTCATGGGACCGAAAGCGGCGCAGGTCTTAATGTGGGAGATGTTTTGCTCCACGGCTTGGTCCCGCGTTTTTTTGTCCGGGGAAATCAGGCCCTGCCATGATTTCAAATCGATCGAGCCGGGCTTGAGGCCGTTCTTCAAGAGCACGGGCGCGGTCTGATCCGCATCGCCGCCCAGATCGATCACGCCGATCTGGTTTTCGTTCGCCCAAGCCACGAGGCCCGGCAAGTCCTTGTGCCAATCAAACCACATCCGGCGAAAACCGATGGGGAAACCGCCTGTCCGTGTCCGTGCAAATTCAGAATTCATAGTCGTTATAATTTTATTTTGGAGATTAGACGTTACGGGCGCTCTTCTGCCAGCCTTCGGCGTTTTCCGACGCCTTGAGAATAATCTTCAACACATCGCGACCTTCCTCGGGACCATGCGGAACCGGCAAGCCCTTTTGGATACAGTCGGCAAAGTAGCCCATCTGGTCGGCGAAGGTGTCCGCCTCAGGCAGGATTTTTTCCGAGGGCGTTTGGAATCCGCGCGGCAGGAAGTAGAGCTTATTGCCAGTGCCGAAGACTTCGCCGTGATCGCCGATGACATGAAGCTCGTGGGTGCCGTAGGGACGGCTGAAGGCCCATGAAGTGAAAACCTCACCGATAACACCATTGGCAAACCGGACCTGAACACTGGCTGTATCCTCGCCTTCGATTTCCTGCTCGTAGCGCCCCATCGTTCCACGAATCTCCGCGATGTCGCCACCCGCCAGATGCATCAGACGGTAGCAGGGATGATAGCCGGTATCGATCAATTCGCCGCCGCCCTGAAGCTTTTTATTGGCGCGCCAGGCTCCCTTGAAAGCGCCGCCCGCAGCACCGCCACCGGCGAGAAAACAATCCTGCGAGCGCAGCCAGCGAACCTTGCCAAGCTCACCTGCGTCGATCATGCGCTTGATTTCCTTCACCGATGGGTTGAAAAGCTGGTTGTGCGCGGACATATAGATCACACCCGACTTCCTGACAGCCGCCACGATCCGGTCGGCTTCCTCAAGGTTGATGCACATCGGCTTTTCACAAAGGATGTGTTTACCGGCCGCTGCTGCATCGAAAATGGCCTGGGCATGCAAGTGGTGGGGCAGGCAGATGTCCACCGCGTCGATCTTGTCGCCCAGTTCCGCCAACATTTTTTTCCAGTCATTGAACCGGGCCGGGTTGTTGCCGAGCTGTTTGGAACGCGCGTCGAGGTTGGCCTCGGAAACATCACATAGCGCGACACATTCAACTTTATCCTGATGCTTTAAAATACCGTTGGCGTGGGCGTGAGAAATGCCGCCTGCGCCGATAATTGCCAATTTTACTTTCGTGCTCATGTGTTGGAGAGGTATGGATGAGATAATGTCAGAGGTTGTTTAGGAGTAGCCGAGCCTGAGAGGTCCGACTTGATGTAACCAAAGCTACGATTCCTTTCATTCAAACTTCTTGTCCTTTTATGACATTTTCTTACGTTTAAATGATGCCGACTTTGTCGCTGTCCAACCTGCCTGAGGGGCATTTTTGCACCTACATGCATCATGACATCCACTCCCGCGAGCCCTATCCGCCTCATGATCATGATTTCCATGAGCTCTTCTGGGTGGAAGAAAGCGAAGGGATTCATCAAATCAACGGACGCCCGGTTCCGCTGCGTAGCGGCGATCTCATCCTGGTCCGCGCACCGGACAGCCATGCTTTCAGTACCGGCGGCAGGAGCGAGCCCCTTCGGATTGTTAACTTCGCCTTTCATACGCGGGTCTGGACTCATCTCCGCAAGCGCTACTTCAATGGGGCGTCGATTTTCTTCTCAGCTTCGTCTTTGGCTGCGCGAAGTTACACACTCGATGAATATCAACTCGCTGCGCTTCGACAGGCGGCCAGTCTTCTGCGTTCGGGTCTGCGGGACCGCCTGCAAACCGAGTCTTTTCTCCTTAACGTCCTCGCTCTTCTCAAGGCGGATCGATTTAACGCGGAGCTTAAGGCGGCACCCACGTGGGTTCGCGAAGCGTGCACGGCTATCAGCACCGATCGTCGTTTTGCCGGAGGCATGCCCGCGTTATCGAAGCTGGCCGGACGGAGTCCGGAACATGTCGCGCGCGAATTTCGCCGGCACCTGAATCGCACTCCCACCGACATCATCAACGATGCGCGCATGTCGTACGCCGCGGACCGTCTCGCCACCAGCGAAGAAGATATCGTGACGATCGCCCTCGATTGCGGCCTGGAAAACCTGGGCCATTTTTACCGGCTCTTCCACACCCGCTTCGGTTCCACGCCCCGAGCTTATCGTCTTCAACAGCGGGCGGTTTTTCCCCCCACGCGTCGCGCAGTGCGCTCTCGATCCTCTTAATTTTAGAAAGGCCGTCATCCTGAGCGAAGGCGAGCCGGCAATTTCCTTCGAGTACAGCAGCAACCCCGAGCCGCAGTCGAAGGACCTAGTTAAACGAACAAGAGATTTCGCAGCGCAGGAAAGATTACTTTTCGAAAAGCCAGCCCGTGCTCATCGCCACAGCGGCAGACTTCCCCTGCAGTCCCAAGTTTAGCTTCGCCACCCCCATCCAATATCAGGCACCGTAGGTCCTTCGACTGCGGCTCGAGAAAGCTTTGAGAGAAAAGACTATAACCTGCTCGCCTCCGCTCAGGATGACGACTCTGAGAAAGAAATTACATGCTCCGGCGCAAATTCGACGGTAGTAATCCGAGCTCCGAGCGATACTTCGCCACGGTGCGGCGCGCGAGCGGGATACCACGTTCACCGAGAATCTTGACGATCTCCTGGTCGGAGAGTGGCTTGTTGGAACTCTCGCGCCCGATCAAATCCTGAATCGCATCCTTCACGCTGGTGTTGGACATCACCTCACCGGAGGCGGTCTGGTAACCCGGCGTGAAGAAATACTTGAGATCGAAAAGCCCGTAAGGCGTCTTCACGTACTTGTTGGCAATGGCGCGACTGACCGTCGTCTCGTGGACGCCGACGACTTCAGCGACCTGATTCATTGTCAGCGGCTTGAGATGCGCCACACCCTGATCGAAGAAGGCACGCTGACGTTTCACGATCTCGGTCGCGATATTAAAGATGGTCTGCTGCCGCTGATGCAGGCACTTGATGAGGAATTTTCCGGCGCGGATCTTTTCCTTGAGATATTCACGAAGGCCGGCGTCGTGGCCGTTATTGACGAGCAGGTCCTTGTAGGTGTCGCTGATGCGCAACCGGGGAACAGGATCGTCATTCATCACCACGATCCAGTCGTCGCCGCTTTTCTGCACCGCCAACTCCGCCTGAACGATGTTCTGCTTGTCGTCAGAACTGAAACTGGAACCGGGCCGGGGCTGAAGAGTCGCGATAAATTGGGCGCCCGCCTGGACGCGCTCCAACGGAACCTTCAAGGCACGGGCGATGTCCTGGTATTTCTTGCGGCCAAGTTCGCTGATAAAGCCAGACACCATTTCCGCTTCAAGTTCCTCGCTCTTGCCAAGGCGATTGATCTGGATGAGAAGGCATTCGCGTAAGTCCCGCGCGGCCACACCGACCGGATCGAAAGTCTGGATCAAATCGAGCGTCTTTTGGGCGACCGCGTAATCGATCTGGGCCGATTGTGAAACTTCCACCAAGGGGATTTTCAGGAATCCGGCATCATCAAGATTACCGATGATCTCCTCGCCGATTTTGATCATTTCCGGGTTGCTGGTCGCCAGCGTCAACTGCCGCATCAAATGATCGGAGAGATGCGGCGCTTCCACTTGGGAATCGAACAGGAACTGGCGACGCTCGGCGGCCTCGGGATTATAACTGGCCATGGGCGTGTTGCTCTGGGAAAAATATTCACGCCACTCCTCGTCCTTCTGCCGCAGTTCTTCGATCTGCTTGTCCCAATCCTCCGCGTCGGTTTCGGGCTTGGCTTCTTCCGCCGATTCCTCCAAGACGGGATTGATCTCGATCTCCTGCTGGACGAGCGACTGCAACTCCATCGCGGGAGCCTGAAGAAATTGCAGCGACTGCTGCATCTGGGGCGACAAAGTCTGTCCCAGCGAAAGATTTTGGTGTAATCCTATTCCTGCCACACGACGACCTTACTGCAGGAATTCATCATTGCAAGCAATCTTCGTGCCATTTGATTTGCAAGTTGCAATTGCTAACTCGCATTGAGGATGCTTGCCTCTCACCGCTTTGGGCCGATGAAACTGAATCGCGCGGACAACTTAGCTTGCCTTTTCCGGCTCAAAATACCATTAATATCCATGCTGCGTTTCACCATCCTCGGCAGCGGGAGCAGTGGCAACTGCGCCTTCCTCGAGACCGAACATACCGCCCTGCTGGTCGACGCTGGCTTCAGCGCGAAGCAGATCGAGATGCGCCTTGCCTCGATCGGGCGTTCCATCCAGGACGTAAAGGCGATTTTCCTGACGCACGAGCATGGGGACCACGTCTGCGGGCTGCCGGTTCTGGCAAAACGCCATGCCATCCCTGTATATTGCAATCGGCTCACCGCCGAGTTTATGCATCCCCAAATGCCCGCCTTCAGCGGCTGGCGGCTTTTCGAATCGGGCGCGACGATGGAACTCGGCGATCTCAAGATCAACAGCTTCTCCGTGCCGCACGACGCTTACGATCCGGTCGGCTTCATGTTCTACCACGCGCTCGGCAACATCGGTTTCCTGACCGATCTCGGCTACGCCACCAAGCTGGTGATTGAGCGGGTCCGCCAGGCGCGCGCGCTCGTGCTGGAAGCGAATCACGACCTCAAGCTTCTGCAGGAGGACACAAAACGTCCATGGTCGGTGAAGCAGCGTATTCTCTCGCGGCATGGCCATCTCTCCAACGAAGCCGCCGCGGAAGTCGCGGCCGAGGTCGTCACCGATATCATGGAAGACCTTTACCTCGGTCATCTCAGCTCAGACTGCAACAGCCCGCTCCACGCCCGCACCGCCGTGGGCAACAAGCTCAAGGAGAAGGAGCGTCCCTTCGTACGCATTCACGATACCGCGCCCGATCGGCCGTGCTCGACGTTGGTATGGGAGTAGAACGACCGCTTTACATGAAGTCTCAATACCTTTGGTCGGCGTTTGTTTTCTTCTTCTGCACCAGTGTCCCTGTTTTTTCCGATGATCCCTGCCATTTCATTCCCTCAGCTTTCACCCGCGACGAAGAACGAATCTTAGCCCTTGCCGGAGTCAAACCAGAGTTCAAGTGCGATTACGAGCTAAGCCCCATGCCTAAACTCAAGGAAAGTGGCAGCGGCAAGCTTTTTACGGACGGTACATTTCAATTATTCGCGGAGGTTTATTCAGGAACAACCTGCATTGCACGTTATCGCCTTGCCTACGCAGTTACCAGTGACGACGCTCCGAAGATCAAAGGGGTGATTTCCATCGGTTGGAAAGAATCGAGTCATCAGCTTACAGGCGTTGTTGATAATGATGAGCGTTACAGCCCATGGACGACCGGTGCCGTCACCCTGCCTCAATTTTCAACTCACCCTACATCGTCGGACTTCCACTTTTTCGATACGTCACTACCCGAACTGCGACACTCGCCCACCAGCGGAGATGTCACTATATTCCCAGTGCTGGGAATCCGCGGAACATGCGAGGCCCAATTCGGATCAAAGGAAGGAATCGCGACCGCTGCCGATTTTCTGAATCGATGTAAAACTTCGGGAGCAAAAAATGCAGTGATTATCTATATCTCCAAAGGGACTGGAGA
>Ga0068858_100005207_pt1 | contig 12742 bp, 10 predicted proteins | sample KBSSwiS12_FD_66589 | JGI IMG/M metagenome (GOLD analysis project Ga0068858, IMG submission 66589) | Switchgrass rhizosphere microbial communities from Kellogg Biological Station, Michigan, USA - KBS Switchgrass S1-2 | ecosystem: Host-associated > Plants > Roots > Rhizosphere > Soil ... | reverse complement strand
AAGGCCGCAAGTATTTCCCATGCGGCCCGTGCATTCCTGAAGGTAGCGGAGAACATTGCCAGCGAACGCCGCGGCCGTTACCGCTTCGAGCCGCAGCACTAAAACATTAGCAATGCGCCTGGCTCAGCGCAGCCTGCTCGCCCGCGAGCATCGCGGCGTTTACTGTGGGATGAATTTCAAACAACGAAGTCAGCTTGGTCAATTTCAACAGGCTGTAAACCAGCCGGTTCGGTGCGGCCAGTTTCACCGTACTGCCCTTGGCATTCGCCAGTTTTAGCACCGTCACTAATTCTCCCAAACCAAATCCGTCGATGGTCTCAACTCCGCTCAGGTCAAGCACGACCTGTCGCGTGCGCGACAAAACATCCAGCACCTTCGCGGAAAGCGTAGGGTTCTCATCGCGAAACACAATGCGTCCCTTGCAATAGACGACTGCCATTCCAGGGCTTTCACGAATTTCTAAACGTAACGTCAACTTCGGCTCCTTGATGAGTGCAGGCACAAACTGCGGCTGCTGTAGACAAACGCATGAAGACATATGACTCACCTTTCAGCTTTTCCCTTTCCTACTGTCATAGACGAACGAAACACGATATAAGTTCTGTAAAAAATTATTAAAAGATACGGGGCCTTCAGTAACAAACTCTTTACATATTGGATGCATGATCCCAGCCTACAGATTCAAAAGGATTTACATGACTATGTTGGGCTATTGGCGAGCTCCCATTCGTTTTCATCATGCGGTTCCAAATCGTGGACAGGCTCCTGACTTGATTCCACTTCAGAATTGGTCTCGAGTGCGACCGCATTTTTATATTCCTGAATGCGAACACCATCGAAATCCACCGTGATGTAGGTCGCCTGGGCATCGGTCCAACTACCCGAGTTGTAATACTCAATTCCATCCTGCTCACGCTGCATGGCTACATGCGTGTGTCCGCAAAAAACTCGCGAAGCCTGCCATGCGCGAGCTTGTGCAATCGCTCCTGAAGCTACTTTCGAAGAGAGCCGCAACCAGCGTGTGTTCAGTAAATCCACATAACGTGAAAAGCGACGGTCCTTGAAATCCAGCTTCTGCAACTGCAAGTGCAAAAACGATCCAAGATTACTCAGCAACACATTGTTCACTGCGAAGCGATCAAACTGATGTCCATGCACCGCCAGATGCTTGTGCCCCTGAAACTCCCAAACATATTCCTGATAGACCTTCACACCCACCAGGTGCGACATGACATTGGTCAGCCCCTGATCATGATTCCCTTCAACCCACACCACTTCAATGTTGCGCTTGGGATTCGATAGCTTGCGAATGTATCCGAGAAACTTCCAGTGATCTTTGGTGAGCCGGCCAAAATTCAGGTCAGAGAAAATGTCGCCGAGCAGAACCAGCCGACGGAAGCTGGTTTCCTTGAGCATCCGCATCGCTTCCTGGGCGCGGCTAATGTGCGACCCCAGGTGCAGATCGGACAAGATGAGCGTGTCGTAGGTGGCGCTACTCATCGACTATTTTTGTAGCGCAGGCGTGTTACGGGCTTGTTAAAACTGCACCAAAAACAGGTCAAATGGTAACTAGCTGATAAATAGACGGTTGTCGAAGGGGATGGCTACTTCGGAGTCGGGGGAACGTACTCTTTCGGCAAAGCCGAACCTTGCCCAAAGAAAAACTGCTCCAACTGCTGCACAATGGCCGCCTGGTCTTCCTTGCGCGCAGGATTGAGACGATATTCATTCAGCAGCATTTTGCAATGCTCCATCCACATGCCCCAAGCCTGCTTGGAGACATTCTCATACACCTTCTTACCGAGGTCCGTGTCAAAGGGAGGCTCATCCAACCCAGGAAGTTCTTGTTGCAATTTGACGCAGAAAACTTTGTGCTCTGCCATGGTTTTTCTTCTGTAGAAATTATCTCACAACAAACAGGTGAGCGAAGAACCTATGCAACCAGCTCGCGGCGTATGTGGCGGAAATACATAGGTCTTTCGTAGGAGCGCTCCTTTTATTCAAGAGGGCTGTGTCCTCAGGGATGACAAGGCTGCTATCGCCGTGGAGGAACATTCTCGCCCGACGGCGTTGTAGAAGGAGTCACGTGGTGTTGGGCGTGCGGTTCGACCGCCCACTCACGCAAGAATTCGTGCTGTTCGGCTGATTCTGCGCAGTAGTCGAAGTCGAATTGCGTGGTGGGCCAAGGCAACTTCATTTGAACCGTGCTTTGGCTCTACGAAACCTTCTTATGTCATTTGGTGTGTAGAGCTTAAAGGTATAGCCTGTCTGCTCAACCTGCGTCAGGCATATTTGTTGTAGGGGTGAATACGGACCAACCCCCCGTAGAAATCTCGTACGCGATTCTCGGCTAACAGCAGACCGACCGGAATCACTGAACCGCAAGCTAGTGGCTGGCGCCCGCCAGCTAGCCCCAGGCGTTCGAGTCAAAGCCCAACCCTAGAAGTAGAGTTTTAACGACAATTGCAGCTGCCGCTCCGTGCTGCGAGTGCTGGTTATCGATCCGAGCTGTGCGGGATTGTTCAGATCGTTGACCGGGATTCCCCATGTCGGGGTATTTGTAACGTTGAATGCCTCGGCCCGGAATTGAAGCCTTCTCTTTTCATTGAAAGGGAAATCCTTGAACAGCGACAGGTCCAGATTCTTAAACCAGTCGGCTCGAAGTGAATTCCTGCCGGAATTGCCGAATGTAAACGGCGATGGCGGGGCAAAAGCAGCGGTATTAAACCATTCCCCTATGCCCGGATTTGATAAGTTAGGATCTCCAATCTGATTTGCCCGAACGTTGCCACTCCAAGGAGCAAAATTTCCGACATTGGGGATGTCCGACGAAATGAACACGTTGTATGGCAAACCTGATGTGAGAGTCAGTATTCCATTCAGCTGCCAGTTTCCGATAATGTAGTCAAACCAACCACCGGAATTTGCGAAGCGCCGGCCCTTACCGAACGGCAGTGGGGCGGTCGCGCTGGCACTGAGAACATGCGTCAAATCAAAGCCGGACACGCTGCGGTCACCCCTGATGTTGTAAGGGTCCTGAACCGAGCAGCTCTCGATACCGAAGAACCCAGAGCAACCGACGTCCATGGACTTTGACCAAGTGTAAGCAACCAAATATGTCAGCCCGTTCGAACTACGGTGGTTGGTGGAAAATTGGAAAGCGTTGTAGGAGCTATTGCCGATACTCCGATCATAAAAAGTCGGACTGATATACGGATATGGCTGCCGAGCCGTAACCTCGGCGGGCGTGCCAGGTCCCGGAGTTAGTGCAACGTTGTACAATCCACCCACTGTAAGACGGTGGCTCTGGGAACCTACATAGTTCGCCGACATCACGGTGTTCTGGCCCAACTGCCGCTCGACTCCAAAATTCCATTGTTCCGAATACGGATTCTTGGCCTTCGGATCCCGGTACCACTCAACTTGGCCGAATGGCGTCGGAGCGGGCAAACCCGCCGCACCTAAGCCTGCAAGCGGATCTTGCCAATTTACCGTGGCGACTTGATTGGACGTATTCAATGCGGGGGAGAGTATTTGCGCTACTGATGGCCAGTCGCCGCCAATGCCCTGCACGGTTTGCATGACGCCCGCCCAGAGGTCATTGAACATGCCGAACGAGGCACGCACCACCGTTTTGTCGTTAAGACTATAGGCAAGCCCGATCCGGGGTTGGATATTGTCATAAGTATTGGAATATAGGCGATTGTTTTTGGAAACAACCACGTGAGGCTGCGGCAGACCTCCAGGCACGCAGGGAGCTTGGCCGGCAGTCGCGCAGTCCGGTGAATTTGTTTGAATGACATAGGTCCCGTTGTTGAAGTCGATATTCCCGACCTGGCTGGTTGGATCGCTGGCACCCGACCCATACCCCGGCCAGAGCATCAGGTCATACCGAAGCCCGAGATTCACAGTCAGTCTGTCGGTTACCTTCCATTTATCCATGAAGTAGAAGCCCCAACTGCGCTGACCGGTCACCGGTGCCACAGTATCTCGACGCGAAGCGCTGGCGGCTGTCCCGATAAGAAACGCTGCCATGGCATCACCCGTACCGGTCGGCGCTTGAGGATTCGCTGTTTGCTCGGCACCAAAAGTGTCAGTCGGACCGCCGCCATGTACAAAAAATGAGTTTCTCTCAAAATCGAAACCAGTAGTAAACGAGTGTTTGCGGAGAACTTTTGTAAAATTGGCTCTCCACTGATAAATATCCGTGAGCTTGGTTCCGCCATGGTTTGTGGCACCACTGGTCAGGTACGCCGGAATGGTCAGCCCTGGGATCGAGCACCCATCCGTACCCGCGAAACCACAGACGAACCCAGATGCCAGGCCGGCGTCGTTGACCACCGTATCTGGGTCCAGATTTGCATAGTCGGTGCCAACGTTATTGGTAAGGTCCACATGTCCAAATTGCGCATCGAGGATGGTTGACGGGTTGAACTGGTGGTAGTAGGACAACACGTATTGCTTTCCGAATGTTTCGCCCGTAGCGATCTCCCCAACGATCCCACCGGTACCCACCCGGGTCTGGTCCGAACTTGAGTACCGGAAAAAGACAGAGTTGGAGGAGTTGAAGCTGTGGTCGGCTCTGATGCTGTATTGGTTTTGAGGAGTCAGATTGGAACTAAGATCATAGCCATTGAAGCCGTTTACCACCGGCAGCGGGGCGGGAAACACTGCCTTGGCAAGGGTCACGGCGCCTGAATTCAACACGCTCGAAATGTCATTGTTCGGAAAGGGATCGCGGATAAATGACCCGGGATTGGCAGGGTCGGGCCGCGTCGTGAACGGGTTGTAAAGTTGGATGGGGTTAGGACCTTGCAACAGAGCGCTGAAGTCGCCTGCAAGTTCCGCCGGTGTAGGCACATTGTAGAACGCACCCGTAGAAGGCTGCGCGCGGCGAAACCCTTCGTAGCTCCCAAAGAAGAAGGTCTTATTGCGGCCGTTGTAAAACGGGAGAATCACCGGGCCGCCGAAATTTGCACCGAACTGGTTCTGTTCTAATTTCGAAATGCCTTTAAGCGGGTTCTTAGCATCCAGGACAGTATTGCGGAAGAACTCCCAGGCAGTTCCGCGGAAGCTGTTCGTACCAGACTTGGTGACCACGTTGACGACCCCGCCCAATACTCCCCCGAACTGCGCCTCATCACTGTGGGATTGGACCTTGAACTCTTGAATATCGTCAAGGATTGGCGCTATCGCATAGGTGGTAAAAACCTGATCCGTATTATCGATCCCATCCAGCAGGAAGTAGTTGCTGCGATTCGATTGCCCGCTGACTGAGGGAAACACAAATGAGCCGAGTGGGGCAGCCTGTGCGCCACCCGAGTTTTGCGCCACACTGACCGGACTCACACCCGGCGTCAGGGACAGGAGCTGCGTGAAGTTTCGGCCGTTGAGCGGCAGGTCCCTGACTTGCTTGGACTCAATCACCGAGCCTAGCGTCGCATCCGAGGTTTCGAGATTGACCGCGGAGGCCTCAACCGTCAGCGATTGCTGGGCCGATCCTATTCGTAGCGTAAAGTCTACGGTGCTGGCCTGGTTGACCAGAACATGCAGTCCCTGTGTCGCGGTCGTAAATCCATCCTTTTGTACTTTCAGAACGTATTCACCGGGTGGCACGCTCACAAAGACGTACAGCCCGGACTGGTTGGTGAGACTCTCTCTTTCCGTGCCGGTATTAGTGTTGTGTAGAGTTACGGTTGCCTGCGGAATTACCGCGGAACTCGAATCCCGAACAACTCCGTTGAGAGTGGCTGTGGCTTGCGCTAAAGCGCTCTGCGGCATCACCAGTATCAGTACAAGCGCAAGCAGCGAGATGTGGTGGCAGAATCCGAACTCACGCAAGCCAGACGAGTGCCTGCATCCCCGAACCAGCGCAAAACGACTAGAAGCACGGTTATCCATAAACGCCTCCACCTCATTTAGTTTGCGATCGATGGCCTCACAACGCTGCTGCGCGGTCACTGAAAAATCGGCCTTTACGGCTCAAGGTCATTCGCTTTTGATATTTTTATAGATGAAACACATCATTCGCATATCAAACGGCTAACTTATAGGCCCCGTTGCTAACGCTTGTCAAGTATTTTTTGGTTAGGGCAGTGAGACAGGGGCTCCCCGCGCGCGCTCACGGCTTCCGGCGGATCCGGGGAAAGCAGGAGCATAACCGTACACTTCGAGGTCATGCGGAAGGGCTAGCGGCAATGCACCTCATCGAGGCGGCAGTTGCTTTTGGACAATTGATTTTCTGAGTCGAGCAGACGTTGCTTTGAGCAAAACAAGATTTCTTCTAGGTTACAACTGGGATCCCCTGATCGTTCCAAACTGGGCCATCCGGGTACTGGTAGGCGAGTAGTGTTTCAGGAAGTATCTCGGTGCTGTATCCGGGTTTTTCAGGCAGCAGATAGTGGCCGTTTGATACCCGAGCGGGATCAGCAAAATGTTCATGCAGATGGTCTACAAATTCAATGACGCGGTCTTCGAGCGAAGCTGACACACGCAGATAGTCAAAGATCGCCAGGTGCTGCACGCATTCGCACAAACCGACTCCGCCCGCGTGAGGGCAAACCGGGATGTTGAATTTTGCGGCCATCAACAACACGGCGAGATTTTCGTTCACGCCCGCGACCCTGCAACTGTCAATCTGACAGACGTCCATTGCGCCGGCCTGCATGAATTGCTTGAACATGACTCGATTGTGGCAATGTTCACCCGTCGCGATGCGAACCGGAGAAGCCTCTCGGCGAATGCGAGCGTGGCCCAAAATGTCGTCGGGGCTGGTGGGTTCCTCCATCCACCAAGGAACCACCTCAGCCAGCTCTCTTGTGCGTTGAATTGCCTCGATGATCCCCCACTTCTGATTTGCATCCATCATCAGCTTGTTGTGTGGGCCAATTTCGGCGCGAACTAACCGCGCACGGCGAAGATCATCGGCCGGGTTGCCACCTACTTTTAGCTTGAAATGCGTCCATCCCTGGCTGAGAGATTCACGGCAGAGGCGTCGGATCTTGTCGTCACTGAAGCCGAACCAGCCTGCGGATGTCGTGTATGCGGGATAGCCATGCTGTTCAAGCCGCCGCAAACGCTCCGCTTGAGATGCGGCGCGCGTTCTCAACAGGTCAAGGGCTTCGTCCGGAGTAATGGCGTCTTCGATATATTTAAAGTCAATCGAACGGACAATCTGCTCAGGTTCAAACCCTGCCAATAGCTTCCAAAGCGGCTTGCCTTCGGTTCGCGCATAAAGGTCCCAGACAGCATTGATGAGGGCCGCGGCAGCCAGGTGGATTACACCTTTTTCCGGCCCGAGCCAGCGGAACTGACTGTCCTCGGTGAGCTGTCTGGAAAAGGCGACGGTGTCGTCCGTCACAGAAGATAAGTTGCGACCCTTGAGAAATCGCGAAAGGTACTCAAGCGCAAGCACGCATAGTTCTGTTCCGTGGCCCAAGGTGAAGGCGAGGCCGTATCCTTCGACACCAACATCTGTCTCCAGAATGCAATATGCCGCTGAGTAGTTGGGGTCGGTATTGACCGAATCCGAACCAATCTGCTGGCGTGAGGTCGGAAATCGCAGATCGAGGACGCGAACATTGGTGATTCTAGGGTCGCTCAAACGGATCACTCTCCTTCGGACGACTTCCCGGTCACGGCCAGCCCTCGACCATGAAATCAAGATTTTCCGCCGCTGACTCGATCTCGAAGTAGACTGTCGTCCCCACGAGGAATTTGCTGCTAACGCCAGGTTGAGATGTATTTCTATTCCCGAAACAGTACATTTGTCAATAAAACTCAATGCCACGCTCGACTCACGGGCTAAGTGTGGCATTTGGGGCGCTCTCGCAAAATTCCACCGATTTCTTGGGAGAGCTGAGAACTCGCTCGTTTCAAGGTCTGGCGAACGATCGTGGTCGTGGTGTTATCTCCAATTCGGCGGATGTAGGGAACAGTCAGAGCGGCAACCGCATAGCCATGCTCGTCCAGGACCGGGTAAGTGACATTGATGACTCCTTCCACTTCGTAACTTTCCTTCTCTTCATAGCCTCGCTCCTTAATAGCGGAAAGATGCGAAGCCAAATCACGCGGAGCCTCAGTTTTGATATGTTTGCACCAGGTCTGGATGGCACGAGCCCGAGCTTCCTGGGTTTGGTGCGCCAGGATGACGTGACCGGTAGCTGCATGCATGAGATCCACAACTGCACCAGCCTTCACATAAAAGCCCGGGCTCACGGGAGAATCCACCTGGGCGATAATCACCACCTGGCCGCCGTTGAGCACGCCCAAGTGACAGGACTGACTAAGTTCGTGAGCAACTTGCTGCATAATCGGCAAGGCTTGCATCGTCATGCGTTTGATTGGCGGATGCTCTTGCGCGAGCCTAAACAGATGTAACGTTAGATGGTAACGATCTCTGTCCGGGCTTTGCGCAATGTAACCGCGTTCTTCGAGGCATACCAACATCCGAAAGACCTCTGAAATCGTGCGACCAAGCCTGCGCGCCACATCGCTTTTTGTGAGGCCCGACGGCTCGCTCGCAAATAGCTCCAATATGTCCAAGCCTTTCTCAAGGGCCGGAGTCGGGTATCGACTGGAAGCTTTAGGCGTCTTTGTCTTCTTCATGAATGTCGCAACCAACCACCGGGTTACGGTGGACACAAACGGCGATGATCCTGATAGGCCAGCAAATCTTCTTGAGCGCTGCTGGTTGCCGCCACTCACAGGATCGGTGAAATACCATCGCACCTAAAAAATCTTGACGAAAGCGTGAAAGCTGAGGTAGTGTGCCTTTTCGTGTTTTTGTCCGCGCACGTAACGTTTTATATATGAAATTAGAGGAAACGGCAAACCGTGGAACTTAGCCGAAGTCGGGAGAGAACCGTGCGATCCAGCACCGCGGCAAACAGACGACTTCGATCCAGAGTCATCTTGGCCTCTCCTGTCTTGCCGGTGACAACCGTCGTGTTTGTCTTTCTTGGATTGGGCACGCTTCATGCTCAAACCATACGTCCCGACGATATGACCGTGCTAATGGCTGCTGATGCGGTTCACCATGGGTCTGTCAAGACCCGCAATATGGGTCCAGGAAAGGTTGGCTGGGTCGAATCGTGGGATTCCTCAGCTTCACTCTCATGGACTACCAATGTCGCGGTACCGGGAAGCTATGGGCTATTTGCGATTCTTCAAGGCAGTGGTAAGGGCTGTTCGGTGAAAGTCGTCGTCGGCTCCAAGCCACTGACGGCCTCTTGCTTGACGACAACGTGGGAAAGGGTAAAGGTTGGAACAATCGAGCTCTCCGCTTCCATCCAAAACTTCACATTTCACTCGATCGGCATCTCGCCGGTCGCCAAGGTGTTCTCTTTAGAAATTGTCAAGCCCGAGGCGCAAGTAGAACTTGCCAATCAAGTGTCCCGGAGCGCGGCGCCGACTGATTGGATGGTGCAGGCCAAATACGGCGTGATGGTGCACTGGACCAGCCAAAGCAAGCCGGAGCAGGGCAGTCCATTGGTGTACTGCAAGGCCGTACATGACTTTGACGTCCAAAAGTTTGCCGATGTGCTCGATGAAATGGGTGCCGGCTATATCGTGTTTACGACCTCTCACGCCGAGTTTTATTTTCCAGGTCCCAACCAAGTAATTGATCAGATTCTACCTGGTCGTACCTGTTCCAGGGATCTGGTCGGCGATCTTGCCCAGTCGCTCTCGAAACACGGTATAAAACTCGAACTGTACTTCCACCCCGGGCATGATGACATTGAATGGTGGCGACGGACACACTTCGATGATGACAAAAACAAATATTTTGACTTGTGGTGCAGAGTCATAAGTCAAATAGGACAGCAGTATGGCCCGTTGATTGCCGGATATTGGTTCGACGATGCAATTTTCACGTATTACCCATACAACGCCCCATGGGCGAAGATGACAGCGGCAGCTAAGCAAGGGAACCCCGCTCGATTAATCACATACAACAGCTGGATATTGCCAAAGGTGAGCGACTTTTACGAAGTCTTCGCCGGGGAGAATGATTTCAGCGACGAGATGATTGACGGTTTCGGATTCCTTCCTGTGGGCGGGTCGGGAAAGTTTACGGGTGGTCCACAGTCAGGCTTGCAGGGACAGATCACCACGATCATCAACGGTGACTGGGGCCATTTCAGGGTAAACACGCCGATCTCGCCACCTAGATATTCCTCCGATACGATGATCGCAAAAATACAGGATGCGATCAGCCGCAGAAATGTTCCGACATTTGACGTAGAGATATACCAGGACGGAAGAATTTCGCCTGAAACGCTCGCCTTGTTCAAAGAAGTCCGCCACACAATCAAACCGAAAAAAGGAGAAGGGGGGCAAGCAACGAAACAGTGAAAAAGATTTTCTGCGCGGCGGAAAATCATAGGCGCGCCTTTTGAGCGTGCGCGATTCTAAGAATTTTCAATCCTCGGTATCAGCGGTAGGGGCAAGAGCGAATGAACGAGATTACTCAAAGCGAGACGATAGCCTTACAAGGGTTGCCCGGTCTGGAGTCGCCGGTGCGGCGCTCACTTATGAAAGCGATGGCAGGCCTTGGCGCGACGCTTGCCTCTGCCTCGCTCTCTCCGGCTATCGCTGCTCAGATTCGGAGTCATCAGCCGGGAGCCACCGCCAACCAGGTCCCTCCTGTCCAGAATCTGTGGGGACCTTTTACCTCATCGAGCGGTGCAGGTCGATATCTCCAACTTGTTTACCCGCCATCCACAACCAAAGGGGAGCTGCAGCTTGGTGCCGCATACACTCTCTGGATCCCTGATGATATCAAGACCGTGAGGGCAATAATCGTTCATCAGCACGGCGCAAGCATTCCAGCCGCTCAGGCGGGGGCAACTTCAGCTTACGATTTGCACTGGCAAGCTCTGGCAAAGAAATGGAACTGCGTCCTTCTTGGACCTTCCTATCGTGTTCTGAACGATGCGATTGACTTGACTCCTGGAGGGGCAGAGCTGTGGTTCGACCCGAGACAGGGTTCTGAGCGTGTTTTCCTTTGGGCTCTGCACGAGTTTGCGGCAAAGTCGGGCCACGCGGAAATCGCCACGGTCCCTTGGTGTCTCTGGGGACACTCTGGTGGCGGGATATGGGCCAATGTCATGAGCATTCTTCACCCCGACCGGGTGCTCGCTGCTTTTCTTCGTTCTGGTACGGCGGTGATGTTTCGTTCGAGGCCCGAGTTTATCCAGCCTGATGTTCCGCCTGCAATCTATGAGATTCCCATGATGGTTAACTTCGGCGTAGGAGAAAGAGGAAACCCTCCCTGGGACGGCTCCATTGCCACTTTCCAGGAGTACCGAGCCCAGGGCGCTCCCATTGGATTGGCTCCCGATCCGCGTACCGGACACTTCTGTGGAGATTCCCGTTATTTCGCGATCCCATTCTTCGACGCTTGCCTTCAAATGCGCTTAACGGAATCGAGCAAAATCTTAAGGCCGGTGGACCTGAGCTCTGCCTGGCTGGCAACTCCGTTCGGGGACAACGCCGCGCCTGCAGCGGAATTCAAAGGGGATCCTAACAAGGCCACGTGGTTGCCAAATGAGGGCACAGCAAAAATCTGGATGGAGTATGTCCGGACCGGAACCGTAAGCGACGCAGGCGCGCCCCCCGCTCCATTCAACGTACGAGCGCACTCCGATGCAAATCACGGCAATGAGATCAGATGGGAAGCCGAAGCCGATATCGTCAGTGGACTCGGTGGTTTCATTGTCCTCCGAGATGGGCATGGGATAGCGAAACTTCCGGCACAACCTCCGGAGGCGGTGTATGGACGGCCACTGTTCCAAGGGCTCTCATATCACGACACACCATTGGCACCGCTCCCTCAGATGAGGCACATTGATGCATCTTCCCAAAGTGGCAAGCACGTCTACACGGTAATCGCTTTGAGCAGTGCGGGCGTTCCTTCAGTGCCCTCTTTGCCAGCAGCTGTCGAATGAAGGAATTATCAGAGTCTGAGCGCAGGGGTACAGGAGAACTCATCTTTGAGCCTTCAAGAATTAGACGCCGAGGCCTTCAGGTTATACGGCCGCATGGCAATGGTTACGGGTGCTGCCACTGGTATCGGTCGAGCGATTGCCCACAAGTTCGCGGCACACGGCGCTTCAGTATGCCTCTTGGACATTGATCGGACACAAGCAGAAACGGTTGCGGCGGAGATTACCAGGGCTGGCGGAACCGCCTCGGCATATGAATGCGATGTCTTCGATCTGAACGACTTTCAATCGGCATCATCCAGGTGGCATTCTTCGGCGGTTATTGCCTTGCTGCGTTGCCCGCAGGGCGGCTGCTGGAAATGAGGCGTTGCGGGAGGAAAATACTATGAGACGAACTGATTCAGACCACAAAGGCGAACCGAAGATGGCGCCGTTGGACAGTCTGAGATGCAAGGCAGAAACAACGTCGAACAAACGGCCAAATCGGGATTCAGCGTCGGCATTCAAGGGGCGACGTTTCTTCATCACCGGCATGGCGACCTTGGGGGTAGGTTTAGCTGGCTCCACCATCTTGCCGGCAAGCGCAGTCTCAGAGCCCATGACGGACCCTCGCTCGAGAACAAAATCTGCAACAGGTGAGTGCGATGGCCGCCTGGTTTGTGCTTCTGACACCGCGACTGTTGCCGAAACGACCGCCGGAAAAATCCGGGGTTTCAGGCGGAACGGTGTATACATTTTCAAAGGCGTACCCTACGGGGCGTCCACTGCTGGAACCAAACGCTTCATGCCGCCAG
>Ga0068858_100005203_pt1 | contig 12746 bp, 8 predicted proteins | sample KBSSwiS12_FD_66589 | JGI IMG/M metagenome (GOLD analysis project Ga0068858, IMG submission 66589) | Switchgrass rhizosphere microbial communities from Kellogg Biological Station, Michigan, USA - KBS Switchgrass S1-2 | ecosystem: Host-associated > Plants > Roots > Rhizosphere > Soil ... | reverse complement strand
CGAGCCGTGCGCGACTCGCCCGACGGGATTTCATCTGTTCCGCGGATGTGACTTCCCCGTCGCACAGCGGCAACACCCGTCGGTGATCATGCGACTCCGTGGCCGTCCTGTGACGCCGCCACAAATGGAGGAGCATCTCATGAAACGATCGTTCATCCGCACGTTTGCCATCATCGGGAGTGTTGCCGTCGCCGGCCTGGCCGTTCGAACCGCCGCTGAGGGCCCGGAAGGCGACTTCGGCTCGTTCGTCGCGGCACAACTGCGCGCGCATTCCGGGGAGCTGTTCGGCTTTTCGCATCCGCTGGAGAAAAGCGCGCTCGGTCCATTCGACGGGCCGAGTACCCAGGCCCTCGAGGTTGCCCAGGGTCTGACCGTTTCGCTCGTCTCGAGCGCCGTGGAGGCGGCAGGCGACCAGATTGCGCTCTGGCCCGACGACGACAATCCGACGCATCTCTTCGTCTGTGACGAAGAGACGTCGTTTCCGGCCGTTCAGCGTATCGACTTGTCCGGGCCCCCTAATGCGAACGCCACGACCATCGTCACCGGACTCGTCTCGTGCGATCCCGTGCGACGCACGCCATGGGGCACGATCATCGTGGCCGAAGAAGCGGGAGCGACCGGCGGCTTTTACGAGATTCTCGATCCGGCCGGCATCACGACGCCGATCAACGTCACTGATCGCGCAGCGGGCACGACGAGCGATCCCACTCACCTGGTGAAGCGCAAGGCGGTCGGCAGCTTGTCGTTCGAGAGCTTCGCGATTCGCGCCGACGGCACGATGATCTTCGGTGACGAGCTGGCGCCGAGCGGCGGCAATGCCGGCGGAGGTATCTACAAGTTCGTGCCTGAGTTTCCGTACTCAGGCGGCGGCCCGATCACCTTCCTCAACCAGTCGCCTTTCGCGTCGGGCACGGTGTACGGCCTGCGCGTCGCAGCGGCGGGGTCGTCGAACTGGGGCCAGGGCGCGGAAATCGGGAAGGGACAGTGGCGACAGGTCGACCTGACGGGGGCCGGCGTCGTCGACGCGAACGGCAACGTGATCCTGCGTGTCGCTCAGACGCTGCAGAGATTCACCGGATATTACCGGCCTGAGGACATGGACATCGATCCGATCGCCGCGGCCAACGGCGTGTTCCGGGCCTGCTGGGCCAACACGGGACGGTTGAGCCATGCTGGCGGCAGCATCGTCGAGAACGGGGCGGTTTACGGCGAAATCATGTGCCTCGTCGAGGAGCCGCCGAGCGCCGCCGTGCCCGCACCGCCTACCGGCACCATCCCGCATGTGACGCGATTCATTGCCGGCAGCCAGGAGGCAGGGATGTTCGACAACGTCGCGTTCCAGCCGCATACCGGCAACCTCGTCGTCCTCGAAGACGGCCCGACGAGTATCGTGACCCCGAATGGAACGGAGCTTCGAGGCAACGATCTCTGGATCTGTCTGCCCGACGGGGCCGACGATGACGTGCAGTCCGACGGTTGCGTGCGCTTCGCGTCGCTGCGAGACACCAGCGCGGAACCGAGCGGATTCATTTTCCTGGGATCGGGCGAGTCTGCGTTCGTGCACCTGCAGCACCGCGACGTGGACAACACGAACCATCGAGGTTCGCTGATGAAGATTTCCGGCTTCAAGGTGAAGTGAGTCGATCCAGGTAGAAGTCTCAGGGTGTCGTGGCGTCAGTTTTGCCAGTCGGGCGGGCCGAGCCGGGTGACGCGATCTTCGCGAAGGCGCCAAGGCGCGTCTTCCGGCTTTCCGACTCGGCCGCCCACCGCGCCCGGTTGATGCTGCCAAGAGGCGCGGTATCGGCGGTCGAATGCTCCGTGACGTCGATGTACATTTCCTCGCAGACCTCAGCCGGGCACTGCGACTTGGGGACGAGCCTCAACCGTCCAACGACGTGAAAGGGCGCCTGCGTTTCGTTCCACTCGACGCTTGCGTTTTCGATCCAGAAGCTGGCGGGACGACGCCGCCCCCGATGCGTCATTGTCTCCGTGTCGAGGAACTGGAGCGAGAAATCGAACGCGCTCATCTGCGAGTCTTCGTTCAGATGGCGAAGCAGTTCGTCCTGCAGGCAGTTCGGATGGTCGCGCTCGATCGCCTGGCCGGGGTTGGTCGGCGAGGGAATCGCTGAATACTTCACCGCGTCGTCGGCGCCGTGACGGAACGGCGTCGTGCTCCAATACCGCATCTGTTGGAACGGCCGGACGGAATGACGTTTCTGAAGTGCTCCCAGCACGACCATCCTGGCGAAGCGCAGTTTGTCTCTGAACGGCAGCGACCAGAAGCCCTTCCGCGGATTCGGCGCGGCGACTACTCTCACCAGCACCGCAAACTCGTGCGCGTCGTTGATGGGGAACGTCGTCGCATTGTTCATCGAGTAATCCTGCCGCGTGGCGGTGGGACCGAGGACTTCCGGCGGCACCTGGACGGAGAACGACATCGCCCGTACATCCGGTTTGCCGTCAGCGAACACGTGAGACTCGGCGTTGGCGAACCGCACCGTCGCGGGGTAGATGCCGGGCTTTGCGAAGAGGCCTCGAGCCAGGCGAGCGGCCAGTGCGCGGTCGCGCACGGTCTTGAACAGATCGAACACTTCGAATTCAGCGCGCGCGCAGATCCCTTTGGCGTGTGTCCCGCGGGCGAGCGGACGTTTCTGCTCCCTCGCATAACTCGCCTGCAGCGCGAGAATGCCCTGAACGATCGCCGCGATGTCGGCGGTTTCAGTCGGCAATTTGCGTTCGAAATCCCCCATGGTTCTTCAACCAATCTGCGAGCGCGCGCTGGGCAGCAATATACCGCCTTACAGAAGAGCTGGTGCCAAATATAATCTCCGGCGAGCGCGCAGCTGTAAACGCGTCCGATCCCGACGCACCGAATCAACCGATCGTGTGGAAGTGCTGATCGTACCTCGCTGGCACGCGGCGACCGGTTGCCTGTTCGCCTCGACGCAGCGGAGCGAGCACGCTCTGTCAATCGGCTGACTGGTCCTCACAGAAAACACGCGTCTGATGTCGCGTCAATGCAAGGGAGAGTGAAGTAGAGAGCGTGTTGCACGTCCGGCCCTGCCGTGGGTTCTGCTCGGAAGGCATATACTCGAAGCGGAGGCAGTGTCATGGCGCGACGTGGATTCGGGATCATCTTCACCCTGCTCGGGTTCGCGTTCGTCATCTCGATCGCCGGCTTCGCGGTGCTGTACCTGCTCGTCGGACGCGAGCCCGCTGTGCCCGGCAACGCGGTGCTCGTGTTGCGCGTCGGCGGCGATCTCGCCGAGGTCGCGGCGGGGGACGTCGTCGGCTATCTGCGCGGATCGAGAACCCCGACGGTGCGATCGATCGTCGACAACCTGCGCAAGGCGAAGGTCGATTCACGCATCCACGCGGTCCTGCTGAAACCGACCGGGTTCGACTCGCCCTTCTGGGGCAAAGTGCAGGAGGTCCGCGACGCGGTCCTCGAGTTCAAGAAATCGGGAAAGCCGGTCTACGCCTACCTCGAATACGGCGGCGATCGCGAGTACTACCTCGCATCAGCGGCCGACAAAGTCTTCCTGCTGCCCTCGAGCAGCATCGATCTGAGCGGCGTCGCGACCTACGAGGTGTTCCTGCGGGGAACACTGGACATGATCGGCGCCTATCCGGACCTCCAGCACATCGGCGACTACAAGACCTACAGCAACACGTTCAAAGAAAAGGGCTACACCGCCGCGCACAAAGAGATGGACCAGTCCCTCACTCGCGATCTGTACGAACAGCTCGTGCGCGGCATCTCCGACGGCCGGAAGAAGAGCGAAGAGGAGGTCCGCAAACTCATCGATGAAGGTCCGTTCCTGCCCGAAGATGCCGTGCACGCCGGGCTCATCGACGATGTGGCCTATGAGGATCAGGTGCACGAGAAACTCGGAAGCGCGCGGCGCGAGCGCCAGATGGACGGCGACGACTACGCGCGAATCAGTACCGGCTCGCTCGGCCTCAATCGCGGGCCGCGTATCGCGGTCATCTATGCATCCGGCACGATCAACAGCGGGAAGAGCGGCTACGATCCGGTCAACGGCGCGGTTGCCGGCGCCGACACGCTGATCGAGTACATCCGCCAGGCGCGGCGCGACGGTTCGGTACGTGCCATCGTGCTTCGCATCGACAGCCCGGGAGGATCGGCCACCGCCTCCGATGCCGTCTGGCGCGAGCTGATGATCGCGCGCAACGAGCGCGCCGATCGGCCGCTCATCGCGTCGATGTCCGATCTGGCGGCGTCGGGCGGGTACTACATTGCGATGCCCGCGCAAGTCATCGTGGCGCAGCCGTCGACGCTCACCGGCTCGATCGGCGTCGTCGGCGGCAAGTTCGTGACCGGCGGCGTCTACGAAAAGCTCGGCGCGCGCATCGATTCGACCAGCATCGGCCGTCACGCCGAGATCAATTCCCCGGCGCGTCGCTACAATCCGGAGGAGCTGAAGAAGCTGCAGCAGCAGCTCCAGGCGTTCTACGATCAGTTCGTCGAGAAGGTGGCGGTCTCGCGCCATACGCAGCCGGAAAAGATCGACGCGATCGCGCAGGGACGCGTCTGGACCGGTCGTCAGGCGAAGCAGAACGGGCTGGTCGATCAGCTCGGCGGGCTCGACCGGGCCGTCATCGTCGCCAAGCAGCGCGCCAAGATTCCCGCGGAGAGCGACGTGGAGCTCGTCGTCTATCCGCCGCGCAAGAGCTTCTACGAGCTGGTGTCCGAGCAGTTGTCAGGGGCAGGCGAGCAGATGGCGATGAGCGCCTGGATGTCGGCGAACCTCACCAGAGGAGAGCTGGAGACGCTGAGGACGCTGCGCGGTCCGTTGGCGATGTTCCACCGCGGGGAACCGCTGGCACTCATGCCGTTCACCTTCCTGCGATAGAGCTTTTTCTCGCGAAGCGCGCGAAGACATGAAGGGACGCTTTTGAAAAGCCGTCCTTCGTCGCTTCGTAACTTCGTGATGAATGACGCGTGGTCGATCACGCGGACAACCGTCAGCTCACGACCCGCTGAACGGTTTCGCGATTGACCTCGATCTTCATCCGCTGCTTCGCCTTGGCCATGTAGGCGCTGAAGAAGCGGTTGCGGCGGTCGGCGAGCAGTTCCTCGCGGAACTTGTCCTTCACTTTCTCCAGATCTGCCGACGATGCTTCCTGTTTCTCCACCAGCTTGATGATCGCCGTGCCGTTGTCGGTGGCAATCGCATCGCTGGTCGCTCCAACCGTCATTTTGAACGCCGCTTCGACAACCGCGGGCGCCGCCCCCAGATCCGGTAATGGCGATTCGCGCGTGAGGAGCTCGGTAGTCTTCGGATCGACGCCGGCCGCCTTCGCCGCCTTTTCGAAGTCCGGCGCGCTCTTCAGCTTCGCCGCCAGCTCCCGGGCCTTCTCTTTCGCGAGCTCGCGCGCCTTCTGCGTGATCACTTCGTCGCGCACGCGGTCTTTGACCTCGGGCAGCTGCGGCACGTACGGATCCTGCTTGTTGAGAAGCGTGATGAACGCGAAGCCGCGCGAGGTCTGCACCGGACCTTCCACCTCACCCGGCTTCATCTGAAAGACGCGGGCGCTGGCCTCGGGCGAGGTCCCAAGCGCGAGGGTCGGTTCGTCGCGCGCAAAAAAACCCGACTCCTGCACGGTCATCGCGCGGGCCTTCGCGACCCTGTCGAGATCGGCCGGCTTGCTGATTTCCTTGGCGAGCGTCTGCGCCAGGTCCGCCGCCTGTGCCTGTGCGCGCTCGGAGGCGAGCTGTTCGGTGATCTGCGGCCGCACTTCCTGCAGCGTCTTGGTCGTGCCGGGCTTCTTGTCCACCAGCTTGATGATGTGGTAGCCGTACGACGTCTTGACGACATCGCTCGTCTGTCCCGGCTGGAGCGAGAAGGCGACCTGATCGAACTCGGGGATCATGCGCCCCCGCCCGAAGTAGTCGAGGTCGCCGCCGTTTTTCGCGCTCGCTTCGTCCTCGGAATTCTTTTTCGCGAGCTCGGAGAAGTCGGCGCCGCTCCTGGCCTGCTTCAGCAGCTCCTCGGCGCGCGCTTTCACCGTCGCATCGTCCTTGCCTTCGGTTTTCAACAGGATGTGGCTGGCGCGAATCTGCTCTGGCGTCGAATACTGCTCGATGCTGTTGTTGTACGCGCGCTCGACATCAGCCGGGGGCACGACCGTTTTTGCGCGCAGTGCGTCGGTGTCGACGAGCAGATACCGAATCTTTCGCTTCTCGCCGATCTTGAAGTCGTTCTTGTGCGCGTCGAAATAGGCAGAGACCTCTTCGTCGCTCACCTTGACCTGCGGACGGAGTTTGTCGGCGGTGACGCTGACGAGCGCAAGCTTGACCTTGTCGTTGCGGCGCCGGTACTCCTGTTCGACCTCCTTGTCGGCCACCGAGATCCAGTCGGTGAGCGTCGCGCGCAACCGCTCGACGGTCAGCGTGCGTCGCACGTTGTCCTCGAACTCCGCGCTGGTCACCGGCGGACGCTGGGCGCGCAGCAGCTGCGAGTACGCCTGCTCGCCGATGAACTGGCCGTTTTGCTGGAACGCGGGAATCGACAGAATGCGCTGTCGGACCTCTTCATCGGAGACCCGGATCTTGAGGCGATCCGCTTCGGCGAGCGCCGCGCGCTCGTCGACCATCTGCTGCAGGATCTGCTGTTCGACGCCGAGCTGGCGCAGCAGCTGATCGCTCATTTGTCCGCCGTACGCCGACCGATACGCCTGCAGCTGCGCCTGGTAGATCCGGCGGAACTCGCCGGCGGTAATCTCCTGGCCCTCGATTTTCGCGACCGTATCGCCCGACGCCGCGTCCGCCCCGGTGCCGCGCAGGAAATCGGGGATGTAGAAGATGACGAATGCGAGGCAGACGAGCAGCAGGCTCCACTTGAGCCAGGCTTTGTGCCGGCGCATCCGATCGAGCATCGTCATAAGAAATCCTGAAGCTTTCGGCGTTCAACCGTCCGCCGTCAGCGTCACGCGAGCTGAGCGCTGAAGGCGACGACGGCACGCTGGGTTGAAACCCTGATGGTATGCCATGAACTTACGGCGTGGCAAGCAGTTACCGGCGGTCGAGGCCCTGGGCGTGTGTTATATTCGCTGCACACAACAAATTGCGGCTGCCCACGTGTCGGGGCCTCGCGTGATGTCATCCATGAGTCGAGCGGCGAGCATCCGACGCGACGCGGTCGAAGGGGCGACCGGGACATCCCTCATTCCCGCAGTCGGCCCCCCAGGCACATACCGTACGAGGCCCGGTCGTGCCTCCGCGCGGTCACGCGCCACGTCCAACCTCGATCTTTCCGCACGTCTCCGCGCGTTCCAGCGGACGCTTCGAGGCCGCGTCGAGCGTCGCGATGCCCTGATCGAAGTAGTCCGCATGGTCAATTCCACACTCGAGCCGGGGCGCCTGGCGGAGCTGATTGTCGATCGCGCGGCGACATGGGTACCCGCGTCGTGCTGGGCGATCGTGTCGTCGGATTTGTCGGGTCGGTTGTCGGTGCTCGGCGAGCGCGGACTGGTCCCGGAAATGGGGCCTGCCGTCCACGCTGTCGCCACCTGGGTGATGGCGCAGAGGGAGGAATTTGCGGCTGCGGATCTGCGGAGCGACGCCCGCGTGCAGGACCCCGCCATCGGCACCGTACTCGCTTTTCCGCTGTCGAGTCGCGGCCGCTGCATCGGCGCCCTTATTGCCCTCGAACGTGAGCCTTCCGCGCACGAACCGAGGCTCGTGCCGAGCATGCGGCGCGCCTTGCGGATTCTGCTGGAGCCGGCAGCGACGGCACTCGACAACGCGGTGCGGCTCAAGCGCATGGAGGCGTTGTCTGTCACTGACGACCTGACCGGTGTCTACAATTCGCGGTATTTGAAGCTCGTGCTCCGGCGCGAAACGAAACGGGCGTCCCGGAGCGGACACCCGCTGTCGCTCCTGTTTCTCGACCTCGACGGGTTCAAGTCGATCAACGATACCTACGGGCATATGTTCGGCAGCCGCGCGCTGGTGGAAGCGGCGGTAGTGTTCCGTGCCAGCGCGCGCGAAACAGACGTCGTGGCAAGATTCGGCGGTGACGAGTTCGCGCTCGTGCTGCCCGACACCGGCGGCGAAGGGGCGCTTGCGGTGGGCGAGCGCGTTCGTCAGCGGATCGCGGCGCATCGGTTTCTGAAATCGGACAGGCTCGATGTCCGCTTGACCGTGTCGGTCGGCATTGCCACCCTCCCGGACGTCGCGACGTCGCCGGATGAGCTGGTTCAGGCTGCCGACACGGCGATGTATAAGGCCAAACTACACGGGAAGAACAGCGTTCAGGCCGCCCCGGCTCCCGCCGTTCGCTAGCCGTCGGTCATCATCAACCGTCGATCGTCAGCCCAAAGTGACGGATACTTCAGAGAGCGATGCGCGTGTGCGCCCGGCGGCGTCGCCGGTAGACTGCCGATAGACGACTACAGGAGTGACCCGTTGAGCCTTCGTTCGATGCTTTCGCTGTTTTCAAGTGACCTTGCGATCGATTTGGGGACCGCCAACACCTGCGTGTACGCGCGCGGCAAAGGCATCGTCGTCAACGAGCCGTCGATCGTCGCGATCAACAAGGTGAACGGGCGCGTCGAAGCCGTCGGCAAAGACGCCAAGGACATGCTCGGCCGTACGCCCGGCAACATCGTCGCCATCAAGCCGATGAAGGATGGTGTGATCGCCGACTTCGAAGTCACCGAGAAGATGCTGACCTACTTCATCAAGAAGGCGCACAACCGCAACGTCTGGGTCAGGCCGCGAATCGTCATCGGCGTGCCGTCCGAGATCACGCAGGTCGAAAAGCGCGCCGTGAAAGACAGCGCCTACCGCGCCAAGGCCAGCGAAGTCCACCTCGTCGAGGAAGCGATGGCCGCGGCGATTGGCGCCGGCATGCCGATTACGGAGCCGTCGGGCAACATGATCGTCGACATCGGCGGCGGCACGACCGACATCGCCGTCATCTCCCTGGCCGGCATCGTCTACAGCAAGGCGGTGCGCGTGGCGGGCAATGAGATGGACGAGGCGATCATCCAGTACATCAAGAAGACCTACAACCTGCTGATCGGCGAGCGCACCGCGGAGGCGATCAAGATCGAAGTCGGCTCCGCCTTTCCGCTCGACGAGCGGTTGACGATGGAGATCAAGGGGCGGCATCTGATCGAAGGCGTCCCGAAGACGATCACGATCAGCGACGAGGAGATCCGCGAGGCGCTCACCGAAACCGTGAACGTGATCGTGGACGCCGTGCGTGTGGCGCTCGAGCGGACGCCGCCGGAGCTCTCCGCCGACATCGTCGACCGCGGCATCGTGCTGACCGGGGGAGGGTCGCTGCTGAAGAACCTCGACAAGCGGCTGCGCGAAGAGACCGGCCTTCCCCTGGCGATGGCCGAGGATCCGCTCTCATCGGTGGTGCTGGGCGCCGGGAAGATGCTGTCGGATTTCAATCTGTTGCGGAAGATCTCGATCGACTGATGCCCATTTTCGCCACGAAAGCACGAAAGCACGAAGACGGCTGGTGACGTGGCGCTCCTCGATATCCGTTACCGCGCCGGGTCGTTGTTTGTCGCCGTGGTCGTGGGACAGATTATTCTGATTTCCGCGCAGGTGAGCTCGCGCCGCGGCGTGCCGATCCTCGAGGCGGTGACCTTCGGCGCATTCGCCGAGGTGCAGCGAGCGATCTTCACCGGCGTGTCGGGCGTGCGCCGTGGGTGGGACGGCTACGTGGCCCTGCGTCGCGCCAAGGACGAGAACGAGTCGCTCAGACGGCAGCTCGCGGCGGCGCAGATCGATCTGCAGCGGCAGCGGGCGCTGGCCGACCGCAGCCGCGGTTTCGAACGGCTGCTCGAGCTCCGCGACCAGTCCACCCTCACCACCGTCGCCGCCGAGATCATCGCCGCCGGCGCGATGCCCGATTTTCGCACCGTCACGATTGACAAAGGCGCCAACGACGGGGTCAAGCGCGACATGGCCGTCATCGCGCCTGCCGGTGTCGTCGGACGAGTCGTCATCCCCAGCCGACGCGCCGCGAAGGTGCAGTTGCTGATCGATCGCAATGCCGCCGCGGGGGCCATCGTCGAACGGTCGCGCGCTCAGGGTGTGGTGACCGGCGGCGGCGACGAGCGCCTGCGGATGGAGTTCGTCTCCGAAGCCGCGGACATCGTCGTGGGCGACGTCATCATGACGTCGGGGAACGACGGCATCTTCCCGAAGGGGTTCGTCATCGGCCACGTGGAGACGGTCGAGAAGAACGGGCCGGCGTACAAGCGGATCCTCGTGAAGCCGGATGTCGACTTTCGCGCGCTGGAAGAAGTGCTCGTCGTGATCGCGCCGGCCTCGGGCCGGGATGCCGCCGGGAGCACCGAGTGAAGACCGCCGGGATACTCCTGGCGATAGTGGTGACTCTGGCGCTGCAGACCACGCTGTCGCGCTTCATCATGGGCGGCATGGTGGGGATCGATCTCGTTTTGGTGGTCGTGGTGTACGCCGCGCTCACCTCAGGGGCGGTGACCGGACTGCTGTCGGGTGCGGCGGCCGGTCTGGCCCAGGACGCGCTCGCCAGCGGAGTGATCGGCATCGGGGGGCTGGCCAAGACGGTGGTCGGGTTTCTCGCGGGCATCGTCGGGACGCAACTCATCGTCGTGCAGCCGATTCCACGGTTTGTCGTCTTTTTCGGGGCAACGGTGCTGCACGCGCTGATTTTCATGGGGCTCTACGTCCTGCTCGACGTGCGCCAGTTCGGCACGCCCTACGGGGCGGTCGCCGGCCAGGCGCTGGGCAACGCGGTGATCGGGGTGGTGGCGTTCCAGTTGGTCGAGCTGCTGCCTGGCGCAGTCGCGCGGCGGCGGGCGCAAAAGGCTAGAATTCGTAGATAGGTTATGGCGCCAGGCGAAGATCGCCGGAAAGTGTCGGTGCGGCTGACGGTGCTGCAATACGTCATTGCGGCCGTGTTCTCCGTGCTGGCTGTGGGTTTCTGGGTGCTGCAAATCGTCCAGCACGCGAAATACGACGAGTTGGCCGAGAACAACCACCAGCGCACGCTCGCCTTGCGGGCCCCGCGCGGGCTGCTGTTCGATCGCGACGGCCGCGTGCTCGTCGAGAATCGCCACTCCTACAGCATCTCCATCGTCCGGGAGCACACCAAGGACATCAACCGCACGATCAGGTTGATCGCGTCGGTCCTCGGCGTGCCGGAGGGCGACGTGCGGGAGATCGTCGCCCGCCACCACCGGGAACCGGCCTACCAGCCGATCACGATTGTGCAGGACGCGACGCTGGCGCAGGTGGCGGCCGTCACCGCGAGACGCCTGGATTTCGAGCTGCCGGACGTCCGCGTCGAGCAGGTGCCGACGCGCCGTTATCCCGAAACGATGGCCGCGCACGTCTTCGGGTACGTCGGCGAGGTGAACGATCGCGACGTGTCCGAGAACGACGAGCTCAAGAGCGGCGACATCGTAGGGCAATCGGGCCTCGAGAAGGTCTATAACGCGATGCTGATGGGCGCCGACGGCGCGAAGCGCGTCGTCGTCAACAGCGTGGGGCGCGAAATCCGGGTCCTCGACGAAGCGCCGCCGACGGAAGGCAAGCGGCTGCAACTGACGATCGACTACGACGTGCAGAAATCAGTCGAAGATGGATTTGCCGCCTCCGGATTCAACGGGGCCGCGGTCGTGCTCGATCCGAAGGACGGCGCGGTGCTCGCGTTCACGAGCCGGCCGTCATACGACCCCAATGCCTTCGCCGCGGTGATCGATCGGGCGACGTGGGCGGCGCTGAACACCGACGAGCTGCGCCCGCTGAACGATCGCGCGATCCAGGGAAGGTACTCGCCGGGCTCCACGTTCAAGATGGCGGTAGCGCTCGCGGCGCTCGAGGAAGGGATCATTACGCCGGACTTTCACGTCCACTGCGTCGGCGGCGCCAGTTTCTACGGCCGCCCGTTCAAGTGCTGGAAGAAGGGGGGCCACGGCTCGATCGACCTGCGCCACGCCATCGAGCAGTCGTGCGACGTGTATTTCTATACCGTCGCAAACATGGTCGGCGTCGACAAAATCAATAAATGGGCGACCGCCCTCGGCCTCGGCGTCAAGAGCGGCATCGATCTGCCGAACGAGGTCCAGGGTCTCGTGCCCTCCACGCAGTGGAAGCGCGAGGTGAAGCACGAAAAGTGGTATGCCGGCGAGACGATCTCCGTGGGCATCGGCCAGGGTGCCGTGGCGGTGACGCCGGTCTCGATGGCCGTCTACATGTCGACGCTCGCCAACGGTGGGACGCGAGTCACGCCCCATCTCTTGAAGGCGGTCGACGACGGCAGCGGATGGAAACCGGTGCCGGCGCCTCCGCCGCAATCGAGCGCAGGGCTCAATCCCGAGAAGTTGCAGGCCATCAGGGACGGCCTGTGGATGGTCGTGAACGCCGGCGGCACGGGCGGCCGGGCGCGTATCAAGGATCACGACATCGCCGGCAAGACCGGTACGGCGCAGGTGATCTCGAACGAAGGACGGTCCGCCGCCAAAGGCGGGAAGGACCTGCGCGACCACGGCTGGTTCGTGTTCTTCGCGCCCCGCGACAATCCCCAGATCGCCGGCGTCGTGCTCCTCGAGCACGGGATCCACGGGCCGAATGCCGCCTCGGTGGCCCATCACGTGCTGGAGACGTTCTTTGCGAAGAAGGAAGGCCGGCCGTTGCCGCCGCCTCCGACGCACGAAGATCTGCATCTCGACTACAAGGACCCGTTCGCGCGGCCCGCGTCGCCCGTTGC
>Ga0068858_100005202_pt1 | contig 12747 bp, 11 predicted proteins | sample KBSSwiS12_FD_66589 | JGI IMG/M metagenome (GOLD analysis project Ga0068858, IMG submission 66589) | Switchgrass rhizosphere microbial communities from Kellogg Biological Station, Michigan, USA - KBS Switchgrass S1-2 | ecosystem: Host-associated > Plants > Roots > Rhizosphere > Soil ... | reverse complement strand
CGAAGGCAGAGCCGGCAGATTTACAGTCTGCTCCCTTTGACCGCTCGGGAACCCCTCCGTCGAAACATGCGATTCTAGCAGTTTTCAGGCCGAAGGGTCAAACCGCCTGAATTTACGGGCTTATTCGGCGGACGCAGCCTCGGCCCCGGGGAAACCCCCCCGGTCATGCCTTCCACCTTTGCCGCGCCCGGCGGGCCGGCTCAGGGCGCCAGCGCCCGCCCGATGGCGACGGCCGCCCGCCGCAGCGCCGGCACGAAGCGCCGCAGCGCCTCCGCCCGCACCCGCAGCGTTGGCGCGTGCACGGCGAGCGCTGCGCAGGCGCGCCCGCCGCCGTCGACGACCGGGACCGCAATGGCCACCAGCCCCGGCACGAATTCCTCGTCGTCCACCCCCAGCCGCTCCGCGCGGATGGGCGCCAGCGCCCGTTCGAGCGCCCGGGCGCTGACGAGCGTCCGGTCGGTATAGCGCTTGAGCGGCAGGATCCGCAGCAGTTCCCGGCGCTCCGCCGCCGGCATGAGCGAGAGGAAGAGCTTGCCGCTCGCCGTACAGTGCAGCGGCACATGCGAGCCGGCGTCGAGAGCGAGGCGCCAGTGCCATGGCGCCTCGACGCGGTCGAGGTACAGCACCTCGGTGCCGTCCGGCATCGTGAGGTTGCACGTCTCGCCGATCTCGTCGACCAGCGCGGCCAGGATCCGGTGGCGGCGCGCCTGCGCCGTGCCGTGGCGCAGCGCGTCCCGCGCGAGCGCGCCGAGCGCCGGTCCAATGCCGTAGCGTCGTCCGCCCGGCTCGCGCCGCAGATAGCCCTGCGCCTCGAGCGCAGCCAGCAGGCGGTGCGCGGTCGCCTTCGGCAGGCCGCTGCCCGTCACCACTTCGGCGAGCGACGGAGCAGCGGCGGCCGCGGCAACGAAGCGGAGGATCCCGAGGCTGCGCGCCAGCGCCGAGGCCGGCGCCGAGGGTGGCGCGGCGCGCGGCGCCTCGCGGCGGATGCCGGGAGTCGGCGGAGACGACTTCATCGAGGGCGCAGCCCTTGCGGCCCGCCGCGGGGCCGGCGGGCGTCGGGACCATAGTAGACAAACGCGGCGGCGCTGTGAATACTTGTCTCGCGGACCGGGACGAAACGTCCCGGTTTTCGGCAGCCTTCCAGACGCTTCCCCGATCGCGGCGCGCAGCGCCGCGTCGGAAGACGGCAGGGCGGCCCCGCATTGCGGGACGAGCATCGAAGTGCGCGCCGCCTCTCTCGCGGCCGACGCGGCGGCCGTCTCCCTGTCACGCAAGACCTCGGGAGGATTCATGACCAACGAAGAGATGCAGCGCTCCAACCTGCGGCGCGTCGTCATTTCCAGCCTGCTCGGCGCGACGATCGAGTGGTACGACTTCTTTCTCTACGGCGTCGTCGCCGGCATCGTCTTCAACAAGCTCTACTTCCCCGCAAGCGATCCCGTCGTCGCCACGCTCCTCGCCTATGCGACTTTCGCCGTCGGCTTCGTGACGCGCCCGCTCGGCGGCGTGATCTTCGGCCACTTCGGCGACCGCATCGGCCGCAAGAGCGTGCTGGTCATGACGCTGATGATCATGGGTGTCGCCACGTTCCTCATCGGCCTCATCCCGACCTATGCGCAAATCGGGATCTGGGCGCCGCTTCTGCTCCTGCTAATGCGCATCTTCCAGGGCATCGGTCTCGGCGGCGAGTGGGGCGGCGCGGTGCTGATGACGTTCGAGTACGCGCCGCCGGAGAGGCGCGGCTTCTACGCGAGCATTCCGCAGATCGGCCTAGCGATCGGCCTGTGCCTGTCGTCCGGGTTCGTCGCACTGCTGTCGATGCTGCCCGAGGACCAGTTCCTCGCGTGGGGATGGCGGCTCGCGTTCCTGGTAAGCGTCGTGCTCGTCGCCGTCGGCCTGTACATCCGCCTCAAGATCCTCGAGACGCCGGAGTTCGAGCGGCTGAAGGAAAAGAACGCGCAGGCGAAGCTGCCGTTCGCCGACATGATCAAGCAGTATCCGCGCAACGTGCTGCTCGGCATGGGCGCGCGTTACATCGACGGTGTGTTCTTCAACATCCTGGGCGTGTTCTCGATCGGCTATCTCGCCAACACGCTGAAGGTGCCGCGCACCACTGCGCTCTTCGGCGTCACGCTCGCGGCGCTGGTGATGATCGCGACGATTCCGTATTTCGGCGCGCTGTCGGACCGCATCGGCCGGCGCAAGACGTACGCCGTCGGCTCCATCATCACCGCGGTGTCGGCGTTCGGCGCGTTCTACTTCATGACGCCCGGCGTCGACAAGGCCACGCTGTGGCTCGCGATGGTCGTGCCGTTCGGCATCTTCTACGCGTCCGTCTACGGTCCCGAAGCGGCGCTCTTTTGCGAGCTGTTCGACGCCCGCGTCCGCTACACCGGCATTTCGTTCGTCTACCAGTTCTCCGGCATCTTCGCGTCCGGGATCACGCCGCTCATCGCCACGGCGTTGCTCGCGCAGGGCGGCGGGTCGCCGTGGCTGATCTGCTGGTACGTGGTCTTCGCCGGCGTGGTGAGCGCTGCGTGCACGATGGCGATGCGGCCGGCGGTGCCGCCGCCGGCCGAGCCGCTGCGATAGCGTCACAATAGCGGCGGACTCAGGACGCGGGACGCGAAAGTGGCGCAAGCCGAGTTCGACTATGTCGTCGTCGGCGCCGGATCGGCGGGGTGCGTGCTCGCCGACCGGCTGTCCGAGGACGGCCGTCACACCGTGCTGCTGCTCGAGGCCGGGCCGCCCGACCGCTATCCGTGGATCCACATCCCGATCGGATACGCGAAGACGATGTTCCATCCGGTCTACAACTGGCGCTACTCCACCGAGCCCGAGCCCAACATGCACGGGCGCAAGGTGTACTGGCCGCGCGGCCGCACCCTCGGCGGCTCGTCGTCGATCAACGGTCTCATCTATATTCGCGGCCAGCGCGAGGATTACGACCAGTGGGCAGCGCTCGGCAATGCGGGCTGGGCGTACGCCGACGTGCTGCCCTGGTTCCGCAAGCTCGAGCACAACGTCCGCGGCGCCAGCGAGTTCCACGGTGCCGACGGGCCGCTGTGGGCCTCCGACATCGAGCAGCCGCATCCGCTCGTCGATGCCTTCATTGCGGCGGCGCAGGAGCTCGGCATCCCGCGCAACGACGACTTCAACGGCGCAGTGCAGGAAGGCGCCGGCTACTATCAGCTCACGACGCGGCGCGGACTGCGCTGCTCCACCGCCACCGCATATCTGCGCCCTGCGCGGCGCCGCGCGAATCTCGACGTGCAGACGAATGCGCAGGCGACGCGCCTGCGGCTCGACGGCCGCCGCGCACGCGGCGTCGTCTACCGCCAGGCCGGCGCCGACGTCGAGGCGTTTGCGCGGCGCGAAGTGATTCTCGCCGCCGGCGCGCTCCAGTCACCGCAACTGCTGCAGCTTTCGGGCATCGGTCCGCCCGAGCTCCTGCAGCGCTTCGGCATTCCGGTCGTCCATGCGCTGCCCGGCGTCGGCGAGAACCTGCAGGATCACCTGCAGGCGCGCGCGATCTTCCGCTGCACCCAGCCCATCACCACCAACGACCTGCTGGGCTCGTGGCTCGGACAGCTTCGCATCGGCCTCGATTTCGTGTTCCGCCGCCAGGGCCCGATGGCCGTGGGCATCAACCAGGGTGGACTGTTCGCCCGCGCGCTGCCTGGCGCGTCGCGCCCCGATGTCCAGTTCCACTTCGCCACGCTGTCGTCCGACATGGCGGGTTCGCCCGTCCACACGTTCTCGGGCTTCACGATGTCGGTATGCCAGCTCCGGCCCGAATCGCGCGGCCACGTGCGCCTCGCCTCGCCCGACCCGCTCGCGGCGCCGGCGCTGCAGGCGAATTACCTGTCCGCGCCGCACGACTGCGCAACGCTGGTCGCCGGCCTGCGTCTCGCGCGGCAGCTCGCGGCGACGCGCGCGCTGGCGCCGCTCGTCGCCGGCGAATACCGGCCGGGGCCGGACGCCGTCAGCGACGAAGCGCTGCTCGACTTCGCGCGCGAGACCGGCGGCACGATCTTCCATCCCAGCGGCACGACAAAAATGGGGCCGGCCACCGATCCGACGGCCGTCGTCGACGCCGCGCTGCGCGTGCACGGCTGCGAGCGCCTGCGTGTCGTCGACTGCGGCATCATGCCGACGTTGGTATCGGGCAATACCAACGCGCCAGTGGTGATGATCGCCGAAAAGGCCGCCGCCATGCTGCTCGCCGACGCGCGATAATCGGGCTCGCACACGAGGAGGCCGCATGGGCTGCTGTCACGCCGATTTTGCTTTGCAGGAGGGAAGCGACCGCGGCTTCACCATCGGCATGCCGACGTTCACGTTCGGCGCCGGCGTCCTCGCCGAGGCGGGGGAGAACGCGGCCGAGCTCGGCTTGAAGCGCGTCGCGCTCTTCACCGATCGCGTGCTCGTGCACGGCGAGCACGTGGCCCGGGTGAAGGCGTCGCTCGCGGCCGCAAAAGTCGACGCGGTCGTATTCGACGAGGTGACGATCGAGCCGACGGACGTGTCGCTGCAATCCGCCGCAGCCTTCGCGCGGGAGGCGCGCGTCGACGGCTACGTCTCAGTGGGCGGCGGGTCCGTGATGGACACCTGCAAGGCGGCCAATCTCTACGCCACGCATCCGGCGGAGTTCATGACGTACGTGAACGCGCCGATCGGCGCCGGCCAGCGCCCGCCGGGCCGGTTGAAGCCGCACATCGCGTGTCCGACGACCTCGGGCACCGGCTCGGAGACCACCGGCATTGCGATCTTCACCCTGCTCTCGCTCAACGCGAAGACGGGCATCATCGGCCGCCATCTCATTCCCACGGTCGCCCTGGTCGATCCCGACGTCACGCGCTCGCTGCCGGCGAACGTGGTCGCGGCAACGGGCTTCGACTGCATGAGCCACGCGCTCGAAGCGACGACGGCACGCGCGTTTCCGCGCCGCCTCAATCCGGCGCAGGGTGCGCTGCGGCCCGTGTCGCAGGGCGCCAACCCGTTCTCGGACGCACTGGCGACGCACGCGCTCGACGCCGTCGGCCAGTTCCTCGTGCGCGCAGTGCGCGACGCCTCGGACGTCGAGGCGCGAACGGAAATGATGTACGCGGCAATGCTCGCCGGCATCTCGTTCAACGCCAGCGGCTGCCACCTGCCGCACGGGCTGTCCTATCCGGTGTCGGGCATGACCAAACAGTGGCACGTCGACGGCTATCCGGCCGGCAAGACGCTGGTGCCGCACGGCATGGCCGTCGTGCTCAACAATCCGTCGGTGTGGCGACATACGGCGCCGTCCAATCCGGCACGCCACCTGCATTGCGCGCGCATGCTGGGCGCCGACGATCGGGGCGCCACACCGGCGGATGCCGGCGAAGTGCTGGCGACGCGCGTCATCGAGCTGATGCGCGCCGTCGACATGCCCAACGGGCTCGCGGCGCTGGGCTTCGGCGACGCCGATATCGACGCGCTCGCCGTGGGCGCCGAGCCTCAGTACCGCGTGATCCGCAATGCGCCCGTCGACATCGGGCGCGACGACATCATGGCGTTGTATCGCGCGGCGCTGCGGTATTGGTGAGCGGGTCGTTCGCCGCGGCGGCCGATGCGTCGCCGGTCGCCGGCGCCCGTTCCACGCGCCGCGCCGGCAGGCGCACGGCAAACGTGCTGCCGCGGCCGATCTCGCTGTCGATCTCGAGCTCGGCGTGGTGGCGCAGCAGCACGTGCTTGACAATCGCAAGACCGAGGCCCGTGCCGCCCGTCGCGCGTGAGCGGCTGCGGTCGACCCGGTAGAAGCGCTCGGTCAGCCGCGGCAGGTGCTCTGCCGCGATGCCGATGCCCGAGTCCGACACCGAGAACACGCCGCTGCCGTCAGGGTCGACGCGCCACGCGACGCCGATGTGCCCGTTTGCCGGCGTGTAGCGGATCGCGTTGCTGACGAGGTTGCCGAACGCGCTCGCGAGCTCGTCGCGGCTGCCCTGCACCGTCGCCGCGTCGCCGATATCGAGCGTCACGTCGTGCTGCCCCTTGGACAGCGCTTTCGCCTCCGTGGACAACTCGAGCATCAGCGGCACGACGGCGAAGCGCTCGTCGACGAGCGTGTTGTGCTCGCTCTCGAGCGCGGACAGCGTGATGAGGTCGACGACGAGCCGCTGCATGTTGCGCGCCTGCTCCTGCATGAGCTGCAGGAATCGCTCGCGCTGGCGGGCGTCGAGGTCCATGTCCTGCATGGTCTCGACGAAGCCGCTGATCACCGTGAGAGGCGTCTTGAGCTCGTGCGAGACATTGGCGATGAAGTCGCGGCGCATCCGCGCGAGCGCCTCGAGCTGCGTGACGTCGCGCGACATCAGCATCTTCTTGTCGAGCGAGAACGGGACGAGCTGCAGCGCCAGGATCGTGCGCGCATCGCGCCCCGACGGCACGACGATCGCGTCGCCGTAGTCGCCCGCCTCGAGGTAGCGCAGGAATTCCGGCTGCCGCACGAGGTTGACGATCGGCTGGCCGATGTCGTGGTCGAGGTCGAGGCCGAGCTGCACGAGCGAGCGCGGATTCGCCCACTCGATGCGGTGGTTGCGGTCGAGGACCACGATGCCGTCCGGAATCGCCTCGGCGGCCTGCTGGAAGCGGGCGATGACGTGGCGCAGGTCGCGCTGCGCGGCGACGCGCATCCGCACGCGCTTGTGCATGGCCGCGAACGTCGGCACCCACGCGCCGCGGCCTTCGGGCACCGGCGCATCGAGCGGCCCTGCGGCCCAGTCGGTCATCGCCTGCAGGTAGTAGAGATGGACGCCGATGATCGCGGCGGCGCCGAGCGCGAGAAACAACAGCGCCCAGGCGCTGCCCGCCGCAGCCCACACCAGCGCGGTGACGATCGCCACGGCGCCCGGCGCCAACAACCCTTGCCGGACCACCGCCTTCATCGCGTCATGCGGCTCGCGGAACCGCGAGCCGGTAGCCGGTGCCGCGCACCGTCTCGATCAGCGCGTCGGCGCCGAACGGCGCAAGCGAGAGACGAAGGCGGCGGATGTGCACGTCGATCGTGCGCTCCTCGATGTACACGTGGTCGCCCCACACCTGGTCGAGCAAGTGCGTCCGCGTGTGGACACGCTCCGGTCGGGCGAGCAGGAAGCGCAGCAGCTTGAATTCGGTCGGGCCGATCGGCACCTCGCGCTCGCCCACCGTCACGCGATGCGTCGACGGATCGAGCTTCAGCGGGCCTGCCTCGAGCACGTCCTGCGCCGCTTCCGGCGCGCGCCGCCGCAGCACCGACTTGATGCGTGCCTTGAGCTCGCGCGGCGAGAATGGCTTGGTCACGTAGTCGTCGACCCACGCCTCGAGCCCGGCGACCTTGTCGGCCTCCTCGGAACGCGCAGTGACCATGATGATCGGCAGCTCGCGCGTGCGCGGATCGCTGCGGAGCTGCTTCGCGAACGCCAGGCCCGACTGGCCCGGGAGCATCCAGTCGAGCAGCAGCAGGTCCGGCAGCGCCTCCTTCAGCGTTTCGCGCGCCGACTCGGCATCTTCGGCGCCCGTCACCGCATACCCTGCATCGGCGAGGTTGACCTTCAGGAGCTCGAGGATTGCCGGCTCGTCCTCGACGACGAGGATCGATGGCATCACGGCTGCGCCACCTCGGCGCGGATCTGCTCGGCCGACGAATGCCGGACGTCCTTGCCCTTGACCACCTGCACGACGGCCTCGGCGACGTTCTTCGCGTGGTCGCCGATGCGCTCGATGGATTTTGCGATGAAGACGATCTCGAGCGCCGACGTGATCGTGCGCGGGTCCTCCATCATGTAGCTGATGAGCTGGCGGAGGATCGCCGAGAACGCGGCGTCGATCTCCTCGTCCTCGGCAATGATCGCCGCGGCGCGCTCGACGTCGAGGCGCGCGAACGCGTCGAGCGCATGCTGGAGCATCAGCAGCGCATTGCCGGCAGCCCGTGCGACGTCGTAGTAGCGCACGCGCGTCAGCCGGTCGCTGCCGCGCGTCTGCGCGGCCTTGTAGGCGATCTTCTTGACCTCGTCGCCGATCCGCTCGAGATCGTTGACGATCTTGCTCACCGTCAGGACCATCCGCAAATCGACCGCCGCAGGCTGGCGGCGCGCGATGATCTGCGCGCACTGCTGGTCGATGCTGATCTGGAGCTGGTTGATCGCCGCCTCGTCGGCACCGACGGCGTCGAGGAGCTGCGAATCGTCTTCCTGACCCAGCGCGGTGATGGCGCGGTTCAGCTGCTGCTCGACCAGGCCGCCCATCGACAGGACGCCCGAGCGTATGCCTTCCATTTCGAGATCGAACTGCTTGTTCGTGTGGTCCTGCGTCATCGTGGTTCTCCTTACCCGAAGCGGCCGGTGATGTAGTCCTCGGTCTCCTTGCGCCCGGGCTGCAGGAAGATCTGGTCGGTCTCGCCGAATTCGATCAATTCGCCAAGATACATGTACGCGGTAAAGTCCGATACGCGGGCCGCCTGCTGCATGTTGTGGGTGACAATGGCGATAGTGTAGTCGGCCTTGAGCTCGGAGATGAGCTCCTCGATCTTGGCGGTGGAGATCGGGTCGAGCGCGGACGTCGGCTCGTCGAGCAGCAACACCTCGGGCTTGACCGCCACGGCGCGCGCGATGCACAGCCGCTGCTGCTGCCCGCCGGAGAGCGCCATGCCGCTCTGCTTCAGCTTGTCCTTCGCCTCGCCCCACATTGCCGCCTTGGTGAGCGCCCATTCCACGCGCTCGTCCATCGCGCGGGCCGGCAGGTTCTCGTAGAGCCGCACGCCGAACGCGATGTTGTCGTAGATCGACATCGGAAACGGCGTCGGCTTCTGGAACACCATCCCCACCTTGGCGCGCAGCAGGTTGAGGTCGGTGCGCGCCTCGAGGATATTGTGGCCGTTGAGCAGGATGCGGCCCTCGGCGCGCTGGCCCGGATAGAGCGAATACATGCGGTTGAGCGTCCGCAGCAGCGTCGACTTGCCGCAGCCGGACGGCCCGATGAACGCCGTGACGCGACGGTCCGCGATGTCGAGATTCACATCCTTGAGCGCGTGGAATTTGCCATAGTAGAAGTCGAGCTTGTCCACGCTCATCTTCGGCGCGCTCGGCGCCAGGCCGCGGTGTTGCACCTGTGGGCGGGCGACCATCGTAGCCATCGTCATGCCTTATTCCTTCCTTGCGTTCGCATCAGCGGACAGACGCCTGCCGGAACACCGTCCGGGCCAGGATGTTGAGCACCAGCACCGTGAGCGTGATCAGCAGCGCACCGGCCCACGCAAGCGTCTTCCAGTCGTCGAACGGGCTCATCGCGAACTGGAAAATGACCACGGGCAGGTTGGCCATCGGCGCATTCATGTCGGTGTTCCAGAACTGGTTGTTGAGCGCAGTGAACAGCAGCGGCGCCGTTTCCCCGGAAATGCGCGCCACCGCGAGAAGGATGCCGGTGACGACGCCGCCGCGCACCGCCTTCAGCGTAACCATGAGGATGACTTTCCACATCGGCGCACCGAGCGCGATCGCCGCCTCACGCAGGCTGTTCGGCACGAGGTAGAGCATGTTCTCCGTCGTGCGCACCACGACCGGGATCGCGATCAGCGCCAGAGCCACCGAGCCGGCCCAGCCGGAGAAGTGCTGGACGCGCATCACGTACACCGTGTAGACGAAGAGGCCGATGACGATCGACGGCGCAGACAGCAGGATGTCGTTGATGAAGCGCGTCGCTTTCGCCAGCCACCCGGCCTTGCCGAACTCCGCCAGGTAGATGCCGGCGAGAATGCCGATCGGCGTGCTGATGAAGGTGGCCGTCGCAACGATGACGACGCTGCCGAAAATGGCGTTCTTGAGGCCCCCCGCAGAGCCGGGCGGCGGCGTGTCCTGCGTGAACAGCACCGGCGAGAGCGCCGAGAAGCCGTTCTGAAACAGGATGAACAGGATCCAGAAGAGGAAGGCCATGCCGAACGCCATGGTTCCCAGCGACATGACCAGATTGAAACGGTTGACGAAAAGACGTCGCTGATACCTGCGGCCGCCGCGGCGGCGGCGCGGTGCGTCCCTCGACCCGCCGGCGACGCCGTCCATCGTGCTCATGTCTTCGCTCCTTCACCGCGCGCCAGGCTCGCGATGAGCACCCGCGACGCGGCGAGCACGATCACGGTCAGAACGAACAGCACGAGGCCGAGCGCGATCAGCGACGCACGGTGGACGGGGTCGGCGGCCTCGTTGAACTCGTTCGCGAGCGCCGAGGCGATGGAGTTGCCGGGCTCGTAAAGTGACGTGCTGATCCGGTAGGCGTTGCCGATGACGAACGTCACGGCCATCGTCTCGCCGAGCGCGCGCCCGAGCCCGAGCATGATGCCGCCCACCACGCCGACTTTCGTATACGGCAGAACGATGTTGCGCACGACCTCCCACGTCGTGCACCCGATCCCGTACGCCGACTCCTTCAACACGGGCGGCACGATCTCGAACACGTCGCGCATCACCGACGAGATGAACGGGATCACCATCACCGACAGGATGACGCCCGCGGAGAGAATGCCGATGCCGTTGGGCGCGCCCTGGAACAGCGGCCCCAGCACCCAGACGTGCCCGAACACCTTGGTGAGCGCCGGCTGGATGTAGTCGGCGAAGAACGGCGCGAACACGAACAGGCCCCACATGCCGTAGATGATCGACGGCACGGCGGCCAGCAGTTCGACGGCGGTGCCGAGGGGCCGCCTGAGCGCCGCCGGGCACATCTCGGTCAGGAAGATCGCGATGCCGAAGCTCACCGGCACACCGATGATCAAGGCGATCGCCGACGTGACCAGCGTGCCGTAGATCGGCGCCAGCGCGCCGAACTGGCTCGTCACCGGATTCCAGACGTTGGTGTAGAAGAACGCCAGACCGAACTTGCTCATCGCCGGAACCGCGGCGAACATCAGCGCGATCAGGATGCCGATCAGCATCGCCAGGACGAGCACCGCGAAAAACCGCGTCGCGTTCTCGAACACGACGTCCTGCCAGCGGCCGGCGGCCGCGGAGCGTTGCTGCGGTGGCGGATTGCGCTCGTCTTCGCGCGCCGCGCGCTCGGTCATCGGAAGTGGAAAAGCAGCGGTGGCTTGCGAGGCTGCCATGATATAGCGCCCCTTCAAAAAAGTCCGGCCACGAAGGCGCTTCGTGGCCGGCGGAGGACGATCGACAGGATGGCAGGCAATTCGGCTGTCAGTTCCAGAGTGCCTTGCCCGACGGATCCTTGACCTGGGTCTTCCAGGCGTCAGCAATCACCTTTGTCACGGCATCCGGCATGGCGACGTAGTCGAGTTCGCCGGCCATCTTCTGTCCGTTCTTGAACGCCCAGTCGAAGAACTTGAGCACCTCGGCCGCGCTTTCCGGCTTGTCCTGCTTCACGTGCAGCAGGATGAAGCTCGCGCCGGTGATTGGCCAGCTCGTCTTGCCCGGCTGGTTGGTGAGGATCTGATAGAAGCCCGGGGCGCTCTTCCAGTCGGCATAGGCGGCAGCGGCCTGGAACGTCGTGTCGTCGGGCTCGACAAACTGGCCATCCTTGTTCTGCACGGACGCGTAGGCCATCTTGTTGCGCTTGGCGTAGGCGTACTCCACATAGCCGATCGAGCCCTTGATCCGCTGCACGTACGCGGCCACGCCCTCGTTGCCCTTGCCGCCCACGCCTTCCGGCCACGCGACCGCAGTGCTCGATCCGACCTTGCTCTTCCACTCGTCGCTTACCTTCGACAGGTAGTCGGTCCAGATGAACGTCGTGCCGGAGCCGTCGGAGCGCCGCACGACGGTGATCGGATCCGCTGCCAACTTCACGCCGGGATTGAGATCGGCGATCGCCTTGTCGTTCCACGCCTTCACTTTGCCGAGATAGATGTCGGCGAGCACGGCGCCCGTGAACTTGAGCTGGCCGGGCGCGATGCCCTCGAGGTTCACCACCGGCACGACGCCGCCGATGATCGCGGGAAATTGCATCAGCCCCGCGGCCTGCAGGTCTTCGGGCTTGAGCGGCATGTCGGATGCACCGAAATCGACCGTCTTGGCCTTGATCTGCGCAATGCCGCCGCCCGAGCCGATCGACTGATAGTTCATGCCCACACCCGTCTTCGCCTTGTAGGCTTCGGCCCACTTGGCGTAGATCGGATACGGAAACGTGGCGCCGGCGCCGGTGATGTCGACCGCCTGGGCGGACGTGGCGAGGCCCAGCGCCAGCGTGGCGGCGGCGAGGAAATTCGGTACGGCGCGGTTCATTGAGGATCCTGGTCGCGAGGTCATGGCCGGCATTGTGGCCGCGCTGTATGACATCGCGATGACAACGCAGGGCTCAGGTGCGCGCGTCCCCGTGATAGAGCCGCACCGTGTGCCGGGCGTCGGCGAAGAACAGCGCGCGCTCGGCCAGCAGGCCGAGGAAGTTCGCGACGCAGGCGCCGACGAGGACTGACGTCGACCCCCACGCGGCGGTGACCCAGACCAAAGGCGCTGCGATGCCCGCGCCCCAGAACACGACCAGCAGCATTGCGCGATGCCGGCGCGCGAGGCGAAACCCGAATTCGTCGGTGAGGAACGTTCGCGGCGCGTGGCCCGCGTCGAAAAGGCGCGCGCGCATGATCGACGGCGTGCCGGCACCTGCCGGCGGGCGCACGCCCTGCGCGACGCCGATCGCCTGCTCGAGCGTCATTGCGTCCGTCGCGTCGCGGATCGTGCGCCAGTAGCCTGCCTTGACGAGCGCCGCCGCGACGCCGAGCGCGAGGCACAGGCGGGCGAGCCA
>Ga0068858_100005190_pt1 | contig 12759 bp, 8 predicted proteins | sample KBSSwiS12_FD_66589 | JGI IMG/M metagenome (GOLD analysis project Ga0068858, IMG submission 66589) | Switchgrass rhizosphere microbial communities from Kellogg Biological Station, Michigan, USA - KBS Switchgrass S1-2 | ecosystem: Host-associated > Plants > Roots > Rhizosphere > Soil ... | reverse complement strand
GGGGACTCGACCACGTTCGGTTGGGGCGTGACTATGGAGGATACCACGGCGAAAATCCTCGAACGCGAGCTGAATGCCGTCGGCCCGGTCGGGCGATTCGAGGTTATCAATGCAGGCGTGGGCAACTACGGTACGGTTCAAGAGGTCACGTACTACACGGAACGGGGCCGGGCGTTTCATCCGGACCTCGTCGTCCTGCAGTATTTCATCAACGATGCAGAGCCCGTGCCTCGGGAAACAAAGAGCTTCCTCAGGGATCGCTCATACTTCATCGCCTTCGCCATTTCGCGGTTCGACGGCATATTGCGCGTGGCCGGGCGGCGTCCCGGCTGGCAGGACTATTACGCATCGCTCTACGATGAGGGTCAGCCTGGCTGGCGAGCGGCCAAAATGGCGTTCGCCGATCTCGCGCGCCAGACGAAAAACGAGGGCACCAGGCTGCTCGTGGCCCTTCTGCCCGAGCTGCATCAGATCAATGGAGAGTATCCCTTTGCCCGCGAGCATGCCCTGGTGCGGTCAGTCTTGGCCGCCCACGGCGTTCCAACGCTGGAGCTGATCGATGGCCTACGCGGCCATGGCCCGGAAAGCAGTTTGTGGGTCACACCGCTGGACGATCACCCGAACGCCAAAGCCAATGGTCTCATCGCGGCGCAGACCAAACGATGGATTCTGAACGACATTCGCTAGTCGCATGCCGCCTTCACCACTGCCAGGCCCGGACGCTCCGTCTTCGCGCAGTTGGACCCGAGCCGGCGACCATGTTGTCGCAAAATCGGTCGAATGCTTGATTAATCCCGATGGGCCCTTGAGTTCACGCTCCGCATTGGGACTTGGGGATTCATTTCGACGAGGCACGTCAGGGGGGAGCTACTTGCGTCCGCGGTGTCGGCCTTCACCCGAGAAGGTCCAAAATCTGGAATCCGCTCGTCATGTCGTTCTCGTCGTTGATCACGCCCGAACAGCACGCCGACACTGGCCGGGTTGATCTTCGGGAACACTGGAAAGTCGACGCCATCGCCGCCGCCCTCGGCGTCCACCATGACCCGTGCGCTCCGCGATTGCGCAGAACACGCGGGTCGTGCGTCGCGGCCTGTGCCGTCCGACGTTGCTCGACCCGAATCTGTCATTCGTCCGCGATACGCTCGTCCATCGCTCCGTTTCTCCTCCCCGCTCATCAGAACCGGGCATGCAGATTGCCCGCCTCCGCTTGCCCAAGGTCGCCGGTGACCAGATGGCGAGTATCATGCGTAAGAAGCTAGCCTACCTGCAGAGCGGATGCTGCGGGATTTGAGCGCGACGCGGGCGGCAGGAGTTGGGGTGAAGAAACGTGCAGCGTTACTCGTCAGCGAGGTCTTTCCGCCCCAGACTGGAGGGAGCGGCCGCTGGTTCTGGGAGCTGTATCGCCGGCTGTCGCGCCAGGAATGCGTGATCGTCGCGGGGGAGCATCCCCGGCATCAGGAATTCGACCAGGCGCACGACTTGCGTCTACATCGCATGCCGTTGACGTTTACGACATGGGGCATTGGCAGCGTCCGGGGCCTCCAGCAGTACGCCAGGGCATTGAGGCGACTCGATCGTCTTGTGGACAAAGAAGGCGTCCGCATCTTGCATTGCGGTAAGTGCTTGCCCGAGGGGTTGCTGGGCTGGCTGCTGAAGTTCTGGCGCGGCGTCCCCTATGTATGCTACGTGCACGGCGAAGAACTGAATCTCGCAGCCGCGAGCCGTGAGCTCGGCTGGCTCACCGGTCGAGTCCTGCGCGGCGCCGAGTTTGTGATCGCCAACAGTCGTAACACATGCGAACTCCTACGAAGCCAGTGGCGGTTGCCCGGCGAGCGAATCCGGCTGATGTATCCGGGAGTCGATACGGGACGATTTGTTCCTGCGGCGCGCGACGTGCCCTGGCGAGCGCGATTCGACTGGGGTGATCGACCCGTCGTGCTCACAGTAGGCAGGTTGCAGAAGCGTAAAGGGCATGATGTGATGGTGCGTGCGCTGGGCGCAATCTCTCGATCGATTCCCGATATCCTGTATGTGATCGTTGGCGACGGCGAGGAGCGTGCACCGCTGCGCGAGCTCGTCGAGGAGCTGGGCATGCAGGCCCATGTGCAATTCCTCAACGAAGTGACCGACGAGGAGCTGTTGTGTTGTTATCAACAGTGTGACTTGTTCGTGCTGCCCAACCGCGAGGTTGGTGGCGACATCGAAGGGTTCGGGATCGTCCTGCTGGAAGCGCAGTCGTGTGGCAAGCCGGTTGTGGCAGGGTTATCGGGCGGGACGGCCGAGACCATGCAGGTGCCCGACACGGGGCGCCTCGTCTGCTGCGATAACCCGGATGAATTGGCTCGGGTGGTCTCGGAGCTGTTGACAGACGCCAGGCAACTTGCCCTGATGCAGGGTCCGGCGCGCAACTGGGTGGTCGGACGTTTTGATTGGTCAGCGTTGGTTGGTCAGGCATCCGAGCTGTTCGGGATTGAACCGCATGCCACGACAGGTTGTGCCAATGCGTAACAATGGTTCGAGGGTCGAAACCGACGCCACCATGGCGTTCATCGTCGGCCATTACAAGAGCGGCAGTACATGGCTGTCAAATCTGCTGAGCTTGCATCCGGACATCCGCTGCGTCGGTGAAACCAGCATTTTCCCCTACGTGACGACGTGTTCCGACTTCCGGGAGTGCACGGACAATCTGTTCACGAAATCGTTCTGGAGCGAAGGCGGTCTACGCGGCTTGCCGCGTCATCGGCTGTCGAAATGGGCCACCCCTGTCAGGAAGCTCTGGAAGCCCAGACTGAAGGCTGAAGAGCGTCCCACGACGCTCATGGACCTGAGCGTCTTCAGTCAATTGAAGCTGCGCCGTACGCTGCTGCAAAGTAGTTCGAAGGAAGAATACTGCCTGAGGTTCTTTGATTTCCTGATGGAAAGTTTTCGTCCGAAGGCGTTCTTGATCGAAAAGAACAACAACATCTCCCACGTACCCTTCATCCGTTCCATCTTTCCGAAGGCCAAGTTGCTCGCCATCCATCGCGACGGACGCGATGTCGTGGTTTCGGAAAAATTCTTTCTCGCCAACACGGAAGGCAGAACGAACTCGCTCCGGGACAGCATTCGTGACTGGCGCAACAAGATGGAGGCCGACCGGAAGTACACCACCGAGTACGGAATCTACTCTTGCAGCTATGAATCGCTGTTAAGAGATGGAGAAGCCACCGTCAAAGGGATCCTGGGGTTCCTGGATTTGCCTGCCGATCGAGCCACCATCGACGATATGCTTCGCCGTTCATCGTTCAAATTCACCACCGGGCGAGACAACGGACGCGAACAATCCACGAGCTTCTATCGCAAGGGGATCGCCGGGGACTGGACCAACCATTTTTCTCAGGCAGACAAGGATGTCTTCAAGGAATTAGCCGGAGACATGCTGGTTGAACTGGGCTACGAAAGAGACTTGGCTTGGTAGGCCGGTCGGACAGATCAGTGATCGTCGGTGGCGGGGAGGAGAATCCCGGCGCCCCGCAGGGCGGCAAGCACCGCCTGGGCCGCTTCTTCAGGACTCAATTTCGTCGTTTCGAGGTGAATTTCCGGTTGCTCCGGCGGCTCGTACGGTGAGTCGATGCCCGTGAAATTCTTGAGCTCGCCGCGCCGCGCTTTTGCGTAGAGGCCCTTGGCGTCGCGCTTCTCCGCTTCGACGAGCGGCGTGTCGACGAATACTTCGAGGAACTCCCCCTCCGCCACCAGCGCGCGCGCCAAACGGCGTTCCGCCCGGAACGGCGAGATGAAGCACACGATCACGATCAGTCCCGCGTCCACCATCAGACGCGCCACCTCGGCAACCCGCCTGATGTTTTCCACCCGATCGGCATCGGTGAACCCCAGATCCTTGTTGAGGCCGTGGCGCACGTTGTCGCCGTCCAGGATGTAGGTGTGCCGGCCTTGCGCGAGCAACTGACGTTCGATGTGATTCGCAATCGTCGACTTGCCGGCTCCGGAAAGGCCCGTGAACCACAGGATGCACGCGCGCTGACCTTTGAGCCGCGCACGCGCCTCCTTGTTGACGTCGAGCGCCTGCCAGTGAATGTTGTCCGATCGGCGGAGCGCGAAATGAATCAGACCCGCAGCCAGTGTGTCGTTGGTCAGCCGGTCGATGAGCACGAAGCCGCCGGTGTCGCGATTCTGTTCATACGGGTCGAAGGGAATCGGCTGGTCGAGACTCAGATTGCAGACGCCGATCTCATTGAGCTCGAGCTGCTTGGCCGCGAGGTGTTCGAGCGTATTCACGTTGAGCTTGTAACGCGGCGAGGTAATGCTCGCCCCGACCGTCCGGGCACCGATTTTCATCAGGTACGGTCGGCCCGGCAGCATCGGTTCCTCGTGCATCCACACCAGCGTCGCCTGGAACTGATCCGCGATGGCAGGTGCCTGGTCCGCGATCGCAATCACGTCACCGCGGCTGATGTCGATCTCGTCGGTCAAGGTCAGAGTGACCGACTGGCCGGCAACCGCGCGCTCGAGATCGCCGCGCGGCCCGACGATTCGCGCAACCTCGCTTGTCCGGCCGGAGGGGGCGACACGAACGCGCTCGCCGACGCCCACGCGGCCGCTCACAATCAACCCGGCATACCCGCGAAAGTCCTGATTCGGGCGGTTCACCCATTGCACGGGAAACCGCAACGGCTGTTCCTCGAGTGACTGATCGACGGTGAGCGTCTCGAGGTACTCCATCAGCGTGGGGCCTCGGTACCAGGGCATGTTCGCGCTCGCGGTCGTGACGTTATCGCCCTTGAGTGCCGACAGCGGTATCGCCGTGAACTTCTCGATTCCGATTCCGGCAGCGAACTTACGGTAATCGTCGACGATCGGATCGAACGCGGCCTGCGCGAAGCCAACCTGATCCATCTTGTTGACCGCAAGCGCGAGGTGGCGAACACGAAGAAGCGCAAGGATGTGGCTGTGACGGCGGGTCTGCGTGAGCACGCCTTTGCGTGCATCGATGAGTACCACAGCGGCCTGTGAAGTCGACGCGGCCGTGACCATGTTTCGCGTGTACTGTTCGTGACCAGGAGCGTCCGCGACGATGAACTTGCGCCGCTCGGTGGCGAAGAAGCGGTAGGCCACGTCGATCGTAATCCCCTGCTCGCGCTCGGCGGCGAGACCGTCCACGAGCAGCGCCAGATCGAGCTCGCCACCCTGCGTCCCGACCCTCTTCGAGTCGGCCGCGAGCTCCGCGAGCTGATCTTCGAAGATCAGCTTCGATTCATACAGCAGTCGCCCGATCAACGTCGATTTGCCGTCGTCGACGCTGCCGCAGGTCATGAAGCGCAACAGCCCTTTGCTCTCCTGCGAATCGAGGTCGCGCGGGATGTCCGCCGGGATGATCCCGGGCCGCTGCGCCATCAGAAGTAGCCTTCCTGCTTCTTCTTTTCCATCGACGCGGCGGAGTCGTGATCGATCACGCGGCCCTGGCGCTCGGAATGCGCCGTGAGAAGCATCTCGCGGATGATCGCCGGAAGGGTGTCCGCGGAACTTTCGATCGCGCCGGTGAGCGGGTAGCAGCCGAGCGTGCGAAACCGGACCATCTTCAACACCGGACGTTCGCCCGGCGCCAGCGGCATGCGATCATCATCCACCATGATCAGCGTGCCGCCTCTTTGCACGACCGGGCGCGGCCGAGCGAAGTAGAGCGGCACGATGGGAATGTTTTCACGATAGATATATTGCCAGACGTCGAGCTCGGTCCAGTTGGACAGGGGAAAGACGCGAATGCTCTCGCCCTTGTTCCGGCGGGCGTTGTAGAGGCGCCAGAGCTCGGGCCGCTGGCGCTTGGGATCCCAGCGATGCTGTGCGGTGCGCAGCGAGAAGATGCGTTCCTTGGCCCGCGACTTTTCCTCGTCACGCCGCGCGCCGCCGAACGCGGCGTCGAAGCCGTACCTGTCGAGCGCGTGCCTGAGCGCCTGCGTCTTCATGACGTCGGTGTGCACCGCCGATCCGTGAGTGAACGGGTTGATGCCGCGCGCCTCGCCCTCGGGATTGATGTAGACGATGAGGTCGAGGCCCAGTTCCGCGACACGCCGGTCGCGGAACTCGATCATCTCGCGAAACTTCCACCTGGTGTCGACATGGAGGAGCGGAAACGGCAGTTTTGCCGGTTGGAACGCCTTGAGCGCGAGGTGCAGCATGACGGCGCTGTCCTTGCCGATGGAGTAGAGCATCACCGGATGTTCGCACTCCGCGACGACCTCCCGCATGATGTGAATGCTCTCGCCCTCCAGGCGCTCGAGATGCGTCAACGGCATCGACGGCCTCCAGAGGGTTGCGGCCTCTGAGCGCGTACCGGAGAACGGGAACTGTCCAAGGCGGGCGGCAGATTCAGGGCGTGCGGTAATCTCATGAGGCTCGATTGGCTGCCAATGGCATTAGACTTGCCTCACGTGATATCGCGTTCGGTTGTCGACAAAAGTCTGCGGGTTTTGAGACTTCGAGGGCGGCGTTCACGTCCCAAGCGCACTACGTTCCGTTATACGATAGCAGAACAAGGACTTGCCCTACTCTCAATTGGATGGCCAACGGGGCGGTCTTTGCTCTGAAGATGCTTGTGCAAACCGGGCGACTCGACATGCTTCCACCTGTCCTCCTCCTCGCCTGGCCATCCCTCTTTAGTGTGACGGGACGAGCACTTTTGCCCAACGATCGGCTGAGCAGCCCAGGCGCCTCGGGCGCCATCGGCGTACGAGGGCTCTCGTGAAAGGACTGATCCTTACTTACATCATCGCCTACTCAGGGGCGATCGCCGCGCTGCGCTTTCCCCTCGTCGGCGTGTATGTGTACGTCGGACTCTCCATCCTCAGGCCGCAGGAGATTTTCGCGTTTGCCGGGGACATCAGAAACCTCAGCCTGTATGTCGGGATCTGTCTGCTCGTCGGATGGGCCCTCAACGGGTTCGGAACGTGGAACATGGGCCGGGGACGGGTCGTGGTGTGGATGTTTCTGTCGTTCGTGATTATCTTCGGGATCTCAGCGGCGGTGGCACTGGATACGACGCGCTCTCTCGACTCAGTGATCGACTTTTCGAAGCTGGTCTTTCCCTTTCTCGCGGGCATCACGTTGATCAGGGGCGAAAAGGACTGGCGCCCCTTGCTCTGGACCATCGTCCTTTGTCAGGGCTATGTGGGATTCGAACAGAATCTCAACTACGTCAAGGGCCTCAATACGGCCGCTTCGGGCTTTGGCGGCATGGACAACAACTTCTTCGGCCTGAGTCTCGTGACGACGCTCGGGCCGGCGATTGCGCTGACACTGGCCAGCAAGAAGTGGTGGAGTCGCCTCGTGGCTGCCGCCGCGACCGCGCTCATCCTGCACACCATCCTTCTCACCTTCTCGCGCGGCGCGATGGTCGGGCTCATCGCCGTTGGCTTCGTCGCATTCGTCATGATGCCGAAGAAGCCGAAGTACATGGCGGCGCTGCTCGTACTGGTGCTGGTGGCGGCGCGTTTGACCGGCCCTGAGCTGTTTGCCCGCTATGGAACCGCCTTCGTGGCGGAGGAAGAGCGCGATCGATCCGCCGAGAGCAGGTTGGACCTGTGGAGGGATTGTCTCATCGTCATTGAGCAGCATCCCGTGCTGGGCGTCGGGCCGGCGAACTGGAGGGTTATCGCCTCCAGCTTTGGATGGCCCGAGGGCAAGTCGGCTCACAGCGTATGGATGGAAACAGCCGCAGAGGACGGTATCCCCGGAGTGCTGGCCCTGCTGCTGTTCTTCGGGCTCGCGCTGGTCAAGTTATGGCCGATTGCGCGAGCACCTCAGACCGACGAAAACCGCTACGAGGTCGCGGTGGCGTCGGCGGTGATTCTGGCCATTGTCGGCTTCGGCGTGTCCGGTCAGTTCGTGTCGGCACCCGGTCTCGAAGTGCCGTACTTCGTCACGATGGTCGGTATCGGACTGCTCAAGGGCAAAGACCGCGAGGCTGTCGCATCCACGACCGAGCCCGTCGCCATGGAAAGCGGGCTTCTGTTGGACTTGAGTCCAAGTATCAAGTGACGGACTGCGCCGGATCGCCGGACGAGCGAATCGGGCGTGCGGTTGCCCACTCGAATTCCAACATCTTGCCGCTCACGGGAAAACGCCGACCCGGCGCGTGCTCGAGGACACCGCGTTGCCACGAGGAATGAGTCTTCGGAATGTCGTTGCAGGACTGCGCTACGGGTGGCTCGTTCTCGGAATCACGTTGCTGCTGTTCTGCCTGCTCGAAAGTGCTCTCTCCCTCGCCTTCTACGTCGACGACCGGCTGACATATAAGTTCCCCGACACCCGCTACCTGGCAGATACGTACGACCACGCACCGTGGGCGATCGATTACTACGCAGAGCAAGCGTCCATCGGGATGAAGTGGGAACCATACGTGTACTGGCGCGGCAGCGCGCACCGCGGCCGGTTCATCAACATCGACGACCGCGGCATCCGGGCCACGACCTCCGCGGTATCGACGGCGGCGGCCGTGAAGATCTTCATGTTTGGCGGTTCTACCATGTGGGGCACGGGCGCGAGAGACGAGTTCACTATTCCTTCGATGCTGACGCGAGAGCTTGCGCGCAAAGGTGTCGACGCGGCCGTGACCAATTTCGGCCAGACCGGCTACGTGAGCAACCAGGAGCGGATAACTCTGGAACTGGAGTTGCAGCAGGGTCACCGGCCGGATTTGGTGATCTTCTACGACGGAATCAATGACCTGGCTTCCGCCTGGCAGCAGGGCGTTGCCGGCCGGCCACAGAATGAGGGCAATCGGGTTCGCGAGTTCAATCTGTCGAGCAAGCAACGGTTGGGAGACCGAGCCAGGTCGGTTCTGTTGGACGTCGCGCTGGGCCTCTCTGCCCGGCGATTTGCCCAACATCTTGTTCCCAGAGGCTCCGCTCGCGCCGACGCGGTGGCTCCCGCTCCCGCGACAAACGATCGCCTGCCTCAACAGGTTGTGCAGACCTACATGAGCAACGTCGCCGCTGTGCGGTTACTGGGGGAGCGCTGTGGCTTCGGCTCGCTCTTCTACTGGCAGCCCACGATCCTGGACAAGCCGCACCTGACCGACTACGAGAAACCCTACCGTATCCAGATGGCGCGGATGGAACCGCTTTTCCGCCAGACCTACGATCTCATCCGGCAAGGGCCATATCACAAGACATACGGACTTCGTGACCTCAGCCTGATGCTCGTCGATACCTCGGCTCCGCTTTTCGTGGACTACTATCACTTCGGCGAAACCGGCAACGAGCTGGTGGCCAGGCTGATGGTGGGCGACGTCCTGACCGAACTCGGGGGGCGCTCATCACGAAGAGCCGAACCTGTTTGCTGAACGCACGAACGACAGCCTTCTCGCGCTCCCCCGGCCGCTCACCGTTTCGACAGTTGCCCGGGCGGACAACCCGCCGTGCGGATCAAAGAACCACATGAAAGCAAGAATCTTCATCGTCATACCTGCTTACAATGAAGAGAGTAACATCGTCAAGTTGCTTTCCGACATACGGAATCTATCGCTCCCCTACGAAAAAAAGACGGTGATGGTCGACGATGGGAGTAAAGACAACACCCTCGCTCTGGCCGAAGGCTTTTTGCAGAAGATGGATCTCAAGATCATCGTGCACCGGCCGAACAAAGGAGTTCCGCAGACCTTTTACGACGGCTTGAAATCGGCGGCGGCTGATGCCTCGCCGAATGACATCATCTGTATCATCGAAGGAGACAACACCAGCGATCTTTCTCTTCTCGAAGAGATAATACGAAAGGTCGAAAAAGGCGCTGATGTCGTCGTCGCGTCACGATACCGGAGAGGCGGCCGGTATGAGAATTTCCCGTTTCACAGGAAATGGGGCAGTATTTTCATCAATCTCGTTCTGAAAATCTTCTTTTACACCAAAGGGGTCACTGATTACACCATCTTCTTCAGGGCATATCGGGCGCGAGTCATCCAGGAGGCGCTTGGAGAATACGGCGACAACTTTGTGACCACGAAATCTTTTGCGGCAAATCTGGAGATACTTCTCAGGCTGAAACGCTTCGCCGGAAAGTATGACGAGGTTCCGATGGTCTACGATTACGGATTGAAAAAGGGGAGCAGCAAGATGAACGTCGCCAAAACTCTACTCGAGTACAAGGACCTCATCATGCAAAGGCTCGCTGGAGGGCTCTGACGGGCTACTTCTCCTCAAGATTCAATTCCCGGCCGGTCCACAGAACCAGGTCTGTGAGGCCTTTTTCCACGCTCACCTTTGGAGACCATCCAAGCACTCTTTGTGCTTTGCCGATATCGCAATAGAACACCTTTTGATCGGCCGGGCGCCAGTCTTCAAAACGCGGCTGTATTTCCAGTCTGCTGCATAGCTCGAGCAGAGAAATGGAATTCTTATAGCCTCCACCGATCGTGAACACCTCTCCTTGGATGCTTGGCAATTGCGGATCGAAAAGCCTCTTTCCCTGAATCTCGAGCAGGTCGATGACATCATCGGCATGGACCGCGTCGCGGACCTGTTTGCCATCGCCGAATATCGTTATCGGCTTCTTCAACAATTTCTGGATCACGAAATACGAGAGCCACCCTTGATCGATGATGCCGTTCTGGTATCTGCCGTACATGCAGGAGAACCTGTTCACCACGCCGCCGTACTCCCGCACATATAGTTCGCCGGCCAGTTTCGAACAGCCATACGGGGTGTGATGACCCGCGTCAATCGAGAAATTCTCGTCAATACCGCGCTCTTTGAGCTCGCCGTCGAAATCATAGCGAGTATCCATCTCGCGTATGGGTACGTTGTTGACGTTGTCCCCGTACACTTTATTGGTGGATGAGTAAATAACGGGAATACCGAAGCTGCCGGCAGTCTCGGCAACACGAAAGGTTCCTTCGGCATTTATCTTGAAGTCGTTGATCGGACTTATGACACTCGAGGTCACGGCCACCTGCGCGGCAAAGTGATACACGAGATCAGGACGTGCTCTGGCGATGATGTTCGGGGCGTCGGCGATCTCGACGGTCGATATTTTGATCTGTGGAAATTCCTTTTTGATCTTCTCCAGATTCCGCTCCGAGCCTTTTCGAGAGAGATTGTCGCAGAGCGTGACATTCGCTCCCTGGGCGAGCAGTCTGCGAGCGAGATTTGATCCGAGAAATCCTGCTCCGCCGGTAATCAAGATCGTTTTGTCTTTCATAAGTCACCCGCGCGTTTGTCGCGCGCCCCTGGTCCAGTCAGCGCTTTGAGTCTGGCTGAACGAACAAATGGTCGAAAAGCGGCGACAGGTTGGCCGAGCCATATCCAGATAGATGGTTGCTGTCGATGTACAGCGCGCGGCCGGATTGAACCACCCGGCAGGAACGTGCGTCGCACATCGCCGGCCAGAGCTCGATGATTTCCACCGGTTCGGATTCGAGTGCTCTGAAGGCGAAACGGACACCTTCGTTCCGATCGGCATACTCCTCCACGGTTGGGGCAATGACGTCGTTGACATCCCTCCCGGTGCGCCGGGCAGCGACGATGGCGGACGGGACGTGGTAGCCCACTTCCGGAATCTGTCCGACCAGAACCACTCTGCGATTCAGCTGGCTCAAGTGTCGCACCGTTCGCGTCAGACCGATCGCAAGAACCGCCGGCCCCGTGAGATCCTTGGAGGAGTTTGAGAGACGATCGACAAGCTTCGTTTTCGATCCCTTCTCGGTCTTGTAACGGACTCCGCTTGCATAGAGGGCCCACCGGCCGGCGAGGATGATGGTCTTCAATTCAGGGTGGCTTTCGATGCGGCGCAGCATCCGCGTGTTGAACGCCAGACACGACGGCTGTCCGAGCGATTGTTCGACGTCCAGCAGTGGCGGGCAGACATTGCTGGTCGCAAGGGAGCCGGTCACCTTCTTCTTGGAGGCGCTGACGTCCAGCGCCGTCGCCAGCGCGCGTGCGTGCGAATCGCCCCACAGCAGGAACGTTGGAGTTCCGCCGGGGGCGCCCAGGAGGCAGGCGCTGCTCCATTCGTCGGAGTTTTCTGTTTGTGGCTGGCATCCTCTCCATCGTTCGAATTCCGGATCCACCACCTCGTCTGATGCCACACTGCGATCGAATCGTCGCGGCAGGCCATCGGCCAGATAGAGCCACGTCCCGAGTCCAGTCATCACAACCGTTGCTAAAGCGCCCGCGCCGAAAATGCGGGATCGGACCAGAAGGCGTTTCCTGGAACGGAAAGGTTGCTCCACAAAACGCCAGGAGAGCGTGGACAATACAACGGTCAGGGTCAGCACTGCGAGAATTTCAAGCCGTGTGAGCTCGCGTATCGCGAAATACCTCGCAAAGACAAACAGCGGCCAGTGCCAAAGGTAAAGTGAATACGACATTTCTCCGACCAGGACCAGTGGCCGGATACTCAATAAGCGCCCGGCAAGCGTCGGTCCGCCAAGGCCGCTGTAGATGACAAGTCCCGTGCCGACGGTGGGTAAGGCGGCGGCGAGCCCGGGGAATGGAGTTTCCGCGCTATAAAGCGCAACGCCTGAACAAATCAGGACGAGGCCCACCACGGACAAGGCGCTGCCAAGTTTCCTGCCTGAAAGAGGCAAAACATCGAGTGAAAGGATTCCTCCGAGCAGGAGTTCCCATGCGCGCGAGGCGGCGAAGTAGAATCCGGCGCTCGGATATCTGGCCACGCTGTAAATGCTGCCGGCGAAAGAGGCAACGGCCAGCAACCCCAGCCATCGGGCGTATCTCGAGCCGAGATATCTGCCGATCACGAGCAGTGTCAGGG
>Ga0068858_100005188_pt1 | contig 12760 bp, 9 predicted proteins | sample KBSSwiS12_FD_66589 | JGI IMG/M metagenome (GOLD analysis project Ga0068858, IMG submission 66589) | Switchgrass rhizosphere microbial communities from Kellogg Biological Station, Michigan, USA - KBS Switchgrass S1-2 | ecosystem: Host-associated > Plants > Roots > Rhizosphere > Soil ... | reverse complement strand
CCGTCTGCGCGCCGCGCACGACCTCGAGGAGCTTCATCACGTTCGCCGGGCTGAAGAAATGCAGGCCGACGACATCCTGCGGCCGGCTCGTCGCCGCCGCGATCCGGTTGACGTCGAGCGTCGACGTGTTGGTCGCGAGGATCGCGCCCGGCTTCGCCACCGTGTCCAGCGTCGCGAAGACCTGCGTCTTGATCGGCAAATCCTCGAACACCGCCTCGATGACGAGATCGGCGGTGCGCAGGTCGTCGTAGAGCAGCGTCGGCGCGAGGAGCGCCATCGCGGCAGCCGCCTTGTCGTGCGCAAGGCGCCCGCGTTTCGCCGCGCTCTCGTAGTTCGCCCGAATGGCATCGACACCCTTCTGAAGCGCCGCAGCGTTCATCTCGAGCAGCGCCACCGGCAGTCCTGCCGACAGGAAATTCATCGCGATACCCGTGCCCATCGTGCCGGCGCCGATCACGGCGACGCGATGGATCGGACGCGTCGGCGTCGTCTCCGGCACGTCCGCGATGCGCGCGGCCGCACGCTCGGCGAAGAACGCATGCCGCAGCGCGCGCGACTCGGGCGTCTGCATGAGCTCGAGAAACAGCCGCCGCTCGAGCTGCAGACCGGCGTCGAACGGCAGCGCGACGGCCGCGGCGACGGCGTCGACGCATTTCTTCGGCGCCGGGAAATGCGCCGCGGTTGCGGCGACCGTGTTGCGCGCGAACTGAAAGTAGGCGTCGGCATTCGGATAATCGACGGCGCGATCGCGCACCCGCGTGCGCGGCCGCGCGTCGGCGACCGCCTGCCGCGCCAGGTCGAGCGCGGCGGCCACGACGTCGTCGTGAACGACGGCGTCGAAGAGCGCCGTGTCGGAGAGCGCCGCGGCGTTGACCGGCGTGCCCGTCACGATCAGGCTCAACGCCGTCTCGACGCCGACGACGCGCGGCAGGCGCTGCGTGCCGCCCGCGCCGGGCAGCAGGCCCAGCTTGACTTCGGGCAACGCGACGCTCGCGGCCGCTGCCGCGACGCGGAAGTGGCAGCCAAGCGCCAGTTCGAGGCCGCCGCCCATGCAGGTGCCGTTGACGGCCGCGATCACCGGTTTCGGGCTGTCCTCGACGGCGGCGATCACCGTGCGCAGCACGGGCTCGGCGAGCGCCTTCGGCGTGTTGAACTCGCGAATGTCCGCGCCGCCGGAGAACGCCTTGCCGGCGCCGGTGATGACGATCGCGTCGCAGCCCGCGTCGCCGTTCGCGCGGTCGAGCGCCGCCATGATTGCGCTGCGCGCAGCGTGCCCGAGGCCGTTGACCGGCGGGTTGTCGAGCGTGACGACGGCCACGCGGCCGTGCTGGTCGTAACGGGCACCGATGATCGCCTCCGGGGTCAGACTTCGAGCCATTCCTTGCGCACGCCCTGATTGTCGCGCAAATCCTGCGCGCCGCCCTCGAAGACGATGCGGCCCTGCCCCATCACGTAAAGACGGTGCGAGATTGCGAGCGCGATCGCGAGCTTCTGCTCGATCATCAGGATCGCGACGCCGCGCGCCGCCACGCGCTCCAGCAGCCGGCGAACCTCCTCGACCATCCGCGGCGCGAGGCCCTCGGTCGGCTCGTCGACCATCAACAGGTCGGGATCGCCCATCAGCGTGCGGCAGATGGTGAGCATCTGCTGCTCGCCGCCGGACAGCACGCCGCCCGGCGCGTCGGCGCGCTCGCGCAGGACGGGAAAGAGCGCGAACACGTCGTCGAACGACCACCGCCCCGAGGGGCGCCCCGGCTTTTGGCCGAGGACGAGGTTCTCGCGCACGGTGAGGCCGGGGAAGATCTCCCGGTCCTCGGGCACGTAGCCCAAGCCGCGGCGGGCGATCTCGTGCGGCGGCAGGCCGTCGATGCGCGCTCCGCGAAAGCGGACGCTGCCCGCGGCCGTCACCTGGCCCATGATCGTCTTGACGACCGTCGAGCGGCCGGCGCCGTTGCGCCCGAGCAGGCTCACGATCTCGCCTTCGCCGACGCGGAACGTGACGCCCTGGAGGATGTGGCTCTTGCCGTACCACGCGTGCAGGTCGTCGACATCAAGCATCGGCGAGCTCGCCCAGGTAGGCAGTCCGCACTTCCGCGTTGTCGCGAATGCGCACCGGCGTGTCGGTGGCGATGATCCGGCCGTAGACCAGCACCGAGATCCGGTCGGCCAGCCCGAACACCACGCTCATGTCGTGCTCGACCATCAGCAGCGTCCGGCCTTCGGTCACCTTGCGGATCAGCGCCACGGCCTGATCGGCTTCGCCGCGGCTCATGCCGGCAGTGGGCTCGTCCAGCAGGATCACGCGCGCTCCGCCCGCGATCGTGAGGCCGATCTCGAGCGCGCGCTGCTCGGCGTACGTGAGCACGCCGGCGGCGACGTCACGGCGCGCCTCGAGCCCGATCGCCTCGAGCGTGCGCTCCGCCTGTTCGCGCGCGTCGGGAAGCGCCGCTGCATTGCGCCAGAAGCAGTAGCGGTAGCCGAGAGGCCACAGCACCGCGCAGCGCAGGTTCTCGAACACCGACAAGCGCGGAAACAGGTTCGTCACCTGAAAGCTCCGCGCCAGTCCGCGGCGGTTGATCCGATACGGCCGCGCGCCGGCAATCTCTTCGCCGTCGAGGCGGATCGATCCGCGCGTGGGTGCGAAGCGGCCGCTGACGAGATTGAACAGCGTCGACTTGCCCGCGCCGTTGGGGCCGATGATCGCGTGGCGCTCGCCTTGCCCGACATCGAGCGACACGCCGCGGATGATCGGCGTCGCGCCGAAGCGCTTCTCGACGTCGCGCAACGCGAGCGTGGCGACGGTCATCGCCCGGCCGCCTCGGCGCACGCGCGATCCCACGCAAGCGCAATGCGCGGCCAGGTCGCCCGAAACAGCGCGAACCCGGCCGCCAGCGCCACCACGGCGCCCAGCCACCATCCGGACTGGCCGGCGTCCACGGACAGTCCCAGCAGGCGCATCCGCGTGCCGAGCTCGGGCTGGGTGGCCACGCGATAGGCCATCTCGATCAGCACGACCGCCCCCGCGGCCGCCACCGAGAGCGGCAGCGCCGCCAGCGCATAGCGCAGGACGAGGCCGCGAAAGGCCCGCGTGCGCAGCAGCGGCCGGTGCCGCGCCAGCAGGCCGGCCAGGCCTGTCGGTGCGTAGAGGATCATCACGATGAAGAAGACGCCGAGGTAGAACTGCCACGCCGACGTGTAGCCGCTCAGGCTGGTCTGCAGCCACGTGATCACGATCGCGCCGAGCGCCGGGCCGAGGAAATACGGCGTGCCGCCGATGTAGGCCATGATCAGCACGGTCGTCGAACGCTGCGCGCTCACTGCGTCCGCCGCGACGATCTCGTAGTTGAGCGCATGGAGCCCGCCCGCGAGGCCTGCGAACAACCCCGCCGCCGCGAAGGCGATGAAGCGCACGCGCGCCGTGCTGTAACCGATGAATTCCACCCGCTCGGGATTGTCGCGGACCGCATTGCACAGGCGGCCCACCGGCGTGCGGGCAAAGGCGCGCATCAGCAACGCCGCGATCACCGCCCACGCGGCGACCAGGTAATAGACGTGGAGTTGCGCACCGAGCGGGATACCGAGGTCGACGGTCGCGCGCGTCCGGCTCGCCGTGATGCCCTCCTCGCCGCCGAACAGTCCCGGCAGCATGAACGCCGCCGCGTAGACGAGCTCGCCGACGCCGAGCGAGATCAGCGCAAAGATCGTCCCTGCCTTGCGCGTGGTCACGGCGCCGAAAGCGAGTCCCGCGACGAGCCCGCCTGCGGCGCCCGCAAGCGGCACCACGATCATCGGCAGCGGCAGGCCGTGGTTGATCGCGCGCATCGCGTGGATCGCCGCGTAGCCGCCAAGGCCGAAGTACACGGCATGCCCGAACGACAGCAGGCCGGTCTGCCCGAACAGCAGATTGAACGACAGCGCGAAAACGGTGGCGATTCCCATCTGGGTAAGGAGCGAGCGTCCGAAGTCGCTGTCGAGGCCCGGCACGTGCGGCAGGACGACCAGCAGCGCAACCAGCGCGATCAGGCGGCGATCGAACCGGCCGCGGCGTCGGGTCGTTGTGCCCAGCGGATCGGCCGCAACGGCCAGATCGCTCATGCGTCGCGCGTGCCGAGTAGACCGCGGGGCCGGACGATCAGCATGAGCACCAGCAGCAGGTACGGCACGATCGGCGCCGCCGTCGCGAGCTTCACCGCGAGGAGCTCGTACCAGGGCGACGCGCGCGCGACGGCGACGCCACCGGCCCGCAGCAGGTCGAGCAGCGAATAGTCGACCGCCACCGCGAACGTCTGCAGGATGCCGATCAGCATCGAGGCGACGAGCGCCCCTGGCAGCGATCCGAGGCCGCCGACGACCACGACAACGAAGACGATCGGTCCGATCGCGTGCGCGAGCGTCGGCTGCGTGAGCAGCATGAAGCCGCCGATGACCCCGGCGAGCCCCGCGAGGCCGCTGCCGATCGCGAACACCAGGACGAACACGCCGGGCACGTCGTGGCCAAGCGCGCTCACCATGCGCGGATGCGTCAGCGACGCCTGGATGACGAGGCCGATGCGCGTCTTGGAGAGCGCGAGCCACAGGAACACGAACATGGCGACCGAGATCGCCATCATCAGGCCCTTGTACGCCGGGAAAGCGCTGCCGAAGACGTGAAAGAGCGGGAAGTCGATCGCGGCCGGCACCGGGTTCGCGACGGCATTGCGGCCCCACGTCATCGTCACCAGCTCCTCGATGACGTACGCGAGCCCCGCAGTGAACAGGATTTCCGCGACGTGACCGCTCGTGTGGACGCGGCGCAGGCCGTAGCGCTCGATGGCAGCGCCGAGGAGCGCGCATGCGAGCGGCGCGATCACCAGCGCCGGCCAGAAACCGACCCAGCGGCCGAACTGGTAGGACAGGTACGCGCCCAACATGAACACGCTCGCGTGCGCGAAGTTGAGCACGCCCATCATGCTGAAGATGAGCGTGAGCCCGGACGAGAGCATGAACAGCAGCAGTCCGTAGACGATGCCGTTCAGCAGCGAGACCGTGACGAGCTCGAGCATCGCGACGCCGGGTCAGCCGGAGCGTAGCGACCGCGCCGCCGTTCGCGGCAGCGCGGCCAGCCAGAACGTTCCCCGGCGCATTCGCGCTATTGCGGCCGGTCCATCTTGCAGGTCGTGGGCAGCGCCGTCGCCTTGCCGTCGACCTTGGCATCGGTCTTCCAGCCGAAGCCCGAGTCCTCGCTGTCGTATTTCACGCCCTTGGCCAGCGTGGAGACGTAGAGCGGCTGCAGGATCTGGTGGTTGTCGGTGCGCATCTCGACCTCGCCGAGCGACGTCGACATCTTCATTCCTTCGAGCGCTTTCGCGACCTTCACCGGCTCGTTCGACTGCGCCTTCTTCGCCGCGGCGGCGTACATCTCCCACATCGTCTTCGCGCGCCAGTACGCGTATTCGTTCTCCTTGCCGGGATAGCGCTTGGAGAACGCAGCGACGGAGGCATCGAGCTCCGGCGTGGCATTGCGATGCCATTCGGACACCTGCTTCAGCGCGTCGACGCCCGCCTCGCCGATTGCAGTGACGGCGCCGGGGCTGCCGCCGTAGTACGTGTCCCATTCGACCTTGAGCCCGGCGTCCTTCCCCGCCTTGATCAGCAGCACCATGTCGTTGCTCCAGTTGCCGGTGATCACGGTGTCGGCGCCCGACGCCTTGATCTTGGCGACGTAGGGCGAGAAGTCGTTGACCTTCTGCAGCGGGTGGAGCTCGTCGCCGACGACCTTGATGTCGGGGCGCTTCTCGGCCAGCATCTTGCCCGCCGCCGCGGCCACGGCCTTGCCGAACGAATAGTCCTGGTTGATCAGATAAACGCGCTGGACCTTCTTGTCGCGCGCAATCACGTCGGTCATCGCCGCCATTTTCATGTCGGCGTCGGCGTCGAAGCGGAAATGCCAGAAGCTGCATTTCTCGTTGGTGAGCGCCGGATCGACCGCGGCGTAGTTGAGGTAGACGATCTCCTTGCCGGGATTGCGCTCGTTGTACTTCTGCACGGCGTCGACGAGGGCCAGCGCCACGCCGCTGCCGTTGCCCTGCACGATGTAGCGCGCGCCCTCGTCGGTGGCGCGCTTCAGCTGGATCAGCGATTCCTGCGGATTGACCTTGTTGTCGTACGACAGCAGGACCAGCTTCTCGCCGTTGAGGCCGCCGGCGGCGTTGATGGCATCGATGTAGAACTGATGCGTTTTCTGGGCCAGAATGCCGGTCGCGGCGCCGCCGCCGGACAGCGGATCGATGAAAGCGATCTTGACGTCGGCCAGCGCCGACGCAGCGACGGCGAGACCTGCGATGGCGACGCTCAGTCCGGCGACGCCGCGTGTGCATCTGCGCATGGTTCCTCCTCCTGTCAGGTGGTCCCGTGCGCCAGGGCGGTCCGCGCCGGGTCGTTCTGACGCGGATGCTAACGGGCCGGGTTGCGGCTTACAAGCGTGCGCGCTGAGATACCGCAGTGCAGCACGCGAATGACGATCAACGTCACTGGAGGAACGCCATGCTCGGTCTGATGATGAACTGGCCGCTGTTGATCTCGTCGCTGCTGCGGCACGCCGACCGCTGCCACGGCGATGCGGAGATCGTCTCGCGGACGGTCGAGGGACCGATCCACCGCTACACGTATCGCGACGCGCACAGGCGGTCGCGAAAGCTCGTCCGTGCGCTGATGCGCCTCGGCGTCGCGCCGGGCGAGTGCGTCGGGACCCTCGCCTGGAACGGCTATCGCCACGTGGAGCTCTACTACGCGGTGTCCGGCATGGGCGCCGTGATCCACACGATCAATCCGCGGCTCTTCCACGACCAGCTCACGTACATCGCCAACCACGCCGGCGACCGGCTCATCTTCTTCGACCTCACGTTCCTGCCCCTGGTCGAGAAGCTGGCGCCGTCGTGCCCCGCGGTAAAGACCTGGATCGCGCTGACCGACCGCGCCCACATGCCGTCCTCGACGCTGGAGAACCTGTTGTGCTACGAGGAATTGCTCGAGCGCGAGACCGACGACTACGCTTGGCCGGACTTCGACGAGAACACGGCGTCGGGACTTTGCTACACGTCGGGGACCACCGGGCATCCGAAAGGGGTGCTGTTCAGCCACCGCTCGACGGTGCTGCATGCGATGGCCTGCTGCATGCCGGACGCGAAAGGCTATTCGGCGCAGAGCGTGGTGTTGCCGATCGTGCCGATGTTCCACGTCAATGCCTGGGGCATCCCCTATTCGGCGCCCATCGTCGGCGCGAAGCTCGTGCTGCCGGGCGCCGGGCTCGACGGCAAGAGCCTCTACGAGCTTTTCGAAAGCGAGCGCGTCGACACGTCCGCTGGCGTGCCGACGGTATGGCTCGGGCTCATCTCGTACATGAAGCAGAACAACCTCAAGTTCTCGACGTTCAAGAGCACGACGATCGGCGGCTCGGCCTGTCCGCCGGCGATGATGCGCACGCTGCGCGACGACTTCGGCGTGCGCGTCCAGCACGGCTGGGGCATGACGGAGATGAGCCCTGTGGGCACGATCGGCACGCCCAAAGGCAAGCATCGCGACCTGGCGCCCGACGCGCGCCTGGCCCTCGCGCTGAAGCAGGGCCGGCCGCTCTACGGCGTCGAGATGAAGATCGTCGACGCCGAAGGCAACGCGCTGCCGCACGACGGCGTCGCGAGCGGCAACGTGATGGTCAAGGGGCCGTGGGTGGTGCGCGACTATTTCCGCAGCGACGCACCGAGTCCGATGGTCGACGGGTGGTTCCCGACCGGCGACGTCGGCGCGATCGACCCTGACGGCTACCTGCAGATCACCGACCGCTCGAAGGACGTCATCAAGTCGGGCGGCGAATGGATCAGCTCGATCGAGCTCGAGAACATCGCCGTCGGACATCCGGCCGTGATCGAAGCGGCGGTGATCGGCATCCGCCACCCGAAGTGGGACGAGCGGCCGCTGCTGATCGTCGTGAAGAAGGAAGACGTCTCGGTCACGCGCGACGAGCTCCTGCGCTTCTACGACGGCAAGATCGCGAAGTGGTCGACGCCGGACGACGTCGTGTTCGTCGACGAGCTGCCGCACACGGCAACGGGCAAGCTCTCGAAGAAGACGCTGCGGGAGAAATTCGCGGATTACCGGCTGCCGACGGCGTAGCGGTTGTCGATGCGGCTGGCGTTCGCGTCAGCGTCGGCCGGGTGACTCGTCGCGGCGCCGGGTGCCCTGCGAGGGCTTCAGTGTTCAGGCGCCCTCGCAGGGCACCCGCCCCCGCGCCGAGCCACGCAGCGGTGGAAAGCGGAACGTCCGAAAGCAGGTGCCGCTTCTTGCGATCGACCACCGGCTTGCCGACGTTCCACCGGCCCGTTTGTTTGCTGCGCGGGCGGGTGCCGTGCAAGGGCGCCTGAACACTGAAGCCCTTGCGCGGCACCCGCCCGCGCAGCGGACAAACGGCGGTTGCCGAAGGATCGGCGACCGCTACGCCAGCGGCGCAACCTTCATCACTTCGTCCGCAGTGGTGAGGCCTGCGGCGATCTTCATGGCGCCGGAAACGCGCAGCGGCTTCATGCCGTCCTTGAACGCCTGCTCGCGGATGGCGCGATCGTCGGCTTCGCGCGTGATGAGGCGCCGGATCGTGGGACTGACCAGCATCACTTCGTAGATGCCCATGCGGCCGTAATAGCCCGTCATCCGGCACTCCAGGCAGCCGACCGGGCGCATCACCTGCGCGGGCTTTTCGCCCTTCCACGGCGACGTCAGCGACTTCCACGTCTCGTCGTCGGGCGCGTCGCCCGGCTGCTTGCAGTGCACGCACAGCGTCCGCACCAGGCGCTGTGCCATCACGCCGAGCAGCGTCGAGTTGAGGAGATACGACGGCGTGCCGAGATCGAGGAGCCGCGTGACCGCCGTGGGCGCGTCGTTCGTGTGCAGCGTGGATAGCACGAGGTGGCCGGTCAGCGCCGCCTGCACGGCCATGTCGGCCGTATCGCGGTCGCGGATCTCGCCGACCATGATGATGTCGGGATCCTGCCGCAGCAGCGTGCGCACGCCGGCTGCGAAATCGACGCCGATGCCGGTCTGCACCTGCATCTGGTTGAACGCCGGCTCGATCATTTCGATCGGATCTTCGACCGTGCACACGTTCACTTCCGGCGTCGACAAGCCTTTCAGCGTCGAGTACAGCGTCGTCGTCTTGCCCGAGCCGGTGGGACCGGTCACGAGGATGATCCCGTTCGGTTCGCGCGTCATCGTCTCCCAGCGCGCGCGGTCGTCGGACGTGAAGCCGAGGTCCGTGAAGTCGCGCACGAGCACCTCGGGACTGAAGATGCGCATCACGATCTTCTCGCCGAAGGCCGTGGGCATCGTCGAGATCCGGAGCTCGATCTCCTCGCCGCTGGGCGCGAGCGTCTTGATGCGGCCATCCTGCGGGCGGCGCTTCTCGACGATCTCCATGCGGCCCAGCAGCTTGATCCGCGACGTGACGGCGTTCAGCACCGGCGTCGGGATCGCGTAGACCTGGTGCAGCACGCCGTCGATGCGAAATCGCACCATGCCCGCGTCGCGCCGCGGCTCGATGTGGATGTCCGAGGCCCGCTGCTCGAACGCGTACTGCCACAGCCAGTCGACGATGTGGACGACATGCCGGTCGTTGGCGTCGAGGTGGCCATGCTTGCCGAGCTCGACTAACTGCTCGAAGTTGCGCGCGATCGCGAAGTCGCCCTTCGACGCGTCCTGCGCGCGCTTCATCGACTTCGCGAGGTTGTAGAACTCGCCCAGATAGCGGCGGATGTCCTGTGGATTCGCGAATACGAACTTCACCGACAGCTTGAGGATCTTCTCGAGCTCGTCGGCCCAGCTCCGCACGAAGGGCTCGCCGGTGGCGACCGTCAGCGACGACGCGTCGACCGCCACCGGAAGGATGCGATAGCGCTCGGCGTACGCGTTGGTCATCGTCGCGGTCACGGCGCCAAGATCGATCTTCAGCGGGTCGACGTGCATGTACGGCACGCCAAGCTTGCCGGCGAGCCATTCGACCAGGGCGTCGAGCGTCAGCGTCTTGTACGGCGCCTGCAGCGATTTCCACTTGCGGTCGGCGACGGCCTCGAGCGGATGCTCGAAGCGCTGCGTGCGCGCCTTGCCGAGCGCGTCGGCGTCGGCCGCACTGACCAGCCCGTCGGCCACCAGCAGCTTGAGAATGTCGTCGAGCCGCAACCGCCGGTCGGTCGGCGGCGCGCCTTTGGGCCGCCCCGGGGTCGCAGGGGGAGCCGGGACCGTGGTGAACGAAGTGGCCATGGCGCAGTTTCGCATTTCCCGGCGCGTTGCAGGACATGACCTCCGACCGGCGGCGCGGCGCCGGGTTCCGCGGTCGCCAGAATCGCAACAGGCCGCGGCCGCAACCCTCGATAAAGCGTCGCGCACCCGGGAGCGTGTCCCGGAACCGCGCTCAGTTGCATGCAACTGCTCGCTTCGACGAGAATTGGGCTTCGTGCCACGCTTGTCTACCCACGGAGTCGCCATGGCCTTGTCACCGGCGCCGCGCGCCGCGCTTCTCGCCCTCGCGGCGCTCGTCGCGCTCCCTGCCCCGGCGCTCGCTTCGTACACGATCACGTGCGAAAGCCGCGGTTATCGCTACCAGTACTGCAGCGCCCGGACCGACGGCCATGCGCGGCTCATCAACCAGACGTCGAGTTCGCCGTGCGTGCGCGGGCGGAGCTGGGGGTCCGACAACGGCGGCGTGTGGGTGAACAACGGGTGCAGCGCGCAGTTCGAGGTGGGCGGCGGCGGATCGGGCGGCGACAATCGCGGTGCTGCGGTCGCGGCAGGGGTCGGCCTCGCGATCCTCGGCGCGATCATCGCGAACCAGGATCGCGACGACAACGGCGGCTACCCGCCCCCCTATCCGCCCTCGTATTCCGGCGGCGGCGGCGTGCCGGGCTGGGCCGTCGGCCGGTTCACCGGCACCGACTATCGCGGCCAGCGGCAGACGCTGCAGATCAATCCCGACGGCGACGTCTACGTCTACGCCAAGAACGGCCGCGTCGATCGCGGCTGGTTTTCGGGCAGCACGCTGACCGTCGGCAGCACGGCGATGGGAGTGCAGCCTTCAGGGGGAGGCATTCTCGTCAACGGCAGGTACTTCGGACGATGAACGCCATGAACAAGCTCCTCGCCACGCTCGTCCTCGCCCTCGCACTGCCGGTCGCGGCGCTTGCCGCCGATGCTCCCGCCGCCAAAGCGCCCGCGAAGGCTGCTCCGGCCGCCGCCAAGGGCGCGCCGGCCGCCAAAGCCACGCCGGCCGCGGCGCCCGTTGCGCCCGGCAAGCTGTTCGACGCGATCCGCAAGCGCGGCACGCTGCTGGTCGGCGTCGCATGGAGCCTGCCGTGGGCAATGCGCGATCCGCAGGGCGAATGGCAGGGCTTCGAAATCGACATCGCCCGGCAGCTGGCCGCCGACCTCGGCGTCGACATGACCCTGGTGCGCGTGCCGTTCGTCGGCCTCACCGAGGCGCTGCTTCGCAACCGCGTCGACATCGTGATCGCGGGCTACTCGATCACGCCGCAGCGCGCGCTCGTCGTCGACTTCAGCAATCCGTACGCGGATTCGCAAATGGAGCTCGTCGTCCGCAAGGACCTCGCGGCGCAGGACGTCAATCGCGCCGACGTGCGCATCGGCGCGCGCGCCGGCACGACGACCGAGGCGGCTGCGCGCTCGCGTCTGCCGCTGGCCACGATCTCGACGTATCCCACCGAGCGCGAGCTCTATGCCGCGCTCAAGGACGGCAGCGTCGACGGCGCGCTCGCGTACGCGCCGCGCAGCACGGTCGCGGTGGCGCAGACCGAGGGCCGCTTTGCCGTGTCCACAGGCATCGCCGGCCTGCCGCACACGGTCGAGGCCTTCGCCGTCCGCAAGGGCGAACAGGAGCTCCTCAACTTCCTGAATGCGTGGATCGCGTACTGGGGCGCCGACGGCTGGATCGCCGAGCGGCACAAGTATTGGTTCGAGACGCTCGACTGGACGGCGCGCCTCGCACCGGCCGACGCCGCGAAGTAGCGCAGGCGCCCCGCCGCGTCAGTGCGACGTGGCGGGCTCGAGCACGGCCGGCGTGTCCGCCGGTGTCTCGGGCACCTGGAACACGTCGCGCAGGTACTTGACGTACGACGGGTCGTAGTCCATCGCCTTCGACGGCTCGTCGCTGATCTTGGCGACCGGCTGGCCGTTGCAGCGCGTCATCTTGATGACGATCTGCAGCGCGTCGTAGCCGAGATCGTTGGTCAGGTTCGTGCCAATGCCGAAGGCGATCTGCATTCGGCCGCGGAAATACTCGAACAGGCGGATCGCAAGCGGCACGCTGAGGCTGTCCGAGAACACCATCGTCTTGCTGCGCGGATCGACGCGCATCTTCTGATAATGCGCGATCAGCTTCTCGCCCCACTCGAACGGGTCGCCCGAATCATGGCGCACGCCGTCGAACAGCTTGCAGAAGAACAGGTCGAAGTCGCGCAGGAAGGCATCCATCCCGCAGACGTCGGAGAGCGCGATGCCAAGGTCCCCGCGATACTCGCGCGCCCACATGTTGAACGCGAACACCTGCGAATCGCGCAGCCGCGGTCCCACGGCCTGGCAGGCCTGCAGGTATTCGTGCGCCATCGTGCCGAGCGGCGTCAGGTTGTGCTCGAGCGCCAACTTGACGTTGCTCGTGCCGACGAACTTCTGGCCGATGCCGGTCTTGAGCGCCTGGACGATCTCGTCCTGCCACGAGCGCGAGTAGCGT
>Ga0068858_100005184_pt1 | contig 12764 bp, 10 predicted proteins | sample KBSSwiS12_FD_66589 | JGI IMG/M metagenome (GOLD analysis project Ga0068858, IMG submission 66589) | Switchgrass rhizosphere microbial communities from Kellogg Biological Station, Michigan, USA - KBS Switchgrass S1-2 | ecosystem: Host-associated > Plants > Roots > Rhizosphere > Soil ... | reverse complement strand
GTCGAGCTGCATCCAGGACGGTGCAGCGGCCACTTGCGATTGAACCGTTGCCATTGCGTATTCCCCCATTCGTAACAATCGTTAGTGTAGCATACTGATTGCGGTGCCCGCTCAGGGGACATAGTCCTGCTGTCGTGCGCGGTACTGAATGAAAAACTCCAGTGCCGTCGGGTCGGACATGGCACTGGGATTCGCGGCTTTGTCCGGCGCGACTCCCATCAGTATCCGGCGCACCGGCACTTCCATTTTCTTGCCGGTCAGGGTGTAGGGAATCGCCGGGACTGCGTAGATCTTGTCGGGCACGTGGCGGGCGGTGTACTCGCGCCGTAACAGGTCCCGGATCTTTGACTCGATCCCGGCGTCCAGTGTCACCCCCGGTGCGAGCTTTACAAACAGCGGCATGAAGAATCCGCCGTTGGGCAGGTCGAGATTGACGATCAGGCAATCCTGCACCTCGCTCAGCAATGCCAGCGTTCTGTAAATCTCGGCTGTGCCGATGCGAACCCCGTAACGGTTGAGTGTCGCATCGGAGCGTCCCAACACAACACAACGGCCGTCCGCCGCGATCCTGAAAAAATCGCCATGCCGCCAGACACCGGGATAGTCCTGGAAATAGGTTTCCCGGTAACGCTCATCGCCCGGATCGTTCCAGAATCGCAACGGCATGGATGGCATCGGCTGCGTGATGACCAGTTCTCCCACCTGATCGATGACGCTGCGACCCTGGTCGTCGAACGCCCTGACACTGACACCGAGTGAAGGCGCCTGAATCTCGCCGGCGTGCACTGGCAGGGTCGGTACTCCACCCACGAATCCCGTACAACAGTCCGTTCCACCACTGCCATTGGCAACCCACAGATCCGGTTTGACGTTGCGGTAAAACCAGCTCATACAGTCCGGCGTGGCCGGCGAGCCCGCCAGGCTGATGGTGCGCAGATGGGCTAACCCGTAGCGCTCGCCCGGCACAATGCCGGCGCGGGCCATCTGGTCGATGTAGGTGGGGCTGGCGCCCAAGACGGTCACGCCGGCCTCGTCCGCGATTTGCCACAACCGGTCCGGTTGCGGGTGAGCGGGATGCCCGTCGTACAGGACTGGAATGGCGCCCGTCAGCGGCGTACCGGTCAGAAAGTTCCACAGCATCCAACCGGTGGTGGTGAAAAAGAACAGCCGGTCCCCCGGGTGCAGGTCGAAATGAAACGTGGCGTTTTTCAGGTTCTCGAGCAGGATCCCGCCGTGACCGTGCACGATGGGTTTGGGCAGGCCGGTGGTACCGGATGAAAACAATATCCACAGCGGATGCTCGAAGGGTACCTGCTCATAGCGAAACTCGGCTTCGCTGACCCCTGGCCCGTCCATGAGCGAGCTCCAGAGTATTGTTGAAACGTCCGGCATTGATTCGGTGTTGAGGTAGGGCAGGTAGATGACTTGCTGCAGGTCGGGGAGCCCCGCGACAATACGGCGCAACTCCGCGCGACGGTCGAACGCCTTGCCGCCGTAACGATAACCATCGACGCACACCAGCACTTTCGGCTGCAGTTGCGCCAGCCGATCGAGGGTCCCGCGCTCGCCGAAATCCGGAGAGCAACAGGCCCAGATTGCTCCAATGGCCGTGGTCGCCAGCATGGCAACCATGGTCTCCGGGATGTTGGGCATCCAGGCCGCAACACGGTCGCCGGGTGCCACTCCCATCGCACGAAGCCGGGTCGCGAGCTTGCGGACCCGCTCTCCCAGGTCGTGCCAACTTACAGGTGCGAGGGGGCGGCTTTCACTCGCGAACAGCAATGCATTGCCGCCGTCGCGCTCCCGCCGCAGAATGTGTTGGGCGTAGTTGAGTCGGGCGCCCGGAAACCATTGCGCACCGGGCATGCTCCGCCGGGCCAACACACAGGTGGGCGGGGTCGAACAGTCGATCCGAAAATAGTCAAACAGAGCGCCCCAGAAGCCATCCAGGTCCTCTACGGACCAGCGCCACAGGGCGGCATAGTCAGCAAACCGTAAGCCCCGTTCGCGCTCCAGCCACTGCGCAAAGAGCGTTACGTTCGCCGCATCGAGCCGCGCAGCGGTTGGAGTCCACAGTTGTTCGCCTGGTTGAGTCATAGCACACACTTGGAGTTGATTTGTCCGCGCCTCGAGGCGAACAGCCAGTCGTTGCCAACCCGGTGCAGCACATCCGAAAAACTTCCGTCAAACCGGGTCAGGATGGGCACGGTGGCAGCCGCGGTGTCGGCAGTGATCAATATGACATCACTGGTTGCACGGGCACGGGTAGACGACTCTACAACAACTTTCACGTTGAAAATAATGTGCAGAGTCCGTCGCGGCGGACGCGCTTCGAATGATGCGCGAATGCCGGCTCTACCGTGGATCGGATTATCAGGATCCGACGGCCGCGCGAAGACCGCGTCTTCGGTAAACATCTGGCACAACTCGGCGATCGCGCCGGCGTCGTTGAGTTGCGCATAGTGATGGATTCGTTGAGTACAGGCTCGCACGATGTCGGCGTCGGCCGCATCGGCCGCGTCGCGTTTGCCCGCAGCGCTGCGCCAATCGTCCCGACCAACACGGGCCAACCAACTGTCCAGGGCAGCCGCCACTGCGGCAGGCTGTTCTACGGGCAACATGTGGCCCGCTTCGGGAAGGATAATGAGCTCGGCTCGAGGACACAGCTCACGCATTGCTTGATGTTGCGCCGGTGGTGACCACGTGTCACCAGTCGCACTCAGCAGCAGAGCGGGAATCCGCAGCCCGGCCAATATCGGAGCCGCGTCGGGTCGAGTCAACAGGGCGCGGATCTGCGCAGCAAAACTGTCCGGCGAGCAGCGTTCGACCATTGCGACCAGGCGGGCTCGTACGTCGGCTCGCACGGGGCCGGTCTGACTGAGCATCGGCGGCAGCCACTCAGCCGCAAGCGCAGTCATTCCAGCGCTGCGGACCAGGCTGACGAGTCGGCCGCGACTGGCCGTTTCGTGCGCGGCGGGCGGGTGCACTCCCGTGTTCAGTAACGCGATACCGGTAACGCGCCCAGCGCTACGACGAACGATCTCGAGTGCGACGCGCCCGCCCATGGAATGTCCGGCGACTGCGAAGCGACCCTGAACGGATGCCAGTACGTGCTCGGCCATGTCGGCAATGGAAGAGAAGCCCGGGAAGCTGAAGACTCTGACGTCGACTTCGGCAGTCAGCGCGGCGATGACCTCGCGCCAGATGTCTTCGTCACACAATAATCCACACAGCAACGCCAGGACGGGTCTCGAGGAGGTATTGCTCAACATGCGAGCACTTCCGGCAGGTGAACTTTTATCGTTAGAATGTCGGCCCAGTCCCGAGCGCGGGACACCGTATCCATCAAGTTGGTTTTTCCTTTGCGCAAGCTCAAAACTGTCAACTCCGCAGCCCACGCGGCCGAGCGGAGCCGCACCAGCGATATCGGTGACGCCCCCATTATGCGTCGCATCAAGGAGATGATCCTGTCCGGTGAGCTGGCACCGGGCGAGCGTGTGACCGAACAGGGCCTGGCTGAACGACTGGGAATCTCCCGGACCCCGATCAGACACATTCTGCCCAACCTCGCCACACAGGGACTTCTGGAGCCGGTCGGCAAGCGGGGCTTCGCGGTCAAATCCTTCAGTGAGAAGGAATGTTGGGAGGCGTTGGAGTTACGAGCGTTGCTGGAGGGGCAGGCGGCGCGGTTACTGGCACAGCAGGGCGCCAGTCCCCAGGTGCTGGCTGCGCTCGATGAGTGCCTGCAAAGCGGCGACCGGCTGTTTGCCGAGCGGCGCTTGCGCCCAGCCGATGAGCAGCTATACGGGATCATGAATGAGAAGTTTCATCGGCTCGTCGTGGACAACTGCGGCTCGCCGCTGTTGAAACAAATTGTCGATCGGCTGAACCTGCTGCCGTTTGTCGCACCCTCGGTGTTGCTGTTCGATCAAGTTGGAATCGCACGCGCATACGATCTGTTGTTCCGCGCTCATGGCTGCCATCACGCCATTGTGGAGGCCATTCGCGAGCGCGATGCGGCGCGCGCCGAATCCCTGTTCCGGGAGCACGCCCATCACCAGCGTCTCAGCATGTTTTCCCGGTCGCGGAATGGCGTGACCACGGCGGAACCTCGCGAAATGGATCCAAAAGAGACGTAAAGTGGATAAAAAAGGCTCGTTGACGCGAAATCAGGATCCAATATATCTTAGAGCGCGTCAAGCAAGCCAAGCCAAGGTGGGGAACTATGAAGTCGGTGGACTCGCTCGAGAGCCTGATCCGGGCGGCGGCCAGCTCGAGCGGCGACATTGTCGGTCTGCTCAGAAACCAGCAGACCGGGCCCAATGCCTACCCGGGCGTACCCGCGGAATTCACCAACTGGCGCGATGAGCAGCAGGCGTGGCAGAAGACCTGCGTCCTCTTCAATCAGTCCTATCACATGGCTGATCTGGCGGTGACCGGCCGTGACGCGTTGAAGCTCCTGTCATACCTCGGTGTCAACAGCTTCGCGGGATTTGAAGTCGGCAAGGCGAAGCAGTTCGTGCCCTGCACGCCCGATGGTTATGTCATCGGCGATGTCATTCTCTTTTACCTCGGCAAGGACCAGTTCAATCTCGTCGGCCGGGCGCCCGCTCTGAATTGGGTTCAATTTCACGCGGCAACAGGTGGGTTCGACGTCGAGGTGGAGCTCGATGAGCGTACGGCACGCCGCTCGGACGGGCGCCGGAAGTCCTATCGGTTCCAGATCCAGGGCCCGAATGCCATGCAGGTGATCGAAGCGGCCACCGGCGCGAAACCGCCCGAGTTGAAGTTCTTCAACATGACGACCCTCACCATTGCCGGCAAGTCCGTACGGGCTTTGCGCCATGGGATGGTGGGACAGCCGGGCTTTGAGCTTTTCGGCCCTTGGGATGAGGGTGAGGCGGTGCGGCTCGCCCTGGTCGAGGCGGGCCGCGCATTCGGACTGCGCCAGGTTGGCGGTCGCGCGTACTCTTCCAACACGCTGGAGTCCGGATGGATACCTTCGCCGCTACCTGCGATCTACACGGGCGCGGAGTTGAAAAAGTATCGCGAATGGTTGCCCGCGAACGGCTACGAAGGCACCTGTTCGATCGGCGGCAGCTTCGTGCCGACCGGCATCGAGGGCTACTACCTGACACCGTGGGATCTGGGATACGGGGGCTTCGTCAAGTTCGACCATGAATTCATCGGGCGTGACGCGTTGGAGCGCAAGGCGAAACAACCCCACCGGCGCAAGGTCACACTGGCGCTGGATGTCCAGGACACTCTGCGCGTGATGAGCTCGATGTTTCAACAGGACAGCCGGGCGAAAGCGCTCGAGTTCCCGTCGGCCGTGTACTCGATGCATCCCTACGATCGGGTGTTGGTTGATGGGAAACTGGCTGGCTTGTCCACCTGGATCGGCTACAGCTCGAACGAAGGCAGGATGCTGACTCTGGCGATGATGGACGCTGAGCACGCTGAGCCGGGGACTGCCGTCCAACTCGTATGGGGAGAAGAAGGCGGGGGTACTCGCAAGCCCACTGTGGAGCCGCACGTCCAGACCGAGATCAGCGCGACGGTGAGCCCGGTGCCCTATTCGGAAGTGGCTCGTGACTCCTACGCGCAAGGGTGGCGTACCAAACGGCCATGAACGGGGACAATGACTCGTCGCAGTTCAGTGATATTCCGGGAACGACACTGTTTACGACTCTGAGCTCGCGCCGCGCCTATCAACTGCACAAGTTCTGTCAGTCCCTGATGAAAGCCCACAACAGGGCGGAATTCAAAGCCGATGAGGCGGCGTATCTCGAGCGCTTCCCCATGTCAGCCGAGCAGCGGCAGGCAGTGCGCGATCGCGACTTCAATCGGCTCATTGCCCTGGGTGGCAATGTATTTTTCCTGTTCAAGATTTCAAACACCGACGGCTGGAGCGTGCAACAGACCGTGGCTACCATGAGTGGGATGACGGCTGAGGCCTATGCGGCGATGATGTTGGCGGGGGGCAGATCGCCGGCCGGCAACCGGTCCATCGAGCGGGGAGATTAGCGGTGGCTCGAATCAGCTCCGGCATCGCCACGAGCCACGTTCCGGCCATCGGCGCAGCCCTGGACCTGGGTAAGGTTGACGATCCCTATTGGCGGCCCGTGTTTGCCGGCTATGAATGGACGCGCCGCTGGATGGCACAGGAGCGGCCGGATGTCGTGATCCTGGTTTACAACGATCACGCCTCGGCTTTCATGTTGGATATGGTGCCGACGTTCGCGATCGGATGCGCCGATAGTTTTGTGCCGGCGGATGAAGGGTGGGGACCCCGTCCGGTGCCGGTTGTACCCGGCCATCCACAGTTCGCCGCCCACCTCGCGCAGAGCCTCATTCTCGATGATTTCGACATGACGATCCTCAATGAAATGGAGGTCGATCATGGTCTCACCGTGCCGCTGTCGCTGATGTTTGGACCGGTCAGTGAATGGCCCGTCAAGGTTATTCCAATCTGTGTCAACGTGACCCAGTTTCCGCCGCCGAGCGGCGAGCGCTGCTGGCGCCTGGGTGAGTCACTCGCACGCGCGGTCAGCCGCTATGACGAGGATCTCAACGTACAGATCTGGGGAACGGGCGGCATGAGCCACCAGCTCCAGGGGGCCCGGGCCGGCCTGATCAACCAGGAATTCGACCGGCGGTTCCTGGAAAACCTGAGTGCCGATCCACGAGCGCTGCGCCGCATTTCCCACCTGGAGTATGTACGCGAAAGCGGTTCCGAAGGCATCGAGCTGATCATGTGGCTCATCATGCGCGGGGCGCTCGGCAAGCAGGTTGAAGAGCTGCATCGCTTCTACCATGTGCCGGCATCCAATACGGCAGTGGGCCATATTGTGTTGCGACCGGAGGGGTTTGCGCTCTAATCCGCGCGATCTGAGCCTGCGCCGGGTACTCTGCTCCGTATCGACGTGAGCGCGCGAATGCCCGCGCCACAGGGTGCAACGCATGCGTTGCACGGGTGTCCCGCTGGGACACCCCGGTTCGACGTGAGCGGGCAATGCCCGCGCAACAGGAGACAGCTCATGAGTACGCCGGCCGCGTCGCAGCGATTTCCACTGCCCAGCTCCTTGCGAGTGGTTCCGGGAACCGAGCGTGCACAGGCGGCGTACTCCTACCTGACTCAATTCACCGAAGCGGACGACAGTCGCTTCTGGTTCTACAACTCCATGCACTTCCCCGAGCCCATGTGCGCCTTCGACATGGTCACTGCCGAAGCAGCCTATTGCGCGTTGGGTGCGGCGAACACTCGGGTTCATAGCTTGCCGACGACACTGGGAATCGATCACCGCATCATCAATGGGCGCGTGTACATCGGCGGCAACGCGGTTACCGATCCCGCCGAGATCGCCCGCCGCACCGCCGAGTTCCAACAACGTGCCTTCTACTACTACGCCAACTGGGAAAAACTCCAGGCGCAGTGGCACGAAAAGATGATGACACTCATCCGGGATGCTCAGGCGCTGCCGAAGCCCGAGTTGCCGGAATTCGAGCCGCTCGCGAATGTGCATGCGGGGCGCGGTGTCGCGTCGAATCACTACCTGCTCGACACCTTCCAGAAGACCCTCGAAGGGTACTTCCGGATGTGGCATCACCACTTCGAATTCCTGCTGCTCGGCTATGGCGCCTATCTCACGTTCTTCGCTTTCTGCAAGAAGGCCTTCCCCGAGATCACGGATCAGACCATCGCCCGCATGGTCGCCGGTATCGAGGCGGAGATCTTTCGCCCCGACGATGAGTTGAGGCGTCTGGCGCGCCGCGCGGTGGAGCTCGGCGTGGACGCGAAGTTTCAAACACGGTTGTCCGCCGAAGAGATCATTGCGGCGCTCCAACAGTCGGGCGTTGCGGGGCAGGCATGGCTGGATGAGCTCGAAACCTCGAGGAATCCGTGGTTCAACATCAATGTTGGAGACGGTTTCTATCACTATCACCGCGCGTGGAACGACGACCTGTCGATGCCGTTTGCCTGCCTGCCCGAATATATCAAGCGGGTGAAATCCGGCGAGTCGCTCGAGCGGCCGATCGAAAGACTCCGGGCCGAGCGCCAGGAGCTCATCGAGGGCTATCGGGAACTGCTCAACACGGACGAGGATCGCGCCGCTTACGACCAGATGATCACGCTCGCACATCGGGTGTTTCCCTACGTCGAAGGCCACAAGTTTTATTGCGAGCACTGGTACACGAACCTGTTTTTCAACAAGATCCGCGAGTTCGGCGCGCTGCTCGCGGCACAGGGATTTTTCCCGGACACGGAAGCGGTCTTTCATCTCACGCACTACGAGTTGGAGATGGCGATCATTGATCTCATGTCGGCGTGGTCGAATGGCTCCGCGCCGCGCGGGCCTGCGTATTGGCCCGGGATCGTGAGCGAGCGGCGTGCGGCACTGAAGGAGTGGGCGGCGCACGTCACTCCGCCGGCGCTCGGGCCGGTACCGGATGTCATCGATGATCCGGCTATTGTGATGCTTTGGGGCATCACCCGAGAAAACCTGAACGCATGGCTCGCAGCGGACTCCGGTGCCGACAGCAACGAGGTGCGTGGGTTTGCCGCCTCGAGCGGCGTGGTTGAAGGACCGGCCCGCATTGTGAAGTCGGTGAAAGAGATTTCGCGCCTGCAAGCGGGTGACATCCTCGTTTGCCAGATCACCAATCCAACCTGGGCACCGATATTTCAAACCATTGTCGCGGCGGTTTCCGACATCGGCGGTTCCATGAGCCACGCGGCGATTGTGGCGCGCGAGTACGGCTTGCCGGCGGTGGTTGGAACCGGTAACGCCACATCGCGCATCAAGGATGGCCAGCGGATCCGCGTCGACGGCGGGCGCGGTGTCGTGACTATTCTCGGGTAAGTCAGCCATGGCAGCGTCGCCGGTCACAGCCTGGTTCGCGGATATCGGATTGGAGGATCGACCGCACGTTGGTGGCAAGGGCGGCAGTCTCGGTGAGCTGCAGCGCGCCGGAATTGCTGTACCGCCCGGGTTTGTAGTCAAGACGGGCGCGTTCGAGCGATTCATCGCGGCGCTGGAACGCAAGGCACCGCTGCGCTCGCGCATCGAGGCTCTGGGTGGCGACGATCTTTCAGCCACTGCAGCCCGATGCGATGAAATGCGCGCGCGAATAGAGGCAGAACCACTGCCAGCCGAGGTGCTCGATGAGCTCACGTCGGCGTACTCGGCCCTCTGTGGCCTCAGCGGTGGGCAATCCCCTGTTGCCGTTCGCTCGTCTGCGACAACTGAAGACGCGGCGGATGCCAGCTTTGCGGGACTGCAGGATACGTACCTCTGGGTGACAGACCTGAATCAAACCGTGCAGCGAGTCCGAAGCTGTTGGGCGAGTTTGTATTCGGTGGAATCCGTGACCTACCGCCGCCGGCGTGGCTTGCCTGAACAGGCAGTCGCCATGGCGGTTGTCGTGCAGAAGATGGTGGATGCACGCACAGCCGGCGTGATGTTCACGCGAAGTCCGCTTACGGGAGACCGTTCGGTGGTAACCGTGGAGGGGTCCTGGGGCCTCGGCTCGGCGGTTGTGGGGGGCGAGGTGACTCCGGATCGCTGGGTGCTGGCCAAGATTACCGGTGATATTTCGGTCCGCACCGTCTCGGAGAAAGTGATCCAACACGTGCCGGCTCCGGGAGGTGGAACACAGAGTGTTGCCGTTGCGGACGAGCTGCGCAGGACTGCGTGCCTGAGCGATGAAGAGTTGCAGGCGCTCAGGACGATCGCTCGGAAGGTCGAGCGCCATTATGGCCGGCCGCAGGACATCGAGTGGGCCGTGGATCGTCAGACCAACGAGATACTCCTGCTGCAGAGCCGCCCAGAAACAGTGTGGTCGGCGAAGGAGTCGGCGCCGGTTGCACGCCCCGCCGCGGACCCGCTGTTGCACGTCATGTCGATTTTCGGAGGTAAACAGTGAGTCTTACGGCCGCGGATGTCGCGGAAATCATGCGCCTGGTGGAGCAGTCAAATTTCGATGAGCTCACGCTGGAAATGGATGGCATCAAGCTGTGTTTGCGGCGTGGTGCCCCGGCGACGGTAGTTGGAACGCCGGGCGAGGGGGCGGCAGGCGCCCCCAGCGCAGCGGTGCCTGCGTGCGAAGCCAGCGCCGCCGGCCCCGCCGCCGCCGCACCCACTGCGGCCGGCCCCACCGCCGCCGGACCAACGTCCGCCGCGCCTCCGGCCGCCACCAACACGGGTGTAGCCCCAGCCGATCCCAATGTCCACGATGTCGCGTCACCCCTGCTGGGTACGTTCTATCGTGCTCCCAAGCCAGGTGCGTCGCCGTTCGTGGAAGTTGGGTCGCAAGTGGAAGAGGGAACAGTCGTGGCCATCATCGAGGTCATGAAGCTGATGAATACGGTGCGTGCCGGCGTTCGCGGCACGGTGACCGAAATATTGGTCGCCGACGGCGCGCTCGCCGAGTACGGCGAGACACTCTTGCGCGTGCGCAAAGCAGGTTAGTCAGTTGGCCCTGCATCGCATCCTGATCGCCAATCGCGGTGAAATCGCGGTCCGCATCATCCGCACCTGTCGCAAGCTCAACATCGAGACCGTGCTCGCCGCCTCCACGGCCGATCTCGATAGCATGCCGGCGAAGCTGGCGGACCGCACCATCTGCATAGGCCCGGCGCGACCGGGCGACAGTTATCTCAAAGTCGACACGATTGTGCACGCCGCGCTCGCCACGCAATCCGATGCAATCCACCCCGGTTACGGCTTTTTGTCGGAGCGGGCGGCTCTCGCGAGCCTTTGCGAGGCCCAGGGTGTTGTGTTCATTGGGCCTACGGCTGCGCAGATTGAAGCCGTGGGCGACAAGTTACGCGCCCGCTCGGAAGCGCAAGCGGCAGGCGTGCCAGTCGTGCCGGGGTGCGCGGTGTCAACGATCGACGAGGCGATGACGGCGGCACGCGACATCGGTGTACCGCTCCTGGTGAAGGCAGTTGGTGGTGGTGGTGGGCGCGGATTGAAACGTGTTGATCGGCTCGAAGACCTTCCTTCGATCATGGAGCTAGCCGCCGCTGAGGCCGGCGCTGCGTTCGGCGATGCGCGCGTGTACCTGGAGCGGTTTATCGCGAGCGGTCGCCACGTCGAAGTGCAAATTCTGGGCGACGGCAAAGGGCGAGTCATCCATCTGGGCGAGCGAGACTGTTCGGTACAGCGTAGGTACCAAAAGCTCGTGGAGGAAACTCCGGCTGCCGGCCTGTCGAAATCGCTCCGTGACGCGTTGCATCGCGCCGCTGTCCGCTTCTGCGAGCGCTTGTTATATCGCGGTGCCGGCACGGTGGAGTTTCTCGTCGACCGGGAGCGGGAGTCCTTCCATTTCCTGGAAATGAATGCACGCATTCAAGTCGAGCATCCGGTGACCGAAGCCGTGACCGGGGTGGATCTGATTGCCGAGCAGATTGCCATCGCCGCGGGAGCCGGCCTGAGCCTGGCGCAGTCTGATATCCAGGTGCGCGGCTGTGCCATTGAATGCCGTGTGAATGCTGAAGATCCCGCCAGCGATTTTCGACCGAGTCCCGGCCGCGTGCATGAGGTGGCCTGGCCCTGCGAGGAAGGCATTCGCGTGGACACCTACATCGCATCCGGTTCCCGTGTTCCCCCTTTCTATGATTCGCTCATGGCCAAAATCATTGCCCACGCGCCTGATCGAGCGGCCGCCGTGACGCGCTTACGACAGGCTATCTCCTCAACCCGAGTGGCGGGTATCCACACCAATTTACCCTTTCATGCGGTTGCGTTGGCCGACCCGGAATTTCAGGCCGGCGGATTCGATACGGGTTTCGTAACACGACTCCTCGAGCGCAGCCCCCTCACGATGGAGCGCACAAGCAATGGCTGAAGTCCGGCTCGTGGAAACCTCGCTTCGCGATGGGAACCAGTGTTTGTGGGCGGCGCTCGGTGTTGACACAGCGAGGACTCTGACGATTGCGCCGGTGATGGACCGGGCTGGATTCGCCGCCATCGACTTCACAACCTCCACGCACATGGGCGTGGCGGTGCGTTACAAAAAGGAAGATCCGTGGGAGCGCATCCGGTTGATGGCGGCGGCCATGCCCAACACACCGCTGCAATTCATGTCCACCGGCTTTCGCTTCATTTCCTGGGAAACAGCCCACCCCGAATTCATGGCACTCGCGTTTCGGGCGCTGGCGCGCAACGGCATACGCCGCTTCTGCCTTGCGGACCCCATGAATGACGCCGATTCGAACATCGCTTGCGCACGAATGGTGAAGCAGGCCGGCGGTGAGTGGGTTATTGCGGCACTCGTTTTCACTTTGAGTCCGATTCACGACGACGAGCATTACGTGGCCGCCGCGCGCAAGCTCGCGGCCTGTGCAGACATTGATGCCCTTTACATCAAGGACCCGGGAGGGTTGCTCTCCCCCAATCGGGCGCGAACGCTGATACCTGCAATCAAGGCTGTGATTGGTGCCAAGCCCTTGGAGTTACACTCTCATTGCACCATCGGGCTCGCTGAGCACCTCTACATGGATGCGCCGAATTACGGCGCGACTGTGTTGCAATGCGCCTCGGGTGCGGCGGCCGATGGAACTTCGAATCCCCACGCGGAGCGGGTTGTCTCAAACCTGCGCGCGCTCGGCCACACCGTGCGTATTGACGATGCGGCCCTGAAAGAGGTCGGCAGTTACTTCACGCGTCTTGCCGAGGCTGAAGGGTTGCCGAAAGGGAGCCCGCAGGCCTTCGACGCAGCCTATTTGCAGCACCAGTTGCCTGGCGGCATGGTCGGCA